>Ga0058698_10000389_pt1 | contig 25180 bp, 30 predicted proteins | sample AgamicAsSfe_FD_67288 | JGI IMG/M metagenome (GOLD analysis project Ga0058698, IMG submission 67288) | Agave microbial communities from Guanajuato, Mexico - As.Sf.e | ecosystem: Host-associated > Plants > Phyllosphere > Phylloplane/Leaf | place: Guanajuato, Mexico | collected 2012-05-30
GACGACGACGACGTATGCATCATGACCGACAGGCCAGGAAGAGACGGGGAGCGATATCAAAAGTATTACGGACTCCTCGGAGAGTGTCTTATGCTAGTGGATTGCATGCCTATACTGTTAGATCCTTCAGGTTGTCTATGCCAGAGGCAGCTCTGACGTTGCCGTACGGGCGGTCGGGAACCAGCACGGCACACCCTAGGAATCCTCTCTAGACTGATCTGGGTTTCGAGTCGGCAGAGGTCAATCGAGGCCACCTTTTTGCCTCTCGTACTGGTCATCACGTCCTGGGCTGTCGATCCGAGACACGTTCGGACTGAACCATATGCAACACTTCAAGGTTAGCACTCCGTTCGCGAAATGTCACGAACCGCCCGCTGCAGGCTACCTGCACAGCGGCACGTCCGATTTACTACATCGCCTGCTCTAATTCGCTGTCGACAGTGCAGAAGGCTTGTGCTTGGCACGTTGGCACGCTGCTGCAGGTCGCGATTGTGGGGTCAAACGGCTGGTTTCAGAGACTCAGACGCGCATTAAGTATTGTAAGGGAAAAACAACGACGCGATCCAGCCTAAGAAAACACACTTCGTACTTCCTGCCTTCTCTTCTTGCATTTGCATCGCGACCTGTCTTATACCCCTCCCCTAGCATCACTGGTTGATACTAGATTGATTTTTCCGTACTCACACTCACTATTGCATATTTTCACTCATTCACTTGCACATTTTACATCTATCGCTGGTTGATCTTGACACAAGTCTCTCTACATCCTGTTCTTCACATCTGTCGCCTCTATAACATTAGAACAGGCATCATGTACCACTTTACAAGCATCATCCTCCTGTCCCTTCTGAGTGCCACAACCTTTGCGGCACCCCTCGTTAAGCGCGACCTCGTCTATGTCACGGACTGGGACATTGTCACGCAGACTGAGAATGTCGTGAACACCATTTGGGTTACTGCGGGCGCCGCCCCTGCGGAAACTACGTCGAGTGTCGTCCAAGTGTCTGCTCCGTCGGGATCAGTGGAAAGCCCTGTCTTTGCTACTAGCACACCAGTGGCAATCGCATCCTCAACAAACGCGCCTTCATTCAGCACATCATCAGTGCAGTCAGCTTCAACTGCTGCACCTACCTCCATCTTGTCGACTTCTTCTCTCCCATCAACCACAGTCGCTACTGTCACCTCAACGCCTCCTACAGCTACCTCCGCAAGCGTTGCACCCCCTCCACCTGCTACTTCAAGCACGCCCGCACCTGCCACTCAACCCACCGCCGAGTCAACTCCACCCATAGCTGGCCTCGCCACTTCTGGCACTTCATACACCGGCGACCTCACTTACTACGCCACAGGCCTAGGCTCCTGCGGCTGGAACTCCGGGTACAACGATGCCATTGTTGCAGTGTCGCACGACATCATGGACGTCTACAACCCGGGCAACCCGAACAACAATCCTCTATGTGGCAGAGATGTCACCATAACTTACGCAGGACAGCAGTATCAGGCGAAGGTGGTGGATACGTGTGAGGGATGTGCACAGGGTGATTTGGATCTAAGCGAGGGGTTCTTCAGTACAGTCACAGGGGGTGACACGGCGGCAGGTCGTATTGGTGGTGTGTCGTGGAAGTGGAGCTGAGTGTTGGGTGTATGTGGTGGTGCATAGATGTATGTGAAGCAGCTGGTCTGCCGTCATTTACTGTATAGGATGTGGATCATGGGTATTTTGGATGAACGTGTTGGTACTACATAGGATAGTACATCATAGTATGGCACACGCGATGTGACGACCACGAAGTCACGCTACACAATCATAGTCTTCTGTTGGCTTCGAGGTTGTGTTGCTATTTCTGGCTTTTTTGGCGTGTTTCTGTTGTCGTGTCTGGTTTGGTTTTGTTGTGTTTCGCTTTGCTGGGGAGCGGCTCCTATTTTAGTGTTGGGAGATCGACAGTTCCATCTCTTGTCGTCTTGGCTACACCCCTAGTAAGCCTTTCTCTATCTCAGACTGTCTTCTTAGGGAAGCCTCGTGAAGAGATCAAAGTTTGCAGCACCAACGCTGACGGTTGGAATATCGATTTGGACTGAAGTAGGCGTGACTGAACAGGCTTCGAAAGAGAAGGCTCCGGCGAAGCAAGGCTGTCAGATCAGCAGATAGTGGATTACCCTTGGCGAAAGCTCGTATGAGCACACGTTTGTTGAGTTGAGTATTCATCGTTTCATCCTTCTTAGTATAGCACAGTAGAACGAGACTTCTTGCCAAAGCCGATGTAAAGCTTTTTCGCAGGGTGCACGATATTATAGACTCCAGGCTGTTCACCACGTTTCTCGCGCAATATCCCCGCAATCCCCTAGTACGACTCTCTCACCGACCGACATCGACCTCGCCGTCGGCAACACTCTTATCCATTCTTCGTCTAACATCTTCTAGTATCGGTATTGCTTTTACCTTTGCTAGCTTCCAGCGCAGTTTCAGCCTTCAGGTCTCCTGCTCATCCGGCCTTTCAAGCCTCGAGGAACGCACCTCAGCCTGGCTTTGACGGGCCAATCGAAAGCAATTGAGCAGCACCACCGTCAGCAGCTATCACGACGTACTATATGAATTCCACCTTACCAGGTACGTGCTTTCCACTGCCCAAATCTCCGGCATCAAGGCTGTGGCCTTGTACCATCACTCCTCCCTACACTACAACATCTATCACGATTCCCAACGCCCATAATCAAACATCACAACACGTACCTAAAGAAAGATAATCTGACATGTCACCTATAGCCTCCACAACGGAGGCGTTGTTCTCTAGTGCCTCAGGTATTACTGCGACCTCCAACGCGGTGAATATAGCTCCCGTCTCATCTACAGATGCGTCTTCTCTAGCTTCCAGCGCGTCGAGTTTAGCCTCTTCCATCTCAACCTCAGTTGCATCTTCGATTTCATCGGCAGTGCAAGCCTCCATATCGTCGTCCATATCGTCCGAATCCTCCACGGCTGCCGCGGCAGCATCGTCTTCCTCGTCGGCATACTCTTCCTCAACATCAGCAGCAGCAGCGGCAGCATCCACGGCATCGACCACTGCGGTTGCTGCTACATCCACTACACCTGCTGCTGCGTCAACGACGGCTGCACCTGTAATCGTAACGACAACAGGCACGAGTAGAGCACCCACAACCGTGCTGGTCACGTCAGTCATCACAGAGTCAAGAGCATCGACCAATGGCAATGGCGGCGTCATCACAGTCATGGTCACGGAGACAACATCGGTTCCCACACAAGTGGTTGGCACTACTGAATTGAGTCCATCCAGCGCAGCCGCTTCAAGCTCATCAAGTGCAGCAGCAGCTCTGGGTAATGCGAACGGCAGCAAGAGTAACAGTGGTGGACTATCTTCTGGAGGCGTCACAGCTATAGCTGTCGTTGTGCCTATTGTCATCGTGGCTCTTCTCGTGGTGCTCGGCTTGTTCCTCTACCGACGACGCAAATCAAAGAAGACTGCACAAGAAGCTCGACGAAAGGAAGTGGAAGAATACGGCTACAACCCTAACGACGACCCCACACTTCCTGCTGTTGGTGTTGCCGGTGGTGATGAAATGGCTGAAGACTCCTCTAATGGCTACAGAGGCTGGGGCAACACAAGCGTGAACAACCGGAAAGCATCCAGCACGGTCCCATCAGGCTTCTCAGGCACCACAGCTCCCGGCACAGAAACAGCTCCTCCTGTTCCCACGTCTCCTGCAGGTAACGGACTCTCCGAAAAGTCCACCGCTCCTCTCATAGACACCCCGATAGCCTCCTCCAATCTCGGCTACGGTCTCGCTGGCGCTGGCGGTGCTGCCGGTCTCGGCGCTGCTGCAGCCTCCCGAAATGACCACAACGACCACCCTGCCGAACTCGAAGGCAGCGGCGTCCAACGTGGCCCTTCCAACGCATCGTCCTCCTACTCCATGGCTGGCCGCACAGACGACTCGAACGACCACCAAGGCGATTATGGCTACGACCGTGATTATTCGCAATACACGCCACAGTACTCAGGGTTCGATCAGTCGCAACAGCCTATTGTAAGAGATGTCAATGCTAGGAGGAATGCGCCGACGAGGGTGGACAATAATGCGGGAGGATGGGGACAGCAGGGGAATTCGAGCATTTCGCAGAATTTCTAGGTGGTGATGAGGTGGGTGTGAGATTATGAGGGGTGGGACGGCAGGCCATGGATGGGCGTTACGTGATATCCGACTTTCCTCTATTTCCTCTTTCTTTTGGCGTACAGATACCACATAGCGAGGTGGAGCGGATCAGGATGGGAACGGAAACGGAACCTGGAAGGACGGTTGTGATGGAGAAGCAAGGAGAGGGGCATGAGCGGATGAGGACGAGGACGAGGAATGATCTGTGAAACGAGTGGTGCCGAATGTACCTTCTCTACGTTTGCGGTCGATGAGGTCGATGATGATGATCAGTTTTGCTAACACGCTTGTAAAGAGGGCGAGTGCGAGGTGAAATTAATGAAATGATTATATTAGTCTGTACTGTTACTGTCCTGCGCCTTGCTAAACTTGCAACCAATATTACATGCCTACGGTACTCCATCAAAACAATCCAGACCCTCCGATGATAACCAGGACCAGCCAAGTCAAATACCTCAGACATCTATGGACAGACAAGCCGTTCCTCCATCTTTGAACATACCAAGGAGGGTGCCCTCCCACTCCAGGTCATCGCGACCTCATGATGACGCTCTTCACCCTCGTCAGCACCTTTCCAATCGCCGAATCCCTCCTCTTCTTTCCACTCCCCGTCGACTTCATGGAGGGCGTCATAGACACAGCCGGCTGCGGCAACACCTTCACACATGCTTCAATGGTCGACCCATACCAATGCTCCTCGCCAGGCACCAGTTCCAGAGGGTCGTAATCGTCCTTCTCGCACCCCTCCGAGTCGCACATCGCGCACCACCACGCCTCATCTGGAAGCGGTCGCGGCTCCTCCAGTTCGTTGAAGTACTCGCCAGGGCAGCATCGATGGCACTTGAGCGTGTAATTGGGCCGGACCGTCCCCTTCTCAATGGCTCTGCCCTTTGCCGTCTTGCCACCATACCAGAGACAGTCGACATGCACACTCTCAATAGGATACGGGTTCTTCTCCTTCTCCCAACAGCAACGTCTGAAGAAGCGCATGGCGTGCATGCACTGATCCGACCACTGCTTGGCCTCGGTGGGGTGTGGCGGGTCGTCGTTGATGATCTTGTCGATGTCTTTCCGATGGGCGCCGTACCACTTGCGGCGGCGGCGGAGCTCGAATTGGCCGCTGATGTAGGCGATGCACCGGGAGAAGTTCAGGGGGATACCTTCGGCGACGATCTTAGGGCGGTGGGGGACGCCGAGAAGGTCGGGGTGACTGTAGTCGCGGGTGTAGGGGTAGGGGTAGCCTGCGTATGGTGAGGCGGGGCGGGTGGGAATCGTGGAGGGAGTAGCCATCAAGTGTGGGCGTGGGTGGTGTCGTAGACAGTAAAAAGGCTAGGCTGAGGTAATCGGGGTGATCCGTCCAGGTCTGTTGCTTGTGGAGGACTCGAGTCGAAATAGGTGGGCGTCAAGGGTATGTGATTGTGGTGAAGAGTGCCGTAGGTCTCTTGAGTGTGGCGCAGAGGTCTAAGTCTTGATTCGTCAAGGTCAATCGTTTCAGAAGACTCGAGATTAAATAGGTTGTCCTGAGAGGTATGAGACGGTTGTGGAGAGTGCCGTAGGTCTGTCTGTGTGTGGTGCAAAAGACGAAGACTTGATGAGTAGGAACGAGAAATTCATCGTGTCTTTATAGAGTATCAAGCCTGAGTGGTGATATATGCTCTAGCGACCACGGGCTGCAATCCTGCGAGATCATTTGATACCCATTGCAGCTTCAAGATCTACTGGCCAAAGCTTGAGCTTGTTGGGGTGTACTATGGTCACGATCGAGGTATTGTGAAGTGGTGTGGTAGACTCGCCCAGATTATCGAAACTAACTTTAAATCTTTCGATATGGAAAAATGCTCACTCAAAGAGCAAGCCGAGCGGATCTTTGCTTTTGTGAGCACGGATTCTGTCTTCAATTGTGGCAAGGATCTTCTTCCAGTCGCACATGGCACCATCCCCAGTGTCTCCGCAAGCAAGCTCTTTCTCCACAGGTCGCAAGACATCGAACCAATGGTAGAATTCGTTGTCGTACGGAGCACGTAAATGTAGCGCTGTCAATGGATGCCGCCACATGGCTGTGTTCATGGCTGGAGCTACAATGATACGCTTCTGGACAGATCCAGGTACTTCAGTATCACTGCTGGAGTCTGGCTCTGCTTCAACCTGCCATGCGCGTATTACTGACGTCAAAAGATTGTCGCAGATTCCATTGCTGATCTTGGCCAGTGTGTTTGCTGAAAGAGGAGCGATGACGAGCAGATCTGCCCATCGTCGAAGTTCGATATGCAAAATTGGAGCTCCACGAACCCAAGGCTCTTTCCATTCGTCCTCGTCGCGATATATGGCGTCCACGTTGGGATATTGGGCAATAGTGCTCAGGCTTGGCTGTTCCTCGCTCTGGCCTTGTAGGAACCTCGTAGCTGATTCGGTGAACAGAATCCGAATCGATAAATTCTTGATCTTCGCGAGACCTCTGACTATGTTGGGTATTTTGATAGTAGCGACAGAGCCGCTTGCAGCGAGGAGAAGATGGAACTTCCCATCTTCGGCGTGATCTTTGGCCATAAGACGTGGATTCGATGATGTTATCGGTCCACGACTGTCGACAGTAGTATTTTGCTCATTCGAGGTTGTGTTTCTGGCACGACTTTCTGGATCGTGCATGTTGACGTCCATTGTCAAGCCTTCGATCGTGATATTGTCCGCTGTAAGGCGGATAGTGCGCACATGACGCATATCGAGTGCAGCGTCCATTCTGATTGTGAAATGATACTCGTCGCCTTCGTCGCCTGGCAGCAAGATATTAAAAGTTTGTGATGAGGCTGAATTTGCGAGAAGGTTAAGGTGAAGGTGGAGTGTGTAGTATGGGAATGGAAAATGTAGTTTATTTCTGCAAAGCCCGGACTCTCACACTAGGTCACTCATGCTCGAGGCAATCGCAACTGCATCGTCCTTTCCTGCTTGCTTGCTTGCCTGCTGGTTGTTGTTGTTCTTGCCTTATTCGGAGATGACTGCTTTGAAAAGACGAACATGACTCGGCCGCCTCGGAGGCAATTGTATTTCAAATACATCGTCATCACGAAATGTCCAACCTGAAACATCCACTCTCTCCGTGAAGCTTCAAACACACACATACAAGATGTTCAGCCGAAGACTTCTCTCAACTGTAGGCAGTGTCTATCACATTGCGGCGTACAGCTCCATCTGACACTTCACACAAGGCCTATCGCGCACCAACTCCAATCTTCAATGCCATTACACGCAATGTCGCTCCTCAAGCCCGCATCACACCACAGCAATTCAGACTGCTATCCACAGAAGTCCGAGCAGCGATCGACAAGGCTGTGACCTCCGCACCAGTCGTCCTTTTCATGAAAGGCACCCCAGAGACACCTCAATGTGGATTCTCAAGAGCAAGTGTACAGATACTAGGTCTGCAGGGCGTGGACCCAAGCAAGTTTGTGGCTTTCAATGTGCTGGAGGATACGGAGTTGAGGAACGGTATGTCTCCTCGAACTATAGGACCGCAAGCATAGGATACTAATCTGGAAATCTAGGAATCAAGGAATACTCGGAATGGCCGACGATACCGCAATTGTATATTAACAAGGAGTTTGTGGGAGGTTGTGATATCCTAATGTCGATGCATCAAGATGGGTCATTGGCGAAGATGTTGGAGGAGAAGGGCGTGCTGGTAGCGGAAGATGCGGCAGCTCCGGCGTCATGAGCGATGTGTGGTCATGAAGCAGAATGTTATGATATGTGTATCAATAACAATGACGACTGAAGCAGCCTCACATTTTCCAGTCTGAAGCAGGCATGACATGACCGCTTTGATCTGTGTTCGCTTCTCCAACGAATGGCAAAGTCAGCAAGAGTGGTAGCAGGGGCATGTTCACTTGTTTAAAGATGTGGATGTCTCTGCTGCGTTATATACGCATGATGCATGATTGTACTGTCATTGAAGGTGCTTCACTTCATTCGCAATCGGTAATGTATAGCTCGAGTCAGTCCACCAAACCTCAGTCTTGGCCTCAAACCAACTCGAAACATCCCACTCCTACATAACTCGCACCGTGCGCACAGAGTTCATGACGCCCAGTGCTCTTCCCAACAAAGACCATGGCGCCTATCAAAGCGAACAACTCAACCTCGCGACAGCATACCGTCCACTTCTCACCTCCCAAGCAAGCGAACCCATTCATCGTCCGAGACGCAATCGAGACACCACCTCTCACAGATGCTCGCCAGGGTCCCCACCCTGACCGAGCCTTGCTTTCAGAACAGGTGACCCTAGAGCGCCAACGTACCGGGCAGAGGAAGCTGCCACGCTCACGCGACGTCCTATCACCAAAGCACGCCGGTATCAGCAAAAGCGGCCATCGCACTCCTCTTGCCTCACGCAGTCGAAACAGCAAAATGTCAGGTCATCACCGAAACACCGGCCCATCCGGCAAGCTTTCAACGAGACGCGTGCACCGTCGTGCGAGCAAAGTACAGCCTGAACATCCACTCACTCGTCTTCTCCAAGGTAAAGTGGCAATTTTCCATTGAACCCTTCCCACGTAGCCACTACCACAAGCTAACACATTACCACCCTCCACAGAGGCACTATCCACTTACCGTTCCGGCATTAGTATCGACTTAAATGCCAAGCTCGCCCTTGCAAAGTCCTCAATTGAGCACCACCTGCACAAAACCACTAACGAAACCTCGAACTTACCTTGCACTGTGCTCGCTGCATCCGCCGCACTCCTGACACCATTGGGTGAGACACCACTGCAAATCACGCTGCAAGAGAGTGCCGAGGTATATGAGCAGCCGCTTAGTCGTCGCTTTGAGGACTTTCGCGGCATTGTGCTGAGCGAGAGGAAGAGGTTGGAGGCCTTGTGGAAGAGGCATACGGATGTGGTGGGAAAGATTAGGTTGGTGCAGAGGACGATTGCGGATAGCGCGAGTCCTGCTGCTGATAATGGCACGGGTGACATGACCTACGTCAAAGAGTCCCAGCGCATCAAGCAGGCATACCGCACCGAGCGCGGAAATATGCTGACCGAATTCGAGGCCGAGGCGCAGAACGTGAGAGAGTCGTTGAACAGGTGCGAAGAGGTGAGTAGAATGATTGAATTGCGCGAGGAAACAAGGATATCGGTTTAGGGCGTGCTAACAATCGCAATAGGTGTGGAAGAAGAAGCGCAATGACCAGAGGCAGAGTGAGGCGATGTTCAAGAGGCAGTTGCTTGAGACTTATGCTGCAGACGACGAGGACTATGCCTGAAGGTGGAGGGTGCGTGCGCAGTGGAGGCGGGGATTGGCGTGGATTGGAGTCAGTTGATGGGACTGAGAGGGATCTCAGGCTGGAAGACCGATCAGGCTGGAAGAACGACCAGGCTGGAAGACGGACCGGGCACCAGCGCGAGTGCTCGACGAAGAAGAGTGAACTCGAGATTGAGCTGTCCGCAATGAAAGTGATGCGAGATATGCAATGGAAGACATCAGTATCTTAGCATGAGATGGCGCAATGAATATGCCATCGTAGATATTCTCATCTAACCTCTAGCTATTAGCCTCAATCAATGCAGCTTCTTCCAGGCTAAATCACAGTGTCTGAATCCATCTCGATTCCATATCGTACAAACCCACTTCAACCTCGCCCCCTTACTTCTGCCCAACCTGCACAGCAGTCTCCGGCCTCACCAGATAACCCGACGGCCCATTCATAACCACATTCCCGTTCATTGTCGCAATTTTCTGATCGGCAGCCATCCCACCAAGTCCAAAAAAGCCACTCTCCCTATCACTATAATAGCTACTCGGCACCGGACTCCTCGGCTCGAACCTCCAGAACTTGTTCAGCTCAAACACAGGCTGAGGCGGCGGCGGCGGCAACGGTGGTGCCACACGCTCCTGCCCACGCTCCTGCTCAGCGCCGGCTTCCATGACAGAAGCGGACTTGTAGCTCGAGGCCGGTGAGCTGTCGAGACTGGACGTGACGGACGCGGGCCCGACGATAGGGTTGGAGATGGAGTGCTTGAGCATGGAGTCTGAAGCCAGGAGGACAGGAGGGCCGCGAGGGTGGTCTGCCATGGCGAGGGTGACGGCGATGGCACCTTTGGCTCGGATTTGGCGGGCGGTGACGGCGTAGGTGCGGTTGCTGAAGATGAAGCTCTGAGGTGGGCGTTAGTCGTGTTTGAATTTTCTTCACGTGGCAGCAATGGAGAGAGGAGACTTACGACGGCGATGTTGATGAAGCCGAGCACGAAGATGATGATGCCAGAGCCGATGACGGAGCGCCATATGCTGACTCCCAGAGCAGTCTTGCTAGTAGCTGGCTTGTTGAGATCGCCGAGGATATCGATGCCAATTGCGATCATGGCGAGCCCCAATGCGACGAAGCCGTGAGAGGGCGACAGAACGGGCCAGTGTGTGAGGAAGTATTGTTTGAGGAAGGGTAGTTCTGAGATGATGAGGAAGACTGGGATTGTTAGCATGTTTGAGTATCGTCGAGTTTTGGTGGGTATTGTACATACTGCTGGCGGAGACTGTGACTAGATGTGATGCTCCATCGAAGAAGAAGAACTGCGAGCAAAGAAACGTCTTGACAACCAGGACGATGCTGGATGTGATGACTGCCAAAAGGCCAATGATGTTGCAGACTCGAATGGTGTTCAGGATGATGTAGCCTGGTCCAGCTCGCGTCTTCTGGGTAAAGCTGGCGAGAGGCATGATTGATGATGTAGCAGAGGCAAAGGGGTCAAGTGGAGAGTGTTGTCTGAGATGTGGTAGACGAGAGTATGCTGCCAGCAGCGATAATGGTAAAGAGCAAGGGCGTGAACGTGATGCGTGAAATGAAAGACGTGTGAAAGGTGATGGTATGAATGATGGAGGAAGGCAATACAATCGACCTTATATGTGATGCATAATGCGCTCACAGTCTAGGACGATAACAAGAGTGCCCAAAGATCAAAACATTAATAGAGGTACAGAGGATAATAATACATTAGATGCGACACTCAGACTAGTAAGCGCCTATTGACGAGACGTGCAACACTGACAATAATGATAGTAGCCAGTGCGCAAGCAGAGCCAGGCGATCTACTCGCTGCCCTGTGAAGGAAGCTTCGCGCTGAACTATTGTGATGTGGCGGCTGTGTGTCACAATAGCGTTTCAAACCACAATGGGCGCTTGTGCAGGACAATACCGGAGTATCACAATTTGCAAGAAGAACATGATAAAGAATGAATTTTCCTGCTGTCTTCCTGGATAGTATGGCGTTGTGTTCCGCGTGATGTATGAGAGTACCTTAGGATAATAGGCGAAACGCAAGGCGCAGTAGCACATTGTACGCAGAATCTGATGAGGTGAATTTTGCCACATCTCAACCTCATCTCGTTCATCCAGCGGAGTTACTTCCTACCGCCCAACCCCAACCTGCGTGATTTTTCGTGATAATGCCCCAGTTGTGAAAGAATCATCGGACTTGCTACCTATACCTAACACAATGGCAAGAGGCAACCAGCGTGAGAAGTCCCGCGAGAAGAATCTGAAGGCAGCGGCCGCGGCGGTGAGAAGCAAGTCTTTGCTGTATTACACATTTGCTAATATGTTCTCAATAGAAAGGAGGAAATTCGGTCAGTTGCAAATCGCCTTGATCAGGTCTGGATGGGTTTTCTGACTACCTGCAGATGAGCGGAAGTCAGATGGCAAAGGCAAAGGAGGACGCTGCGGCAATCATGAAGCAAAAGCAAGCAGCATGTATGCCACGCCCACAAGCTACTCGTCTATCTGCCTCGACTTATCACTTACCACTTTATACAGCCGAGGCAAAGAAGGCAGCTGAAACTGCGGCGGCGAAGAAGTAGCGTTATTGACGGTCTTTCTCCCGGCCGACTCTATCATACGAATAGGGTCTTGGTGATCTAAAGCAAAAACGTGGCGGGTTGATTACGACTTGATGAATAGAATAGACTATTGGAGGACCGCCGATCTCATTGATTTGGAGCCGAGAACATCCCATCTGTGTCTCTCACCTGCGACTTCATTGCTTCAGTCTACTGTGCTCCTCTCTCTGGTCGAGCCATTGTCGCCGGAAAACATGCGGCTTTGTGAAGATGTATACTCTTCCACAATTGGTACGCCAGCCTTCACGCACCCCTTTCTTTCTGCCAGCCCAGAAGTTCTACCTCTGAGGCGCATGCTGAATCAGCCGACATCGGTAGGCCCATATTTCTTACAACGATTCGGTTCGCGTTCGAGGTTTCATTGACAGAAAGTTGCTGCTAAGAGCAATCTACGCTTTGAGTCGTATTCAGCATACGGGTGACATGCTCCACGTGTTGCGCGTGCGGTAGTAACAGGCAGCTTTACGTGCTCAAGCAGGCGTACTCGTCGATAGCCAACACACTTCATGACGAGTTCTTTCAGCCCAAGTTACGAGCACCAGGAAACTAATGTGTGCCAGCTTGTCGAGCTTTTTGCTTTCCCTCGCGGAGTCCAGTGTAATATCCAGCATAATACCACGACATCATGAGGTTCTTCATCTCATCATCTTCTGCAAGATCATTAGTGATATGACCATTGAGTGCTTTGATGTACATACGTGTTGCTAGGAGAGCATGTGGCAATGTGCTCGAAAGGTTGGGCCCGAGGTTTTGGTTTGCGTCCTGATTCTGCGAAGTGTCTGTTCGTGTCCGATTGACCTCGTCATCAGTGCCTGTAACTTTGATGTGGATGGTTTCTGCCTCGAGACTCTCATAAGCCACACCATTGTTGGTGGCTGTATCTGTTGGTGCTTCTCTGTAGCACTATTAGCATATGCTGTGGGCATTACTGATCGAGACTGACTTCGCCACTACTGCATCAATTCCCTTGGCATCGACTTCTTGTAAGACGTCCTCCACTTGCTCGCCTCTAGCAAACAGACTTTGGTAATGCTATAGTATCGCATACGTCAGAAAGTGATTGATTGATCGTGCTCCGACACACACAATCACGAACATTATACTCTTCGACGGCCTCATTCCACGAGTCCTGCAATACACTATCGTCCCACAACTCATTATGAGTCAAGGGTTGACCGTCAGCCATCTTACTAGACCTTGATCCCCGGCCTATATGTGGTCATGCTGCTGCTGTATAGTGTCGAGGTGCTAGCCAATAAGAAATCTGAAACAAGAATGCGGAGGTGCCAAGCCTTGACCATTGCGACGATCTTAGATATCGGAGATGAACTTTTTTCGAGAAACATCATTCTCTTCATATCACTTAATCAACATCGACTTCTGAGAGATTCATCTTTCCAGATAGGTCATTATGGCAGGCATGGAGACGATCAAGAAGCGCAAGGGTATGTATGTTTACTGTTTAAGGCAGGAATCTGTGCTCACACCATGCAGCTGCGCCAAGTTCAGGCACACCACCGAAAAAAGCAAAGACAGCAACACCTGCAAAGCCTACATCGAAGCCGAGTTTAAAGCCAGCACCAGTAGCCGCGCCCGAAGAGGAGCCTGCGGAGGACTCAGACTCGAATGATGACGAAGACGACCAGACTGCCGCCCTACTCAAAGGCTTCGAAAGCTCCGACGAAGAAGACGACAAAGACACAACAGATGCCGAAGCAATAACGCAGATACCATCCCTCCCTGACTCTGCAGATCTCAAGTCCAAGCTCAGCGCCGCGATCAAGAATCCTTCTGACGAAGTTGGCGTGATCTACCTTGGCAGAATCCCTCATGGTTTCTACGAGAGCCAGATGAAGGAGTACTTTGTCCAATTCGGCGCGATCTCTCGCCTACGGCTGGCGCGAAACAGGAAGACCGGCGCATCGAAGCACTTTGCGTTTATCGAGTTTGCGCAAGCAGAGGTTGCGAAGATTGCCGCAGACACAATGAACAACTATCTCATGTTTGGACATATTCTCAAGGCGAAGGTGATACCGAAGGATGACGTGCACGAGAAGCTGTTCGACGGAGCAGGAAAGCGGTTCAAGAAGATCCCGTGGAACAAGATTGAACGCTTTCAGTTGGGTGCGGCTGGTCGCGAGGGCTGGAAGAAGCGTGTGGAAAATGAGCATAAGCGTCGGGACAGGAAGACAAAGGCGATGAAAGAGTTGGGCTATGAGTACAAGGCGCCCGAGCTGCGAAGTGTGGACGATGTGCCAGTAAACGCGCCGAAAGAGATCGAGCCGCAGGAAGAGGAGGCTAAGCCGCAGGCTATCGAGGCAGCCCCAGCGAAGGAGGACGTACCAGCTGCGGAAGAGCCTGCAAAGCCGGCATCAGAGAAGAAATCACCCAATGCGAGGAAAAAGTCAGCTCCAGCCACGGACGTTGCCAGTCCCGTTGCTCCGGCTAAGAGCGCAAAAGGCACGAAGAAGGCTGGCAGGGTGAGCAGCACATCACGAAAATAGCGGTAACGTTGGGAAGTGTGATCATATATTTGGAAGAGTGTCTGCATATCTTGTTCTTCCGCCATGGGTATCTTTCTTGATTCGTTCCATCATGCTCTTCATTCTCTAATCGTGCCTCATCTCATGGAGATCATTATCCTGCCACGAACGCCTTCCAGATGCAATTCATCGCCTCATGTTCTCACTTCACGATCAAAGCAGCAGAGGGTACCATTCCAGCCTCTTTTAGCGTCATTCCGAAGTCGCTCTGGTCGAAAGTCTTCTTTGGATACGCTGTGGTGAAGGTTTGGACAGTCGTTCCGTTGTCTGCAGAAACAGCATGAGCAACCTCAAACAATGTCGTCTCGACCGGAAAGCTCTTCTGAACAGTGCCGTTCGCCGTCTGCAGACGAAGCCGAGTCTCCGTGTAGGCGCTCGAAGGCTTCGGCACGCTGGAAGGAATTGGTCCAATCATGCTCTGCTCAATCGCTTCGGTGGGGAAGGTCTGCCCTGTACGTGCTGCCTTTTCTCTCTCTGCCTTCAACCTGCGCTCCTCCTTATCCGCCGCAATCTTTGCTTGAATCCGCTTCTTTGCCTCAATATCAGCCAACTTCTCTTTCCGCTTCGCCTCTGCCTCCTTTGTCATCTGCTTCGCCGCAAGCTGGTCTTTCGCATCTTGCTGCTCCTTGTTCGATTTGCTCAGGATGGCTGCGTTCTTCTTTTGGGCGATCTTGTCCTCTTGACTCTGCACCGCCTTGCGAGCTGCCGCACGCTCTTTCAGCTCATTCAACTTTTGTGCCTTTTCCTCTTCTGTCAATGGCGCGATCTCCTCTGTAGATTCCTCAAAGTCAACGTGCTCGGTCTTCTCAGCGTGCGCCTCAGCTGCGACCTGACTTCGGAAGAGCCGACCACACTCCTTACAACGGAGACTTTTTGCGTCTGTGGCTGCGTCACTTCTTGATGTGGTGGCTTGCTCTTTGATATCGTCGAGGCTTTTGTCTTGGTTCTTTTCAAGCCAGTCGATAGCTCCCTGCACTAAAAAATGTTAGCATTAAACATGGCGCGAAGAGGACGTACTTACGTCCTCCAGCTTGCTTGACCGCAAATTCGGATCGCTCCCGGTCAAAGCCCATATCTACGAGAGTGTCAAGGTCTGACATGCTTAGAATAGGTTTGAATGATCTACTGCGTATGTTATTGCGAGTTAGATGTTGCGCCTCAAGAGTGATGCCACTTTCACGATGACGATGATTCGTAAATACGCGCACGTGATGCGGCCTCGTCTAATCCGAGGGGAACCAAGCACGCCAAGCTCACGGTACCAGTCCTGTCACACCTTGTCTAATCACCTTTGAGCACAGCGCAGCAGCAAATCTTCGACTTCGAGAAGGCATTGGTCAGCAACGATACTCTTTGACCACGTACACCACTCATCACGCAAAAATACCACTTTGCGCAGTGACGTACTCGAACACACAACACAAAGCACAGCCACGGGATGTCAACAATCGAGTTAGACCCAGTGGAGCTAGGTAAGCCATAGGATGACAGTAGGAATATGCTCAACTGTCAAGTACTAACATGGTAGTACAGGCTTCAGACGTAAGCAGTCAAGCGATCTGATCAGTCTCCCTCCTGTATACTAAACAAAGCCAGGCCCTTTCACCAGAGAGGTAGCTGAGACTCTGCGTCTCAGAAACCCAGGCAGTGAATCGATAGCGTTCAAGGTACGCGTCCAGGACTGCTGCCTTATCTTCACCGTCTAATTCCATGCGCAGGTCAAGACCACGGCACCAAAACAGTAAGAAACGTTGCATTGCTCAAGAAGAAGGATCCATCTGAACCATTCAAAGATACTGCGTTCGACCAAACTCGGGGCGCATCGAGCCTGGCGATGTGGTTGAGGTGCAAGGTATACTTGCATTTCTTCTGACTCCATGGACCCTTGGCTGACAAACACATCAGTTCTACTACAGCCCATGAAGGAGGAGCCACCACTAGAGGCCAGATGCCGAGACAAGTTTCTGGTTCAGTCTGTCGCCATCACAGCGGACCGTGAAATCACCAATATTACTGCAATTGTATGTGATTGACTAGTGCAGTCACGAACAGCTCACTCATTCTTCTCTAGTGGGCGAACATCGAACAGACTGCGAAAGGAAGTATACAAGAGAAGAAGATCCGAGTCAACTTCCTCCCGGCCGACGGTTCAGCAGCAGCAGGTGCTGTCTCCACCCCATCTCGATCACACCAACTCGACGGTCCTGCCGCATATAGCTCTCCAGTTCCGTCGACACCACAGACGCACTCATCGGTCTTTGCAACTGGCGCAGTCTCCACACCCAATGAGCGACCAGTCGGAAGCAAGAACCTTGGTGAGATCAAGAGTACCGCTTTTGGTGCGCAGGAAAACGACGGTGCTGCACAACAGTCTACTCTTAGCGCAGCGGCCAGCTCTGTCGCAAGCGTCATTCCCTCGACAGACGATGTCAGAGCGCAACTTGCTGAGGCGCAAGCGACTATTAGCCGATTGACGTCCCAAGCTACGGATGGCCTTCGCCAGCGCAAGGCTGACAGCTCAGTCGGACCGTCTTCTACCTCAGGGACAGCTTACGGATCGCAGCAAGCTGCACCTCACGGAGTGCCAGTCCCTATCGCTGCCGCTCTGTGTCTCCTCAGCTTCTTACTGGCTTACATACTGTTCTAAGCTGGCACGACTCATGGAGCTCGTCAAGTCAGGGCGAGGCGCAGGAATGATCGTGGCGCGCATGTAGATGAATCTGCCAAGTCCCTGGCAATGAGGGGCGGCTTTCAGGTTGAAAAGCTGTCTGAAAAATGGTGGAGAGTCATGTCAAGGTCTAATATCCGTCTTGCTTCTGATTACATTGCTTGAGGAGGGGTGTATATTATCCGACTTATACAGTCTGTAAGCAAGTGAAGTTCTGTCCCATCGTCGCAATGATCCCTTTGTGCCATCCAAAAGCTATGCAGCACGCGACCAATTGCCACACATTCATTCTCACTAGGTGTTTTGTGGTTCACGCGCTGACTCAACCTGACTCTGGAAAGCGAGATCGGCTCTAAACACATGCTCACTGCATATCTTCAATAATTATCAGAATAACAACAGCACGAGATCTCCCTCGAAGTCGCTGTCGCAACCTTGCCCTTCTGCTATCCTAAAGTCCTTTAGCTCTTGTGTTTATTCTCGCCGTCGCAACATGTGTGGAATCTTCGCTTGTCATCAGTACGCCACACCACTCTTTTTCAGAAACATTCCCCCACCATATCACTTTGGCTAACACTACGACTACAGCCACCCTGATGTGCAGACATTCAAGCCTACTGCCCTGAAGATGGGCAAGGCGTACGTCCATTCCGTCCCGCTTCCTCACCTCCCGCTAAACCCCTCTGCAGAATAAGGCATCGTGGTCCTGATTGGAGTAAGATCTGACGCAAGACGCATATCGGGGCGAGGGCTGATACCAGATGACAGGCGGAAACATTGTGCAGAAAGACACGAGTCAGTCAGCGCGCGTCTCGCAATCAAGGACATGGCTAACTACCCCAACAGTCCTTGTCCACGAGCGTCTCAGTATCGTTGGTGTTGGTCAGTGTGCTTCAGTCGAAAAAGTATCTGCAGTGACCAATGACAACTTATAGACTCTGGAGCACAACCACTCGTCAGCCCTGATGGAACAATTGCGCTCGCAGTCAATGGCGAGATTTATAACCACAAGATCCTGCGCGGACAGATCAAGAAGCCATACGATTTCAAGACGCATTCTGACTGTGAGGTCATTATTCCACTAGTAGGTGACAAGACTCTGGATAGGCTTAGAGACTAGCTCACCTCGCGATCAGTACATAGAACATGGCATTGACGCACCGAAATATCTGGACGGCATGTTCTCGTGGGTGCTACATGACAAGGCTCAAGACCGAGTACTCGCAGCACGAGACCCCATCGGTATCACGACATTCTACATTGGACGATCGAGCGAGACACCCGGCGCTGTATACTTTGCCTCTGAACTGAAATGTTTACATCCTGTCTGCGACGACATTCAGTCATTTCCCCCGGGGCATGTCTACGACTCGAAGACTGACAAGATTACACAATATTACACACCGAAATGGCTTGTGGAACCTAGCAGCGTCCCTCAGACACCAGTTGACTACAAGCTTCTGCGAGAAACATTTGAGCGATCTGTGAGGAAAAGGCTGATGGCAGAAGTTCCGTATGGTGTGTTACTCTCAGGAGGTCTGGACTCGAGTCTGGTGGCAGCGATCGCACAACGGGAGACATTACGGGTACAAGAACTACACCACGCTGCGCACGCGAAAGGTGTCAACGGCAAGAGCAACGGCACCAACGACGGCTCGGAGGAAGTAGGAATCAACGACGATGACCACCTCACTGCACTCCCGGTTCTTGCCGAGCTCAACTCCTTCTCTATCGGCCTCCCGGATGCCCCCGACTCGAAAGCCGCCAAGGAAGTCGCCAAATTCCTCGGCACAAAACACCACTCCATGACCTTCACGATCCAAGAAGGTCTCGACGCACTTTCCGACGTAATCTTTCACCTTGAAACCTTCGACGTCACCACCATCCGCGCCTCCACCCCAATGTTCCTGCTCAGCCGGAAAATCAAAGCCATGGGCGTCAAAATGGTCCTCAGTGGCGAAGGCAGCGATGAGATCTTCGGCGGGTACCTCTACTTTCACAACGCGCCCGACATGCAGGCTTTCCACGAAGAGTGCGTCCGCCGCGTGAAGAACCTGCATCTTGCCGACTGTCTGCGCGCCAACAAGTCCACGTCCGCATGGGGTGTCGAGGCGCGCGTGCCTTTCTTGGACAAGCAATTCCTCGACGTGGCCATGAACATCGACCCCGCCGAGAAGCTCATCACAGACAAGCGCATCGAGAAGTACATCCTCCGCGAAGCGTTCAACACCCCCGAGGACCCCTACCTCCCCGACAACATTCTGTGGCGCCAGAAGGAGCAGTTCAGCGACGGTGTCGGATATGGCTGGATTGACGCTCTCAAGGACACGGCGGAGAAGATGATCAGCGACGAGCAGATGAAGAACCCGAAGAAGGAGTGGGGCAGCGATGTCCCAGATACGAAGGAGGCGTATTGGTATAGGTGTATGTTTGACGAGCACTTTCCGCCGTATTGCGCGAGCACCGTCATGCGGTGGACGCCGACGTGGAGTAAGCAGACGGATCCGAGTGGAAGGTAAGTTCGGCCGTTGTGAGGTGGAGGCAGCCGTGAAGCTAACCCTATATCTAGGGCTATCGGTGTGCACTCGGCACGTTATGACCATGCGAGCAAGGACGAGACGGAGATTGCGGTCTGATCGTGAAGAGATACGGCGAGGGCGAGGCAGGCATCCTGGAGGGGCTACGGTCCGCGGTGGAGTGGCAGAACTCGAATTGCATCTGCTTTTGAGGTCAAATGCCTAGCGCGCTATAGAGTACTTAGACACCATTGGTAGACCATATCGAAGTGTTGCCAACTCCAGATCAGACCATCGCAAACCAAAGGTACTTCGCAAGGAAAGATCAAAGGGTAAATGTCGTGGAGAGTGCCATCTTGATAGTGTCCGCAGCTTAGTCTCTCCATCTCCCGCTCTCTTACTGAGACGGAAGTACTTTTACTAAAAAAGGTCAAAAATAAGAACGTCGTGGAGAGTGCCACTGGTAATTCATCTAGGTCTGATTTTGATACTTCGTTCTATCCGCCTCGAAGTCTTCGTGGGAAAGAAGTACTTTCATAGAAAAGAGGTCAAAGCACAAAACTCGTAAAGAGTGCCGTCGACGATCTGTCTAAGGTAGGTTGAGATCTTAATACTTCGTTCTCTCCGGCTCGTCGTCTGCATCAGATGGAAGTATTCTTAGGGTCAAAAGGTCAAAGATAAAAGTCGTAAAGAGTACCGTGGAGATCTATGAGCGGTATTCCTTAGTATCTCGTTTTCTCCATGTCAATGTCCTCATAATCCCGAAATAGTTTGCCCCAAAAAAAGTCAAGGGACAAAAGTCGTGTAGAGTACCGTAACAACATTGATCACAGGCACATTCAGTAAGTCATTTCTTCAGCTCACAACACATATGCGCGCACGAAATCATTGCCGACAAAGGTGAATCAGCAAAGCCATAAACGAGGTCAATTCTGCAGAATTCTATTCATGTACAAGGAGAAAAATCTAGCCCTCGAAAGCGAGGTGCATGCCGACCTTGTGCGTCGACTCGTTGAGCTTCTGGGTGTCGAAGGATGCGCCAATGCCGAAAGTGACGCCCGGTCTGACAGCGAGGTTGTAGGCAAGAGCGGCCATACCCCTGTCATCGATCTTGGCCTATTTCCGATCGTGTTAATAGTCAAATTCGAGTGCAGCATGACGAATCGAAGTTACTAACCTTAGCAAAGGACAGAGGGTCAATGCGGTACTTGGCAGCGACCTCCATGCCGACGGTGCTGCTGCTCTTGGAGTCCCATGCAGCTCTGGCACCGACCTCGACGGAGTCGTTGACCTTGTTGTAGTAGCTCGCGGAGAAGATGCTGAGGTTGTTGGTGGCAGTGATGGCAGCGTTATGCACACGGTGCTGGTAGCCGATGGCGGCGGAGTACCGGGTGACTGCGGCCTTCTGAACATCGTAACCAGCCTCACCACCGACGACAAAGCCCTCGTGGCCGATGACGGCGTCAATGGTGGCAGTCGGACCCTTGAGGAGGTCGGTGAAAGCGCGGAGGTGGAATGATGGCTGCTTGAAGTAGAGGTTGAGCTTGGCACCGGTGGCCTGGGTGTCGGGCTTGAACGTGGTCAAGGCCTCGGCCTTGAGGCCCTTGGCGATGTTGTTGTCGAGCTCAAGCTTGGCATCGAGCACGTTGAGGGTGGACCAGCTAAGGGTACCAGTGATTCCTGCGCGAGAATATGCCATCAGCGCCTGTACGGTGGAGGGTGACGTTACATGTTTTGATGTTTTGTTTGACATTGACATTGACCGCTTCGGGATGAAGGAGACAGCATAGAACAAGAGATTAGGATTCTCGGCTGTCCCCAATCGCAACCGACGTGCTAATGTAAGGGAAGATATACCGGAAGGCCTGTCGGTGTATTTGCCCTCGAGCTGTAGAACAGAGTTTAGCAACGTTCCATTGCATGCTGCGCCAGAAAATGCTTACAGAGCCGACTAATGGCTTGTCATGTGCGCTCTTGCCCTTGACGGTGTAGTTGACGCCATTGGGGGCCTTGGACTTGATTTCGAGGTTCGCGGCTGCAGTCGGATGCATTAGTCCAGCTCTTTCGGATCATGACGCGCAAAAAACATGCCAGCAACGTGGTAGAAGTCCTTTGCAAGAAGCTTTGTACATCCATTAGCGCAATCCACACTTCAGATCTACGGGCACATACGTCGTTGGAGCTCTTCGCGATGTCGGAGTACGCTGGGAGAGGCGCGGTGAAGAAGTTCTCGACACGGTGTGTTGCGTTTGACGCAGCATTCTCTACTTTCGAGGCGCCACGGCTGAAGGCGGACTCGACACGGTCAACGGCACCTTTGGTCTCGGTCTTGAGTTCCTGGTAGAGAGACATGATGGAGGATGTGTAGGTTGGTCTGTGATAGGGACGAAGAGAGATGAGATGGAGGGTGCTTGAGCTGTTGATTCTTGTTGTGAAGCTTCACAATTCGGCGCAAATCGGATTGCATGTGACTTTTGACGTTTACGGAAACTGGTGAGCATATCTTGGCACTAAAGCACCAGCTACGAAGCCAGCGAGAACACTTCGCATAGCAGTTTGATCATGATTCTGATCATAGGTGGCAGCCACATCTCGCAACAAGAATTCTGTACAAATTGAGAGTTCATTGAGACAGTCCAGGTCATGACTTGTACATGTAGAACTGCAGGTATATCGTAATGTCCTCTCCCATCGTTCCCAGGCTGCCAATCAACCACGGCAGGTTGGTCAGTAAATACTGACGATCGAGACTGTGGAATAGAATCTGAAGAGGGATCAGTGACGAGTCCGCTTCAATCGTTCCAGAGCATGACTTACGCCCGCGCCATAGGTCAAGTTTCCAAGCATCGACAAAAGGAAGAACAGCAAGCTCAACCCTTCGCAACTCTTCTCCCGCCAGTTTTTGACGATTTGCGGTATCCGCGCCCCTAGGTAGAACACAGCGCTTGCATAGCCAAGAATTTCTGCCCCAAGAGGTGTGTCATGTTGACCTTCTGTAGCATCTCCTTCACGAGGTGCCGGCACTGGTCGCCAAACCGAGGCTTTCCAACATATCGCCCATGCAGCAGTGCCTATCGCGCAGATGACCAGGATACTTCCCAAGTTCTTCATGATCGCCCTCATGCTGCCCTCATCCGCCTCCTCTTCCTCGTCAATCTTGGCCAATCCCGCAGCATTCTCGCGATCAGCTCGCCCACGGCTGGCGGCACTGCTCTTGCGGCGTTGACTCCCAGGTAGTCCAAGGTTAGAATCACTAGCTCCGCTGCGCGTCCTTGTCAACAATGGCTGTTGCTCATCGTCTTCATCCTCATTGCTATCCACGACTGCTGATGCGGAACCATCCTTGCCAAGTTGTTTCCGGTTCTTGTAATTATAGTAAAGACATTGTACTATCAGCACAGCATCCGCTATACAGAAGTAGATTGCAAGTGCAATGACTGTAGGCACTAGTTGAGCCCAAATGGCGCCGATGAGGTTGCACACATCTCCGACGAACCAGATGCAGAGGAACGGTATTGATATTGCTTCAGCACTTTGCGTGCGGTAGTTTTGGAAGAGTTGTGGTACCTAGGGAGTCTTGTTAGAAGATATGACTAAGAGCACATGGAGGATCACGGCACGCACGAGAACAACGATCCAGGATGCGAGTGAGATAGAACCAAACACTCCAGACAGGGCTTCTTGCGTAGTGAGGTAGTCAGGTGCTGCGGCTAGTAGGTCCATCGGATGGTGCTGAGCAACGCAAGCAATGTCTAGGTAAGGATAGTCTGATGTCTGTGCCTGATTTCCATTGACTCAGAAAAACAAAAAAGGCTTATCTATCGGAGATATCTCCGTCTTCACGGATTGCCTCCAGTGCTTGTTTGTGCACCACCTATGCAACATACATGCTGGAAGGCAACGAGAGACTATTGTTCGATTCCGTGGCTCTGGCGGCCAAGCATGAAGGCACTCCCGATCCCGTAGCAGTCTGCTGCACCAGAGAGAGGCTGGGCAAGGGACCTTATGAGACGAATAGTAGTCATTGTGACACATTAGTATGCCACTGAGACGTATCAGAGTCTCCTACCTGTCCAATGTCAAAAAGCTCGTTCACAGCTGGAATCTGTGAGAGCAGGAGCACAGACGATGAGTCCTGTAGTCTTCTTTCTCCTCCTCCCGGAATCACATACAGGCGCAATCTACAAGGTCTGTCTAGTATGCACTTGAACTTGCTTGACAGTGACGTGATGGCCTATCAAGCTTCAGTGACCCTTTTAACCTCGTAGGCCAACCCGATAGCTCAGGGGCATCGACATGCATACCTGAAACATCGGGGACTTCGGCTTCGCACTGAAGCAGGATGTGCCTAGCATGATAATACAGTAGAAGCTCTGGCATAGAGAAAACGATGGGACATGCTGATCAGATCGCAAATAGCCAAAGGCAAGATCTGCAATTATCCATGCAGTTTGGGAAGTGCACAGGGAAGTGGATGAGCTAGATCGTTGGGCACCGAGGAGGTGCGGCATACACCGTAAGATGCCTGCAACAGATGGCGACGAATTGCGTCACAGCGCATGCGACGTGACTACCGAGGTACTTCATGTGGTCTTTTGCAGACGGTGTTTCAATATGTAGATCATGAAGGAAGAGCCGACGTGACACAGGCACAAAGTACCATATGCAATACATACGCTCAGCAGAATACGTAGCCCAACGCTCAACAAGTCACACTTCTTTCGTTCTCGCGTAAACGTTAAGAACTCAAAGCATCGAAGGCACGAGAAGGAAGGGAAAAAGTTTCTTACCTTACAGCGTGGCCGAACGGCGGTTCGTAGCAAGTACAAAGGTACACACACCCAGCAAATACTGTGTAACTGAAGCTAAGCGGTTCAGTGCCTGGGATGGCAGGGATGATGCCTCTGTGCAGGGGTCTCGAGAATGTGATGAGGAAAAAACTGTTTCCCGTTCGCACGCGAGCAGAGCGACGTTGCTGAACTCTATGCGTCCTGCGACTCCTGCCTGAAAGCTGCACGATGGGCACGGGAGCGGATAGCCTGTCTCGTTCTCTAAAGTGTGCGAAGTCGTGAAATAACAATTTGCAGCCTCGGTGTGTCACACAGCTGAGCTGGCTATACTCAATACTCGGCCCATGTGTGGAGGGTGCCACAGAGCCAACTATGTGCGTTCGAAGTTGGAACTTCTACGTAGCTGATGCATATTAGTGCTGAGCCAGCCATGCACGGCGACATCACCAGCAGCACTCGCCAGAACCCGCCGGTAAAAGTCTGAGTTTCAAGAATTTCCCGTACAAATGGCAAGTGGACAGACGGGTGGGCTTCTTCTGCGCTCGGAGGCTGTGAATTTGTGATAAAGCGCTTAAGTGACATGTCACAGCACATCGTGTCCCTCTCAGC
>Ga0058698_10000392_pt1 | contig 25106 bp, 28 predicted proteins | sample AgamicAsSfe_FD_67288 | JGI IMG/M metagenome (GOLD analysis project Ga0058698, IMG submission 67288) | Agave microbial communities from Guanajuato, Mexico - As.Sf.e | ecosystem: Host-associated > Plants > Phyllosphere > Phylloplane/Leaf | place: Guanajuato, Mexico | collected 2012-05-30
ACATACAAGGCTCCATAACTAGACTCGCAATACTTTGCAGATGCTTTCACTGTTGTTGTATCTTCAACGAGAGATTTAAGATCACATCTATCACAGCTACTTATCCACTGACCCACCCTCGTAGCGCCTCCCACATCGGTTGGTTGGCTTTGGCTGTACTCAGGTTGCGCACAGACCGTCAGAAGCACAGCGGGAGATTGGTTAAAGTACCTTCTAACGAGGCGAAACGCTTTCTTTCGCGTTTCCTGCAAGCAAACAACTACCATACCTACCACATAGGTATGGACTTAGTAAATTGGTAGCGCCAGGTCATGATTTGCCTTGAAGGAGGTTCAAAATCTTCTTGAACCAGTAAGGATATATGGGAAACGATCTATTTAGCCTTCAGATAGGCTCTCAGGTACAAGTGAATGGAGGACCAAGAAACCAAGGTGAAGGCGTCTCACACGCTAGCGCTTCTTTACCGTTCTAACTGCTTCTGTGGTGGACCACCAAAACAAACAGCTGTTCGTCTCCAATTTAGTTCCTTACTGTTCTCCATAGATCTACAAGAGTCTCAAAAAAAACGGTCGTGAACGCATAACCAATATTGCTGCTATGGGTATCACGCTCCACGAAAACAGACCCATCGAAGTCAGCCCGGATCAGGGCATTCAAAAAATGATAACCAGCAACTGTACGGAGCAGCTACCAGACACGATGGCTCCACCAGAGGTCACCGTAACCTCAGTGGCCAACATGATCAGGCCGAGGAGCAGCACGACATGTGAACCGACCACGTTCAACCCTGACAACTTCAATAAGACGGATGCTCGAACAGCAGCGAGCTCTATCTACGCAACCCTGTCCGGAAGCACAAAGCTGCAGCTCCTTGGGCCCCGGCTTGAGATCACAGGACCAGAGCTGCTCAGCTCCTACCATACCGATGCGAGTAAAGCCTGGACTACTCGTGACTCTTCCACCCCGCTAGCGCTCAGTGACACGCAGTTCCACCGCCCGTCGCCGGAGCGAGTCTCTTCAGCCTTCCCGTCTGAGCTCCCGCCTCGTCCTTTATCTAAACGATCATTCTTACAGCAATTGGCCAATCCATCTGCACACCCGACACACGCTGCTCATGCCAATGAGACCGTGTCTCATGAACACAATTTTGGCAATGCTGACATCGAATTGGGTGCATTCGGCCAAGAGGTAAGCCTTCACGATACAGATCGCTTGAGGTGGCTCAAGTTCTGGGGCTTGATGTTGATCGGAGTAGTACTGAGCATGGCCATTGGTATACTCATCTATTCTCTTGTGCGTCAAACTGAGGAGGACGACTTGGGATAGGAGTTGGAGAGAATGGGGGCTGGGAACAGCGCTAGAACTTGAGGAGAGACGATCGTGGAGATAAACAAGGTTGTTGACGGACGAATGGTAGAGCAGACGTGCAGTCAACTACAGAGTCGATAGTGTTCTTGAACGAACTCAGTCTTCTAACCTTCGCTGGCACAAAATCAAGGACAGTATGCTCGGCTATGTGGGCGGCAGGTGGTCCAGCAAGCAAGGAATCTATGCTTTCGCTTACGTGCTGCTCCGAGACTCCAGTGCATAGCGGAACGTAATCAAGGCTGCCGGATGCTACACCCGTCTCACCACAGCTCAATTCGCTCAGTTCGCTCAGGACTAGTATCTTCCAGCGTCCCTACAAGTACTCACAGCTCACTTCACAATAATACTTTACTCCGATGTTGGCTTCTAGCTGATAATCTTTCAAATTGCACCCACCAGAAACTGTATATATCATCAAGTACTATGCTTCTATTGTCTCATCTTCAGCAAACCTTCTTCCATGTCCCCGCCCAAAACGTTGAACCATCAGCCGTGCTATCTCTTCCATTTAGTATTTTTTTTGCTTTCGAGGAAATCCAGAGAGCCCACAACAGACAAGGAGCTTGAGCGCTGTAATCTCTTAGCTCTAAACGTTGTGGATCACATGGCTATATAGGAACTAGGAAGAAATGCGACACGCGTAGTGGTCACACGTGGAGTGACAAGAACTGCAGTAAGGGTGAGATGACGGGAAAAGAAACGTGATGAGAACGAGTTTTACAGAGACGTAGAACACGGGTTGACTAGATGACGAAAGCTAAAACAGGGGTTATGTTATACATCAGGGGCTGAGCTCGCCGCAGATGGCCTCAGATTTGATACTTCTCGTAATACCACATTGCCGTAGTGCCAGGGCTCGAATCTCCTTGCCCAAGATATTCGGTGTGAAAATCAACCCCGATTGCTGACAATCGCCTTAGCCGCGAACTGTATAGCCGCGACAGCTATGCCACAAAGAATCCGACGCGCCGAGATTAATGACAAGCTTGAGGAAGCTCGATGTGGCTATGATGTATCAACATCTACAAATACGCTTATCGATATCGGCTGTGCATGACTCGCATGAGTTAGCATCCGACAACAGCAGCTTGAAGTCTACGGATGCCTCGTTACTTTGAAGGCCATCACACCATCTTGTCATACCTATGGAATTTTCCTCAATGGCATGCTGATCGCCAGGGGAACGGCCAAACTCCGACGATAGATAATACCGCGATCCATAAACTTGGGTTCGGCCTTGGTAAGGCGCCGAGCATTGGCATGCAGTCGTTCCTGGGCATCGTCACTTGTGTGGACAAAACCCATGTTGACCTTCCTCTTTGCGCAAAGAGCGTGAGCTAGCTTGACTACAGAATTGGGATGGCTGGACTCTTATCGCGACATGTCAGGACTATAAAGCAGAGCTGGTGAGTGAACACAGCTTTTCGGGTCTCAGCCAGCTAACGCGACAATGCAGCTCATTCCCACTATAGCCGCCGCTACCGCGGTCCTCACCGGCAGCGTGTCTGCTGTGAACTTCACCGGCGATGTCGTGAATGGTGTCCCGGTCATCAGCGGCCTTGACCTCGCTGATGTACCTCCGCAGACTGTCTCGAAATACTACATGCGAGCTGGTGAGCTTAATGGCGGTCACCCTGTCCACATACCAATTATGGTTGCACGTGGAACACCAGAAAGTTTGGAAACGGGCAAAAAACTGTCACTGTCAGCTTCCATTCATGGGGACGAGCTGAACCCGGTTCGCGTGGTGCAACGCATCTTCGAGCAGCTTCAAGACCAAGTCGCGACACTCAATGGCACAGGTACGCTCTATAAATCTCTGCGAAGATTGCTGCTGACTTTGAGGTAGTCATTGGTATTCCCACCGTGAATCCGATGGGCATCTACTTGAACCAGCGAAACTACTTCACCTCAGGCGCTTCAGGATCGCTTACAAACGTTAACCGCATCTTTCCTGGTACCGCAGCCACGGAAGGAGGTAGTGGCCCTCAAATTCTAGCTTACAACATATGGAATCAGATCTGGGCAAACACATCCAATGTGGATGTTGGCATTGATCTCCGTAAGCTCTCCCTGCATCCAACCTCAGCAACACAGAGCTAATTCTAGTGCAGATACCCCCAGTTCTGGCGGAGAGACTTCGCTGTGGTGCTATTCTGACTTCCGCCTACCCTATGTGGAGCGTCTGGCCAAGCTCCTCCAACCCGATACTCTCAAAATTGATCCTGGTGAGCCAGGATCCATCGAGACAACTTTCGTCGATTATGGTATTCCTTCACTCACTGTGGAGATGGGCCAGGCTAAGGTCTGGAACAACAGCCTAATCGACCGTGTAGTCGATTATGTGAACCGCGTCATGGTCGACCTCAAGATCACACCTACCAACGAAACCGTGGAGCCCGACCTGAGCAACACATACATGATCACTACTTTCCATGATACATGGTCACAATATGGAGGATTCGTCGAGAGGCTTGTAGCTGTCGATGAGCCAGTCACCAAAGGCCAGCCTATTGCTCACATCCGGAACCCCTTTGGTGATATCATCGAAACACTACTCTCGCCGGAGACTGGACGTATGTTCCAGAGCCCACGCGACCCTAGCATCGAGCCTGGCGGCAGTGTTGGACAGATTGCTTACAACAGCACGGACCCAGAGTGTGCTGATGGGTGTATCCTGTCGGGTCCTCAAGGAAGAAGATAATGGAAGGTTTTGTGCAGCATCACAAGAATACATAAAGACACTCAACTTGGACTCTTCTTCTTCATACTAAAGACGTGCGACTCTCTAATATCTATACCATGATTTTCGTGTGATGTCTACCGAAGCATTAACCAATAATACGCCACACCAACAAATTGGCCTTACTACTGCATACTTGGCCTGCAATAACAAAGCCGTTAGGCTCTAGCAAAGCTCTGGCTTGCTTTAGGGATGACCTTATCATCCCCCATGTGATCGAGGACGTTGACCCGCCAAAATCTACTCACAGTCACGACGCAAGCACTCTATCACGGTAAATCCCTGCCTACTTGAACTATAAACATTGATTGATTTGATTAATTCATTACTCCCACATACAGTGCTTTAAGCAACTATTCAGATCGCGGTCTTTGTAGGTAAACAGAGCTCACCAATCGTGTCGTACCGCAGCCCATATCGTCATACAACAGTCTTCTATGAAGAAATGATCTATGCTGATGAAGGCTCTCGCTCCTGGGCAGGAGCTCCACCAGTGTTACCCCTCTGACCGGTAGGCACGTCGTCGAGATTCCTCTGAGCAGCGTGTGTAGGGTCATCCTTCAGTGTCTCGATAGAACCACCAGTTTGCTGGTCTTTGACGTTGCCAGCTAGACCAGTCAGGCCTTGACCCTTCCTCGATCCATCGTGAAGCTCTTGCGAAGTCTGACCTTGACCTGGGTGGCCGAGACCGGTGTGAACATCACCTGAGGTGGCGCCTTGGAGAGTATCGGAGGCTTGATGGTACATCTTTTGGTTGTTGAGGTCGGGGTTGGGTTGGAAGGTCTTAGAAGCTGGGGCGGTGCCGGCGGGAAGTGTTTGTGCGTGAAACTCGGGGACGGCATCGTTACCAACTAGCTTTCCGGGTTGATGCTGAGGCACATTAGTTAAGTCCAATCATATCAAACAATGAGAACGAGCAGTGTTAGACGTCGTTTTGTATTTAATCTCGGAGAGGCTGGAGTAGGTTCTTCTCTGGATGAATTCAGAAAGAGCAACAAATTGTACTTACACCACTACTCATAAGGGGCTCACTGGGCTTGACGTGTCCAGCAAACTCACGTCCATCGCTGACGGCATCGGGGTTCTGGTTCTGGCTCATATTTGCAAGATGTGCTTGATGTGTGAAGGCTGTGATTTGAAGTGATTGAACAATATGCTGTCGAATTGCTGGAGTACTTGAGCTGAAGTCTTCTGCTTCAAATAAGAATGTCCCAATTTGGGGCATTCTATAGTTCCATATGATAGCGTCACCATTTGACGTCGAGCTGATGTCATGCCAATGCCCACTAGATCAACCATCCACGGTGTAAGACTATGCCGAACTGAGCGGGTACCTGACGTCGGTTATGAACTCCGTAGCGTTGCATCTGAGCAGAGTCTTGCTCGTGATCGCCGATGGTGAAGACTAGGTGCTGTCGGGTGCTATAGGTGAAAGGATCGGAATGCCGTTCCGATGTTTCCGATCCTTTGACTGATGCTTCTCCCCATGTATTACGACATGACGTTTACATCCATCAAAAAGGAACATCGTTGAAAAGTCCTACAGTCATTCAAGTCCTTGATGTTTCACAATAACAGAGAAAACGCTAGCCCTCGGCGATTACGTAGGGATACAGTAGATATGGTTGTCGTGACTCGCAACAGCCTAATCTTACATAGACGCGACTGTTCTACGTGAGTATGAACATCGTCCTTCACGCCATGGCTCTTTTGGAAGACCCATAATCAGTCCTACGTTTGTACATGTTGAGGCATACGGGTGACCTACTGGAATCAGCTTCCCTAAAGGAGCTGCCTAAGACTTAGCTAGGCAGTCCTCACAATCTAGCAATAGCAGCGTTCTCATCTGGTCAAGGACCAGCAATGTCCCCTAATGGAACACCTCGTGTGAGGAGTGATTAGTATCAGATGTCGTTGTGCAAAAGTGTATTTCATCTTTGCAATGAGCGTGATCATGGTGTCATCCTAAGACTGTTATGCTCGTACCACGGGACGAAGCAGAGTAAAGACGGCGAATTAAGATAGCATCCTAACTCTCGTAAGTTTTTCATATTGCTGTCTGTGATGGTATCAAGAGCGCGAAGACCCTCAGACGCTGTATTTCTCTCGATAGAAATTTTGTGCCGTGTCTGTGTCTTGGATATGCCTCGTGGGTATCGTATAAGGTCTCATTTCCATGCAATGTCCCCGATCCTTGCCGCTGTCCTGCCGGTTGTTTTTGCGCCGTAGGCTTCAAGGAAGGGCTAGATGCCTCTTGCTAGTCTCTGGATCATTCCTCTTCCTGTATGAAGGGGTTCGGGATCTCTTCGCTTCCGTCCACGGGCGAGATGACGACTAGGAGGGTGCCGCGTGCGACAATGAGGCCGAGCTTGCGATAGCGGATGTTGCCGTCCTCGTCTACACAGGGTCAGAGATATCCGCGTGGAGACAGCGGAGGGGCACATACCAGTCAATGCTTCCTTGACCTCATCTAGGACGAGGTTCATGAGTTGGTCGTAGCCTTTGAGTGTGCCAATGACTGCAACAAGTTAGATTCTAGCGCGCCTTCGCAATACATCATTTCCTGGCCCCCGCCAAGATGCGTACCTTCTCGTCCTCCGCTGAACTTGACTGTGATCTGCTTGTCCATGTACTTGCTCAGGTCAAGAATGTTCTCCTTCTTTGGGCGCTCCGTCTGTCCCCCAGCACCTCCAGCCTGTGCACCGCCACCACGGCCACCTCCCCTTCCGCCGCGGTCGCCTCCTCGACCTCCACCGCGGCCCCGGAATGCGCCTCGCTCAGACATGGTATTAGCGTGGAGAGAAAGAGAGGCGATTTGGATGTTGGAGCGTATGGTGAGGTGCAGCTCGGGCGGCCAGTAAGACTTGGTGGTCTGTGCCGTTCCGGGAAAGGCTCCTTCCTCCAGGGCGGCCACCCCACATCCCGGTCACGTGCAGCTTGTCTGGCAGGAGGCGTCGCAGGGGTGGAAAGATGATTTCCGCCATTGCTTCCAGACCTCCGCCGTGCTGTGGCGCTTGGTTCTTAGCAGCTAGATTCACCCAGGCCCACGCGTCCTGCGGCATTTTTCGTCATGCCGCCAGACGACGACGACGACGACGACGACGACGACGCCAGCCCAGGGTCGCTGCCACCGTCCTGGCCTCCCATACGGTACCATGAAGCACCTCACACACTTCTGCCACAGCCGGGCTAGTTTCAGCGTCGCCCGTGGCCGTGGTGTGGCTGTCTGTCGGAAAGTCGGCAGAACCTGAATCGCCCGCGATGCGCATTTATTGCACATCAAAACGCCTGGGCCGCTTTTAGCTGCACACCACCAGTGATTGGCTGGGAGGGCCGCTCTTGGAAAGCTCTTTCTTATTTCCGGTACGATGGGTGCTTCCTTGTCCGCCCCTCTGCTTTCCGTTCGGGGCTCTTCAGCCACCGAGCAGCCGTTTGGCTTTCCACCCTCGCCTTTGCAACTCTCCCAACCATTCCCTCGTGCGTTATGTATCTTGTCCTGTAAATTCGGGCCTTCGCGACTAGACGCGAGCGCCCTGTAGTGTGCTTGTGCTGAGTTGTTCGAGCCTAGCGTCCTCCGCTCCACCCTCGAATCTTGCCATCCGTTCATTCCGCCCTCGTAGTAATCACCAACCCGGCATCCCTCCAGGCCAAGGTATGGCCAACCCGGAATCGCACGCTGCGGCTGAGCGCACCATGCCCTCGCATGCGACACAGCACCATGCGCCGTCTCTGCCCAGCGACCTCAAGCGCAAACGCAGTCCTTCTCATGAGATGCACCTGGCTTCGCCCGCGCCCGTCCCCAAAGCCGCTAAGACCCACAACCACCTCCAGATCAACTACCTCGCCAGACACCTCGAAAAGGACCTGCCGCTGATTACCAACGATGACACCCTGCCCAACATACTCTCCGTCCTCAGCGACTACCAGGGCGTGCTGGACCGCCACGAGAGCATGGCCTGCAACCTGGGCGCAAGACCGCTGGGACCCATCTTGATCAAGCGATTCGAAAGGCTGTTCGACGGCCCCCCACGAGTACTCAAGAGCCATGGAAAAGACGGGACGACGGTGACCTGGCTGGACGTGGTCGAGTTTGCGCGCAACAAGCCGGAGCAGTTCCAGCTGGACCAGATGAGCGAAGGGGTACGCGTCTGCCAGTTCTACACCAAGCAGTGTCGAGTCCAGATCTCAGAGGAGGACTTCGTATTGATATCATCGGGCATTCCGCAGAAGATGATTCCTCCGCAACCCATCATAGAAGATGAGGAGAAGGAGCTGGGCACCATGGAGATTCTAGAGAAGAACTTGAGCCAGATATGCTCACTGGCCGATCAGGGTGAGTCTGACCAAGCACCATAACTAGCATCTAATTCGCTAACGTTCGACAGTCGCTGCTCGCACTCGGCAGCTCAATCACAGGCTTAAGGGTCGCAAGCAGGCCATCCTCGATCGAAGAGCAACCGCAAGTCCCGCTCCTCCCATTCCTCGCCCTACTAGCCCCTCCAACGTCGCACTCATGAATGGCGGCAGCTCGAGCGCCCCGAACTTGGGATACAGCCAGGGACACGCTCAAGCTCATACCCAAGCCTCGCAGACATCACCAGGTGGTAGTGGTGGCTTCGTCGCAGTCAATGCGCGTCAGCATCATGAAGCCAATGGTCACGGGCACGGCCACAGTCATAGCCGCGGCCACGGTACTTCGTCGTCCACCCGTCATGAACTCCTAGCCAAGTTTCATACAACAAATGGTCGGAGTTCATCCTCGCAGCCACCAAATAGCACCGCCGATGCACGGAGACCGTCCATGGGCAGCCATGCAGTCTCTCACCCATCTACTCCTGCAACAATTCCAACTAGGGCTGTCCCGAAGCCCGCCGATGGCCCTCAGGCTCCGCTGCAACATATTACAAGGCCACCTCAACCCCTCAATGAGTCTGAGCTGCACTCCATGATGAACTCGCCTGTACCGATACCCAACACTCCCTCCAATCTCCTTCCCGCCTCGAGTCAACGCGCCAGTCAACAACCAGAGAAGGATGACGGAGGCCCTTTCAAGGTTGAAATGGTACACAGGATGGAAGGTCTAGCCAAGGGTGAACGCATAATTCCACCGTGTGATCGCTGTCGGAGGTTACACATGGATTGCCTGAAGAACCTCACGGCATGTGTGGGGTGCACGAAGAAGCATGCAAAGTGCTCATGGAAAGAAGTCAAAGAGGGTGAGTTACGCGGTGGATATACCTACCCGCCCGGTACTACCAGCAATGGTCAGAGTGAGACTAGCGACCATGAAAGTGGTGATCGCGCAAGTACGGGAAGTCCTGCTGCGATGATGAGTCCTTCACATCATGTGCCAACACCATCGCATATCTCACACAGCAACGGCCAGCACACACCTCAGCATCAGCAAGCCCACCACCAACCTTCAGATCAACATACACAGCCACCCCCACCACAGCGCGATGGCTCACACGATGCACGGGTACCATCGGGCCGTAACACCCCACATGAGCGGGAGCGGGAACGAAACGTCGAAACCCAGCTCCAAGAAGCTGCACAATCTAGCCTTGCACATGCGAACGCTCGACTGGGTGGGTCCGAAGGCAAAGGACCTGACTACCCCAATCAGACCATGGTTGCTTGAACCATATTACAACACAAACACTGACAGCTGGAGTCTTGTGAGGGGCGATATCAGGGTTCCATTTCTTTGTACATTTGTTGCATGATACCATATTCGCTCTCGTTCTGGTTTCGAGGCTTGGGAAGCAGGATGTTTCTTTCTTTATATATCAAACTGCTCTTCATCACGAACCATAAACCTTCAATCTTATCACCATCAGAGCTATCTTGTGCATGCGTCGTATCAAAGAGTCTTGATAATGGAATAAAGAGCATGTGCGAAAGAAGATCTCAGTGTAGCCGCCATCAGTAGATGTGGGTATCTTCTTATTTCTTCCTCGCTATCCAGAACGAAGGGCGGTATGTATTTTGCAGCATACTCCGGGTGTTGGAGATGTATCCCGTCTCGATAGTACCATGCTCTTGTCTCTCCATCACAAACCCAAAATGCTCAACTAATGCAATTACTTCGTCATGTGTGAGTTCTACCGAACCTGGATCACCAATCCCTGCGTCCACATCGGCTCTCCTTTCTCCATCCTCGGCCAGTTTACCTTCGTCGTTCACTCTCCGTGGTGGTGGATGCCACAATAGTGGACCAAGATTAATCCATAAGCCTCCTGGTTTTAAGCAGTTACGAACAGCTTCGATATAGCGAATAATATTCGGCGCAGTGTCAATGAAGAAGACAGTCGCTACTGCATCGAATTCATCTGTATAGTCGTGCCGACCGTAGACAACGCAAAAATCGCCTGTTGATATGCTCATTCGTTCACCGGCTGGAACTCTTGAGGCCGCTGCTTTTGCTAATTCTGTCGCTGGATGTATGTCCGGTACTCTGACGGTTCTCAGTTGGTCTTCCCGAGAGACGTGGTTTGAGCTGTTCAGTGCCCAGGGAGCAATCTTGAACTGTCCAGTACTTTTTGTGTCATTCAAGACCAACGCGCTTGCCATGAGCATATGGTAGGAAATCTCATTTCCCTCGACGCTGAAGCCTGCACGGCAGATATCGAAGACCAGACGTCCCAGCCCAACCCCAGGAACCAGAACTTTAAGATTTGCGCGATCCAAATCTGGGGTGGTACTGCTTCTTGATGCAAATTCTTCTTCTACTGCCGCTACAACGGGATCGAAGCATTTGACCCTCTCCGCATGCCCTGCTTGACTCCACTCCCTCCAAAACTGATTTACACAACTCCGTGCCTTGTCCACATCACCCTGACTCGTCTTTGCTCCAAGCTCATCCATGATAATGTCGAAGACCTTGTATTCGTCGCATGCATATTTCTCTGGCACAATTGAAGCTACCCAATCACTGTCTAGAGTGGGGGCTAGGAAGGCTTTGAAACCTGCTACGAAAATAGCTTCTGCTAGCTCGGCATTGCTGTCAATCAGGTCGTCTATTTGAGAGAGCGTAGACAGGATAGAGAAGGGCGGGCGGGATAGCAGTGTCCAATGCGATTGTGGGAGGGAATAGAAGGCTTGGCGGCGCAGGTGTGTCCCATTGTAGTGAGCAAGGCGGCGGTAGGAGCTGCGGAGATGTCAGCCACTTGTCTTCCGGTGTCATCTTGGTGAGGCACGTGTGAGCATACCGAAAAGAGTCTAAAACTGAGAGGATGAGATTTTGTTCCTCAGGGTCTGTGGTAGGGTCATAGGGTTCTCGCGATGCTGCTTTCATCTTTCATTCAGAAAAGGTTGATGATGCCTTGAGTTTCGTAAGTGGTCTGTGGCTTTGCTGACTGTTGCAATTGTTGTTTGTGTTCGCTAAGTCCTTTGGGTTGCTATTGTCTCGTGACAGGCTTCAGGGTGAGGTTCGCAGTTATTGCCCCACCTGCCTCGGTCCTCCATCATCATCGCGACTTGACTCTTCGCGCTTGCCTTCAACACGCGACAATGGCTACTGCAATCATGGACGGCATCACAACTCACGCGCTCACTGAAGTCTCATTCCCTCTCCCAAAGGCACCACATACAAATATACATCTCCAGCTCACGGACAACGGCCCAAACTTGTTGCTCTTCCTCACGACTGCTGCAGCTGAGTCTGCGACTTCTGCACCCCTTGGTTCCTTCGTATACGCCATGCCTAACGTAAATATCATATTTGATAACATTCATCTTGCAAGTACATAAGCTGACGACGTGCGCAGATGGCTAAACCTGCTGAAGCACTTAGTACGCCGCTCTTCACTCACGGCGGCACTCTAGATTTCACGACTCGTCTATCCAAGGTGCTCGCGCGTAAGACGGGAAAGCCCGTATATGTCGGAAACTCATCCAGTTTTGCCAGTGCAGGCATGGGTGGAACCGTCGAAGAAGAGATGGAAGCGTTCCGGAGGGTGGTTGAGGTTGTCATGGGCTTGCTGAAGTCGGAGAAAGAGTAGGCATAACAAGCATGCTTCGAGCGAGCTAAAGACATAACTTTTGCATGGTGGAGTCGGGACTGTCATAATGTGCTATGGTCTAACGTCACAGGATGCAAGGGTGGAATATGTTTGTTGATGGTATCATTCGTCGATAACGCTACACGACCGTATCCGCGCATTCCGCTTGGATGTCTCACTGCTCTTCGATCCACTTAAAGGCATCGAAGCATTATTCGAATGCAACAGCGGCTTACTCCTGACCAAGCCTCTCCTTCGCGCTCTGCTTTGCCTCGTCGGAGGTGTTGGGGTTGTTCAGCGTAGCCTTAAGACCACCAGCAACGTTGTTGGGGTTCTTGTCTCCACTGGAAGAAGATACGGCGCTCGCATCACCACCGTTCTCGATCTCCTGAAGGACCTCCTTAGAGTGCTGCTTGGATTCGTCGGACGTGTCTGGAAAATGTCAGTGTTGAAGGCCAGCGGGACATAGGCAATTTACTTGGGTTGTTGAGGTTTGCCTTGTGGCCTCCGACAACGTTTCCTGGATTGGCAGACATGGTGATGTTTGATGGTGTTGGAAAGATTGTAGTGATGGTTGGAAGAGTTGTGAGGGTTGTCAGAATGGTAAATAGCTGGATTTGATAGTGAGTATGTAGCAGATGAACCCCGGTGTTCTTATACACGTCAGGTTCCCTCAAAGTAGCGTCATTTCCCTGTCTCGTGAAGGTGTGATGCAATGTATCGCACGATCGATTTCAGTCCCCTGAAGTTTGCTACGTCAATGATCGGGTGCCTGCTCAGTTCACTTGTACCTGAGATTGGAGCACTTTTCGCATCCACTGTGCTACCCGCTGCCGCGCAGGCAGGAAGGTCTGGGCTCAAGGCACAATGTGGATGTCGCTAGCCGTTTGTGTTCATTGACGAGGTCATCGTGTAGGGGGCCTTCCAGGTACTCCCCTGAATCAGTGATAACTCAAGACGAGTCGTCATTGTGGGTGACCGTCAAGTGGATCAGAACATGGAGAAGTTTCAGGTACCGCCGCCGCATCATGGGCAATAGTAAATGCCATGTCTCCTGGATCGTAGACGCCCCACTTAATGAGCGATCGATCTAAGATCTAGCATGCAGGTTCCCGATTAGCACCCAGAGATACCATCACATAGGCACGGCAAGTGCATCCAAGTGTTTTAGTTCAAACTCTCCAGTATTTCCCTGCGGCATACTACACAACCTCACCAATGAGGTGATCTGACTGCAAAGTATGGTTGACGTCATTGACGCGCGCATGTGATCTGGCGTCAGCGCGAGCACGATATTCGCGTCCAGTTTGGCATGCAGTCATCTCAGGTCTTGACCGCTCAACAATCGCGATCAGCACCTCCTTTGGCGTCTCGTATTTTCATCGGCATTGCAAACGAACCTATAACCTGTAGCCGTATATCTTTTCAGGCGCAATATTGCTTTTCTGTGTCCGTCATCATGTTCGTCATGCCGACGCTCTGACCAGCATCTGTGCGTTCAAGCTGACACTCGCTGCACACCGACAAGAACCGACTCAACCGATACACTTCCATCTGTGAGTTCAGTGATGGAAGCACATCGTCCTGTGGACAGGTCGCTGTAGCTCTCGTCTCGTTACGGTCCTGTACCCTTCGCACTGCTGGACAGGACTCTTGTCCTACCTACCTAGGTAGGTACGAACTCATGCCAACCTTGGTAACATCCACTCATTTGATCACCAAGAAGTCCTGGCTGCAACGCTGCTGAGGCATCTCCAGGCGGTATGAGACTACCTAGCCTATTACCACTTTCGTAGGGGATTCTAGTGATTCCATGCTCTCCACTTGCGCTGCGATTGTCATCCTTCGCAGCGTAAGCAAAAGAACAACAAACGACGGGCATGCTCAAGAAGAAGGCACGGGAGAAAGGAGAAACATGTTTTACGCAGGAGTATGAGGCTCTTCGACCGCATGTAAAGATTCGTAATGAGTAGGTATAAGGTTTCATTGCCTCCTCTGACGGTCAATAGTTTTGGCTGAGGCTGTCACATTACTACCTGTCCAAATGAGGCACGGTCAAATTTGAACGAAGACTCCAAATAAGCAAACCCGCACTAACGTTTGACTACAGTTGTTGTATTGTGCAAGGCCACTCGTTACTCAGTATTCATTTAAACATTGTCATCAATATTGACTTACGCATTCGTGCTGAATATGCCAGGGTAAATCTTATTCACAACTTCGCCAGCTCTCAATGTGAAGAGCAATGCATTCTTTAGGCCTTAGTGGTGTCTGGAATGCGTAGCCACGGTCATACGGCTCTTGCTAATGCCTACACTCGTACTAATGAAGACCAATGTATAGTACAAACGCTCAATTAAGACATACTTGAGTAGCCAACGAGTAGTATCTTTTTACCGATTCAGAAAAGCAATGACGCAGTGCTGGATGATAATGCTGTTTCGCCCAGTAAAACCTGATCCATGATACCTATTGAGAACGTGCGCACTCGTTTTGTGTATGCTGCTCAGAACCAGGCGCATGGAATTGTAGACGTAGAGTCACAATATCAGTCGCTCCAGAGGGATTAAAATACTGGCTCGGGCTCTTTGATTCATCTCCAGCATCGGATATGCGCTGAGTGTTGTCGGCCGATAACCCACCCACTTGTGGTATGTTATTGAGGTACCTTTTGCCAATTGTGGCATGCGATGTAATAAGCCATCCAACAGATTGCGTAAGCGGGAAGGCCTATAACAATTGGGAAAACTGCTTAAGTTATGCTTACACAACCGCGTCTCGCGGCAAAATACCTGGGTACGTCTATTATTTGCAATGATTGCAAAGTCCGGTAATTAAGATAGCTGTCTAGTAGTTGATGCTAATTAAGGGCTTTTAGGTCCCTAGGTCGTCTTGAGCCAGACGCATCTGCGCAACGAGTGCCATTGATCAACGTGTGGTTAGATCTCCCGGTCTTCGTTACCGAAGACCGTGTTAGGGTGATCGTAGATGAACGTGGGGGTTTTGCAATTGGCATCGTTCGTTCAGCCTCTCCGTCATTCCACAGCGTTGGTTGATCAGCTCTGTCATAAATTTAATGGTATAGCGCTGCGACAGTACCTACACCGCTATAAATGTGCCCAGAGATATGTAGTAATCTAACGCTGCAGCACATTTGGGCATCATTTACGGGTCAAATGGCGTTCCGCCTTCAGTAATCTTCTGGAAAGGATCTTAGAAAGATTAGTCTACCAAGCGGTATCCCTGCCATTCTTACGCCCTAATTCGACAAGCGAGCACAACCCTACCGCTGACAAAGTCTCCGAACACCAAAGCCCGCACGCATCACTGGATACCAATACGTCGCAACTAATCTTCCATGCGACAGCGGTGACATCATGGAATACTAATCGGGTCACGGATTCCTGCATGACAGGATGCGATGCGCGGGCTAAGGCGTGAGCTTGGCGATAGCTGAGTAACATTCTCTCGTAGTGACTACACCTCGTGTTAAATCGTGTTAAGACGGCTAATATTAGCGACCGTTGGAGCCTCTGACTCGTCAACGCATTCGACACGAGCATTGCAAGTATGGCTCTATTGGATTAGTGGCCAACCATCCAATGAATCTCGTAGTTGCGCCAAAATGATCATCTCAAATCGAAACATCCCGTCGGCTATACCGAGCTCGGTGGTCGCCAACCGGGGGCGAGCCAGATGCGCAACGGCAGAGTCGCGTGAGCGCTTCAAGTCACGAATACGACCCGTGTCAAAGTTTCGGCCGGTCTTTCACTGTGCCTGAAGATTTGGCATGCTTATCAGAGTGAGGACAAATGGTGGTTCTCTGGGAGCCACCCGATACGAGAAGGAACCAGAAAGAGACTTGGCCATGTATATCATCGGCGAAGTGGAAATAGCTGATGTAGTAAAGCACGACACAAGTCAGTAACACGACGCATGGCGGTAAAGACGTCTCTCCATGAATGCCTCAATCGTTGCCTATCCCGCCAAACAGACCTTGTCTAAATCTTCGCATACCGGTCGTCGTGCGTGCGGCTCAAATAAGCATCTGACGACAGCAACCCTACACTGTCCCGCTGCATAGTCGCCAACGGTGCATACAAATCTCTTCAGGCAGAGCGTGATCCGGACGCCACACATCTACAAAGGCTCTCTCCGTGCACGCTAAATACCCACTCACCGGTCCCGCTGCAGTCTCACCACCTTCTCCAACTGGTCGGGTACAGCCTTATGACCCAATACCGCATTTACAGTACCGACGCTACGGACGCTTGGGTCACCCGTATAGAAGAAACGATCTTGACTCCGAAGCGTGCAGGAACAAGCCACATACTGGATTATGCAACACGAGACCGGCTTGGATTTCTCAATAATTCCTCTGTTCAGACATCAGTCTTGCTATTTTCGACCTTTGGTGGTCGTAAAGTCGGGGAGCCAAAACTCTAGGATCTGGGGCCAAAGACGTGGTGTTGAAGATATAAGATCTGGGGCCTTCGGCTTAGGGCATCATCACCAGCTACCACGACAACCTAATCAAGACTGTCACCAACACGTTCCCAGACCTCTTCGACCGACTCTTATGACTTGGACTAGTCAGCAGCGACGTCACACTCGAACCAGCTTACTTCCCAGGTCTGAGCATAAGCATACCTGTGTCTTCTCTCCTGGTATATGAGCGACCGTGTTTCCAAACCGTCTAGCCCGACAAGGAACCCACAACCCACCAGAAGCTACACTACAGAAGTCACTCAGACGACCACCTCTTCTACAGCACACCCGGGTCTGGAGGATACATCTCAATCGACCTCCGAACAACCCTTGTCAACACCCGTAATTGTCGTTACAAGGTCGCCCGCTTCTTCACGGACACAAACTCCAGAGTCGGGTGCTCGACAGGGTTATCCCCTTGCTATCCGTCATCGCTCAAGATCTAGTTCGCCGCTACAGCTTCAGAGACAGGAACGCTCTCCTACACCTTACGAACGCCCACAGCGCTCTCAGTCACAACCTCTCGAAGCCTCAACAACTGTGACGAACATCACCATGTCTTCTTCGGGATCTTCACCATCGGGCACGTCTAGTGCTGGCAGTAACTCTGGATCAGGTCAACTTCCATACGCCCCGTTTCCATATCCAATGCCGGCCAATCCTAGGGGCGGCTCGAGCCAGGGAGGTCAAGGCAAATAGACGTCTTCTTCATCCCGGTTGCTCTTCAAGTCACTTTTCTTCTTCTGTCTGTCTGGTTTTGCATGGCATGGTTAAACTGCAACCCTGGCGTCGGAGATACCCTTTTCTTCTTTGAACTTGTATCATCGATTCCTTCATACACGATGTACCCTTCTTCTCTCTGCAGCCACGTATAGCCTCGGTCATTTCAATTTCTGGCGCCTTCACTCTTGTCATGCACCCTCGACGACGACACAACTTTGTGTTCACCTGGCTGCGCTCGGCTTTTCTCTTGCGCATAGGCTTGCATGATTGGCGTCTACTTTTCCCTATACTGCGTCTGTCTCTTCTCAGTTCAGCTTTCTTCCAAGGATGCTTCGTTGTCGGGCCGTTGCCTCTCTGACTAGTGTGTCGACTATCGATGACGGCGGCTCGATACGAAAGCTCTTGGGGAAGGAATTTCACTCATTCTGATGAATCCTGTTTTTGATCATGGTAAAATTCTATTCTTGTATCCTCTGGAGTACAGGAGTGTGGGGACGATTCTATAGACTAGATACTAGATCACGTTAGCTCAAAAGAATGTACAAGATACTTTGAAGCTATTCCCCAAGACGGTCTATTTTTAGGTCCGTCCGTGTACTGCAACTCGTATTCAAAAGATGGCTCCGTGGAATGAAAGGATACGATACCGACAGCCACCAATGCTGTAGATACGATACAACTATCGAAGATGACAGCCGGGAGTTAGACCAGGTGGATCGCATGAGGGGCCGATAGCTGGCTGGCGAGGGCACCACCACGCGCCAAGGCAAGGCTGAGTAAAGCCGGGTGTCTGTGATGTCCAAGACGGAGCTGAATGGACATGTATGCCCGTCACGTATGGGTTTGTATAGTTGCGCTGGCGCGCAGTGTTGGAATGCAAGGTCGACGGTTGACGGGTGCTTTGAGGGAGCAGTCGGAGACGCAGGGCTCCCCATGTCACTGACTAAGCAGCAGCGCTGTTGCGGTCGGGCAGCGTCGCTCGTGCCAACTTTGCTGTACAAGTTGGTCGGCGCGACATCGCGACACTGCTGCTCTGCTCTGCTCTGCTCAAGTGACACTCCAGCCTGGATCACAAGCGTCACCCCCTCTAGCCAACGTGACGTTGCGACAGTTCCCCCAAGCGGTTGACAGCTGCCTTTTTGTCACCCGTGCGCGCGCGTCATCTCCGCAACGCCGTGTCCTATCCCCAGAGCTCCGCCGTCGTCTTCCCATCAACCACGACTTTCGCGTTGCTCCACAAACGCTACCATGGCACCATCACGGTCTCGATCGCCGCTGCTACCCATTCTCGCCCTCGCGTGCGTCCTCCCATACTCGGCAAATGCCTTCGACTGCAAAGACATACTCGCTGATGGCGCGCACTTCAACTTCAAAGAGCTCGGCGGGCCGCACGTGGTCCACTACAAGGAGTCCGATCTCACCAAAGAACTCGAATGGAAATACAACTTCACAATCGACATATGCAACTCTCTCAAATGGCACAAGGGCGGCAGTCTGGCCACCGAGTGCCATCACGGGGCCAGGGTGTGTGGCATCCGAGAGAACATCGACCTCAGCAAGGACGACAACTCCACCATCACCCCAATCGATATTGCCGGCACATACACGACCCAGAATGGGAGGAACATGGATGCCAAATTCGAGAATCTGGGCCACTCCAAGAGCAACAAGGACGCCGGACTAGAGGGCGTCCGGGCGACGCTAAACGGGGGCAGGTTCCCTTTCGACAGCAAGAGGGAGGGCGTGAACCAGCGCGCTATCATTGAGTTCGTTTGCGACAAGGAGAGGACGGGACTAGAAGGCGACGAGATGGACAAGAGCCCCCACGAAGACGGTGATAAGGATGACAAGGATGACAAGGACGACAACAAGAAGGATGACGAAAAGAAACAAGACAAGCTGCGGCCAAGAGAGGAGAGCGGCAAGAGCAAATGTGAGGACAATGACAACAGTTTACGCTTCTGTGGTTATGACTTGGAGACGGAAGAAAAAGACAAGAAAGTCCAAACACTTCGATTGGAGTGGCGAACCAAGTACGCGTGTGCAGACGCGCCTTCGCCCGACGGGGGCTCGCACTGGGGCTTCTTCGGCTGGTTCTTCATCATGTGCGTCACCCTCTCTGAAGCTCAAATGTATGATCGTGCACTAACATACGTCTAGTCTTTTCCTTGCAATTGCTGCCTATCTCATCTTCGGCTCATGGTTGAACTACAACCGCTACGGCGCTCGCGGCTGGGACGTAAGTGTCCCTGTACGAACTGTTTCTGACACATACACTGACTTTGTACTTCCATATCTAGCTTTTGCCCCACGGCGACACGATCCGCGACATCCCATACATTGCAAAAGATTTCGCCAGGAAGGTCATGGGAACTGTTCAGGGAAGTGGCAGCAGAGGAGGCTATGCAGCCGTTTAGAATTGGCGATACTCCAGGGCTCTGTGGGTACGTGACTGGCGACGTTTATGTAGGATACATTGATTGAACATGGAAGAGCATACTCGGCGCTGGAGTTTACTGGGTTGAGTCTTTGATTGGCGCTTGAGATACTTACCTAGGTCTTGTGAGATGACAAATGAGAAGTTGAAAGGACTACCTTTTATCATGGATACCTTGTTTGTCACATTGTGTTGGTGGTGTGCCTCTCCGTATCATCAAAAAGTCGTTTTTCAGAAAACATTGTCTGGCTGCATCTGATTTTGATGCGCTGTCACGCATTGTCGCATGTTTTACTATTTGGATTCGTCTTCGATTTAAAGACTGGTTTCTAGAAGAATACTCAAACACACTTTCGGACGAATGCCATACCTAGGTACAATTGCCTGGTTCCCAGACTGTGTTCGCAATACTTTCACCGATGTCCATGTCTAGTCTCCACAAGAAATCTGTGCAGTTTGCTCCTGGTACCAACTTCGAATTGGACCATGTATATCATTGGAAGCGATATAGCCCCGTCTGTTTGGCCGAAAAACACAGCTGTCTCTCAGATCTAGGACAAGAGTAATCAGACACTAGCTTGATGATTAACGATCTGGAGCAGCTTTTGAGCCTCGAAGTACACGCTCTGTTACTCGTCCGCGATAGGAACGAAGCGGCTGCTCTGTTCAACTCTCTCAAACAGTAGCTGCGAACCGGCAAGCCACTTCTCCCCGGCTCGAAAACTCTACATGGGGAACATTCAATGTGCAAAAAGGTTTCAGACATCTGCGAAGACATACTCCAGCGCAACAGAGGTGGCTTCTCCAAAGCCGCTCGAGATGAGCGGAAGCAGGCCAAGGCGATTGTAGTTTCCGAAGATCAAAGTGACAGCTTTGTAAGTTTCCAGTTCGTCAATGGTACTCACGAAGAGCTAGAAGCTCACGAGTCTGTACTCGATTTGCGTCGAGGTGCAATCTAGATGCAGGTGTGGGTGGACACTAGCATACTGGTCATACAGTCGCAATATAACAACATGGTTATCTAGGTACAATATTCAAAGGTCATGCAGCTTGTATAGACGTACGTGCAAATGACTTTTGGATGAGACTTCCTTGTTCGTACAGCAGAAGCAAGTATCCACAATGACCAGATGTCTCCATGTTGTAACGTGGATGTATCAAAGCAATGATCAAGAGTTGACAAGATCACTCTTGAGAGAGCAGAAGAATATAGATCAACTGATTGTGAGTATTGATACAAGTGGGTCACGCCACAGGAACTATACTAGTTGACTTGTGTACTTACAAGTGAGAGATGGACATCGTACTTTAGAGAAGGTCGTCAACGAACTTTGGTCGGGATGACCAGAGTAGTGGCACTGATGATGCTGAATTCAAGAAGGTCAAAGGATGTGAGCATGGGAATAGCAATCAAGAGAGTGCGATTGGTAAAATTCCCTATAAAAGAGACGGCAAGCCAAGAATGAACATAAAGAAGGGTGCATTCCACACAGGGTTGGAAGTCCTCAACCAAGCAGATATGGGAATGGTAGCACGATCAACGGGATTCCTGTCATTACGAAACATATCGTTCGCTATGCCGTTTCTGGGATGAATCATTTGTAAGCACACGAATCTACATGTACACATACCTTTGAAACACTGTTTTGGTCTGTCAGCTTTTCACTACGATCCGTTGCTAGAGAACGACCTTTTCATTTGTGGGCTGGAATATGGATATCTAAAGGAAAATGGAAATTTAGTAATCCCTTACCAGAATTCACCTATCGTTGATCACCATCTCCACAAGGACCATCGTCATAATCTTGTCGATAGCCTCAAGCACTTCTGCCGCCATCTTTTCGCCGGAAGATGAGCACCAATTCTCCAATAAGAAGATCAGTACTGTTCGGGCTTTCCATCTGGTGTCATCAACAATCACATGTGATACTGCCATGCCATTGTATACTAATGCGGGAAAGAAGAAGTCATCAGTTTCAAACCTGATAAGGAACAAGAAGCCACCGAAACTCCTTAATTAGAAGCGGCCACAGGATTCACTCTTCAGACATCATCGCTAGTGGCTGTTGACTAGTCTGCGAGGTGGGAATGCATCTCAAGTTCTTCAGTCGACTTGCACGGATGTTCCAGAGATGCGGCGGCCTATAGTCGCAGATGCGCATTTCTCAGGTGTACTTGCTAATCAAACAGTGTCGGCATCTAGCACGCTGCCAATCAGTCCAACTTGTGGAATCTCTCGAGTGTGTCAGGAAGTATAAGAATCTTAGGACGACCAAAATCCAAATAAAGTCATTGTGTGTGCGTGACCAACAGCTTCCTAGGGGCAATACGCAGTGCAGACATAGAAAGAACATCTAGCGAGGATCATCGGAATTTTCTCTTAAAACAAACCTGCGGTCAAGCAAGAGTTGGCGTCGCTCGAAGTGGCGAGAGCGAAAGCCGCTATAGCTCGAGCGTGAAAGAAGACCACCTTCACACCAGACACCGTGACCTTATTTCGTCCGCAGCGCCCCCCGTCTTCGGTGCATTCTCGGGAAACGCCTTTTATAAGAGCTTGGTAGACTCGCCGCTCTATTTGGCTCGAAGTGAATCGCCACACCAAGAGTCTACTCCTCCATAACTATCCTTTCAGATCAAAGGTCTACTCGACCCGTGTCATGGCCGCATTTGACGCATCTTTTGCAAGTTCCTCGGGCCACCTAGTCACCGCCAGGAATACTGAGCCTTGATTCTGGCATACGGTCGACCTCAGAGTTGATCAACCAGTTTCTGTAAAACGCCGAGACAGCTAGGTGGAATACACTAGAGTTGTTAAAATGTTACGGATGCACTCACATTTCTCGCTGACGGGCGACGAAGATACAGTGCGGGTCATGAGTCTGTTGATCCTGGATAATATAGTGGAAAAGGACAGTCATGGCGACGAAGAAGCGGATCAGATAAGGTGGACATATTGGGCCAAGTGTGGCAACGAGACCACGACTGCAATTACTAGCGTCACTGTCCCATCAGCCAGGCCTGTTGCTAACGATGCGGAGCGTACCCGGAAAAGTCGGAAGTCCGCTGAATGTAGAATAGTATCGTCCAAGGCTGCATAATCGATTGGCTGGCACGAAATCCAATACACACAGCTTAGCTTCAATGTTTTGCGTAAACTGTAGATGCTTCCTATGGGGGCATAAATGAAGTCTTTCTGTGGATAAGTGTGATATAATGTGGACCTCATCATAAACGATGGTAGGAGGTTAAAATTTTGCAACCAAACGAAAGTCCTTCCATGGACGGGACTATGCATCAGGTTCGAGGCAGGATCCATGGCGCGTGGACGAAGTCCGCCGGCCTCACCGCTCCCGATCTTCATGTTGAGCATCAGTATATGTTACATTAAAGCGAATCTGCTGAGATGTGCACGGGATATAGAGTCAAGAGCAACGATGCACCAAGACGACCACATCTGCGCGTGGATTTCAGGCTGCTGCCAGGTCCGAGCTTTCGCGCAAAACACGCCACCCCGTCGCAGCCTTGCACTAGGGTGATAGACTTCCAGCGCTCTGACATGTTCATCGTAATATAAAGAGCACAACGCGTCCTTCGGTAGGACTGCTTCAACAGCGATTTACATGGCTTTGTTTGCACTCCCGCCGGAACTCAAACTCAACGTCATCGAGTTCTTAGATCCCGACTCGACCCTTAACTTTGCCCTCACGTGCAGAGACCATGCGACACTTGCGAATTCGACGCTGAAAGAGCACGGAAGGCTGCTATCGGAATGGAAAGTCGTTGACACTACAGATGTGCGGACGCTTCTGTGGAGAGTACTGAGAGAGGTGTTGATCGATCCGCGTCAAGGCTGGTACATCAGGGAACTCAATCTTCCAGCGACCCGACAATACAACTGGAATGTGAATGAAAGTTTGTATGGCACCCATCCAAACAACGGCGTTGGGCCGTCCGAGGAAGATAAGGGCTTGTTCATTAAGGCGGCGAGAAATCTGCGTCACCTGTATCCGGTGACAGGAACAAAGACCGTGCTGCGTCAACACCCGCGCTCCACCGAAATCCTGCCATTTCCTCAACTCACAATTGCCTCGATCGAAGATCGGATTCACAGAGGCTTTGAAGACGCTATCATTATACTACTGTTGCACTATTATCCTTACCTTACCACTATCAGACACACTGTGGTACACCAAGAAGAATGTTTGGAGACGGCCCTGTGGCATATTGCCCACGAATACAAGAACCCAATGATAGCGCCGATGCTCCCTTTGAAGCATCTCAGAACGGTCGCCATCGCCTACTACGATACGGAAGGAAGTGTCTCTCCCGACTGGGCCTGTTACTATCTTTGTATTCCTTCGTTGAAGATCTTTGCAGCGCAGGGGATGGGGGACTCGCCTAGTAGACAGGTGCAGCGCAGTCTGTTCCCAAATGGTGCTGTACCGTGCTCGAACGTGGCAGAGCTATTCTTATGGGATTGTCGATTTGATGTGGACGGTTTAGCAGTTGTTCTTGCAGCGGTCAGGCATCTGGAGAAGTTCACGTATCACGGCGGTGGCTCTACAGTATCGGAAACAAGCTCCTATCAAGCCAAAAGGGTTCTGGAAGCGGTTGTTACATATGCTGCTCATTCGCTGGAGGAGCTTAGCCTCGGTCAGGGCTATGTAGATGATGATGTAAGACCTTGTTTCTTGATAGATTTCTTGGCTAATCACCGTTGCTAGCTTGGCCTTGACATTCCCGGCCCGACGGTCGTCTCACTTCGAAGCTTCCGAAAGCTTCGCATACTTGATTGCGAATGGTCAGTACTAAGACCTGAAACGGAAGAAGAGGAAGAAGATTCACAACATGATGAACCTTTAGAAGAAGGATTCCATCGTGCGGAAGATGATGAAAACACTGATACAGAGTTCGACGTTAGAACAATCCTTCCTGAGTGCATTGAAGAGCTACACTTAGGTGGTGAATTCAAAGTATATGAGGAGTGGGAGCGCCTAGAAGACACGTTCGACACCCCAAGTGTATCAACTCCACATCTGACTATGGACAAGACATGCCTCCAGAGAAGCGATAGCGATAGGCGTATCGGAGACGCAGAGAGTCGAGGGGGTGTGTGGTCACATCCCCTTGCACAGCTCTTCGAAGGCCACGGATATTAAGTTTGAAGTCTATAAGTGTTGTTCGAAGCTACCTTAAATGCTATAGAAGAGGAAAATACAGCATTAGTTTGATTACATAGATCTTGATAACACCTAGATACCTGCGTTATTTATTTGTATAAACGTTTGAATAGTAAGACAATAATATAATATTATATACTTACACAATGTTATAATAATATATA
>Ga0058698_10000393_pt1 | contig 25073 bp, 30 predicted proteins | sample AgamicAsSfe_FD_67288 | JGI IMG/M metagenome (GOLD analysis project Ga0058698, IMG submission 67288) | Agave microbial communities from Guanajuato, Mexico - As.Sf.e | ecosystem: Host-associated > Plants > Phyllosphere > Phylloplane/Leaf | place: Guanajuato, Mexico | collected 2012-05-30
TAAACCCTCAAGCCGTCAATTTCTAAATCCTCATGCCGTTAGGGTTCATTAGGGTTAGCTCTAGCCTCACCAAAATTTAAATCCTCAAGCCGCAAGAGGGTCTTGGGATTGTGGATAGGACAGTATAAACTACGAGACAGATCCTTATACTACCGAGATCGACTGTATGTCCCTAACGACGATAAACTGAAGGCCGAGTTACTTAGACTCTACCACGAAACTCCTGCTGCTGGCTACCCCGGAAGAGTAAAAACTTACGACTTAGTATCTCGCGAATACTACTGGAAGGGTATATCTACTATAATCCGACAATAGGTGCGCAATTGTGATACCTGTCGGGGGATTAAGAGTTCACGGATAGGTCACCGAGGTCTACTCCAACCGTTGCCAGTTCCGAAGAGATCCTGGCTCGATATCTCTATGGACTTCATCACGCACCTGCCGTTATCCGAAGGGTTCGATGCCATACTCGTCGTGGTGGATCGATTGACAAAACTACGCCATTATATACCTTGCCATGCCACAGACGGTTCCGAAGAACTAGCCCGATTATTTATTAAGTACGTTGTTATACATCATGGCCTCCCCGAGACTATCATTTCCGATCGAGGCGCACAATTTATATCTAGATTCTGGCAACACGTTACGACCCGTTGGAAAACTAAGACTAGGCTATCGACAGCATACCACCCCGAAATAGATAGACAAACCAAAAGACTAAATGCTACCCTTAAGCAATACCTCCGTGCATACGTATCGTTCCTACAAGACGACTGGGTTGAGTGGTTACCTCTAGTAGAGTTCTCCGCAAATTCTCTATAGTCTAAATTAATAGGTGTCTTACCGTTCCTTACTACGTATAGATTCAACCTAAGACTAGGTACCGAACCTATCGATACCGCTCGGATACCCCAGGACCGTAATATCGAAGACTTTACCTCTAATATGTCGTTGATCATCACTCACCTCTAGGAGGAAATACGACTAGCTTAGACACGCTACTCCGATACTACTGACCGCCACCGATAACCCGCCCCTATACTCCGTATTGGTTAAGAGGTTTGGCTAGATGCTCGAAACCTTAAGACCTTGCGCCCCCGCAAGAAACTGGACTGGTAAAACCATGGGCCGTTTCCAATCACTGAAGTGCTAGGTCCATACACGTACCGTCTACAGCTGCCTCCGTCCATGAAAATACATCCTATATTCAACGTTAACAGCCTCCATCCCACCGTAGGTAACCCACTACCGTTCTAGACGCAAGAACCACCCCCAGCCGTTATAGTGGAAGGACTAGATAAATAGGACGTTGAGGAGATCGTAGATTCCGTTACTAATCGCCGGGGACGAGGTGGTAAACCTCGCATCAAGTATATTGTCCGTTGGAAGGGTTATGATCAACCTATAAGAGAACCTGCCGATACTATCTGGGAAGATGTCCCTGACCTTATAAAGAACTTCTATCGCCGCTATCCCACGAAACCACGACCCGTTTTCGTAGTTAGTTAAGCTGACCCCGCTCCTTTGCGCATTGCATATTGAGCAAAAAAATTAGGACGCGAAGAATCTAACTACGCTCCCTCGCGCATCGCATGTTTGACAAAAGGATTAGCAAACAGTTTCGCCCCCGAAGGAGCTCTCTACGGTTACTAACACTAAACGTATTACTCGCTAGCCTCCGTATGGTGGCTCGGGACATATAGCCTTACGACATAGTGTTGGTAACCGGGGCATTACAGCTATACAATATACTGGACAACCCTGCTCATGCTGATTTTGCTTATGCTGATTTCAACAAGTCTACGTCAGCAACCCTCAATAATAGTTGAATTACACGAAATCCAAACTGCGTCAGCTACCTGAGCTATACAGCCTATTTAATGAAATGAATCTGCAGGACCTTTAATATATACTATTAGATCTAGACCTGTCATGCTTCTGCCACCTAACAGGATTGCGTCATGCAACGCCAAGGCGTTCTCTACTGATTACTAATTACTGATTACTACTTACTGACTATAGCCTGCAATGCGCTTCTTAGGAGTTCAGCCCTGAAGGGAGGGAGTAATATTATAGGACGACCTGGTCTGATCATAATATGCGCCTCCCGTATCAGTAAGCACATGATAGGCTAGGAAAGGAAGGTTAAACCGCGGGTTCAACCTCATCTGTTGCCGCCGCTGCCAGCAACGTAGCTCTTCAAGCTACGTCCTCGTCATATAGCCTGACCTGTACCGATAGACAAGACCTCTGTAGCTGACTGAATCTGAACCGTTTCCCCGTATTCACGCCAACTACCTGCCGCCGCAAGACCGACCGTGACAGCTACTAGCCGTTAATTAGTTAGATAATTGAACCCCTAACCCTAACCGTTTGTGGCGTTATATATGACGGCTAACTCTCGATCCTATTCCTCCTCTTCTTTATGTCTATCGTCTTCTATTACTTCGTCTCTCCCTTAATCTAGTTACTAAATATCTTTACTACCCTTATCTTTAGCCGGTCTAATAGTAGCTAATAATTATACTCTTTCGAAACCCTTTAAATGGTTCTCCTATCCTATGAAATCTAACTACGGGTTTGGTTAATACCAATTAGTACTATATCCAATCTCTCGTTTCTTCTTTCGCTTATTTCTTTCTGTATTTACCTAGCTGAATAACTCCTGTCCGAACGCCTCGTTGTCTAGATTACTAGTTTCCTATGCCTATGTCCGAACCTCGAAAACCCTCTTCTACTATACGTATTCGAAAAACTACTAATAACGTACGCCCTCTCTCTTTCATCTCTGTTCTTCTCGTTATTCTCTTTCGTCCTTTCTTAGCCTGCTATTCTTCTGCGGGTTTACCTACTTATATACGACCCGGTAATGTCTCTAGAAATTCTTTAATCCATAATAAATATATTAGTATCTCCCTTAGGTATACCAAAAACCGTCTATATATACTGGTAAACCTAGAACGGGTGTGTACGTTAAGTCTAGGTACTATATATCCTCCTTTATATACGCTACATCCTAAACGTGCTAGAAACTACTTACTACCTTATATTAACACTCTTTAGATACGCTTGGGTGATAGTCCCGTAAATAGCGCAAAATCTGGCTTGGAATAACTACGAACTGGTACTGCTTATAAACTACGACTCGATACTTACTTAATTAGGTAAATAATTGATCGAACTACGATATTATACGACGATACTTCGAATATCTCCGATCGTGATACTCTTACTAATCTTAGTCCTTCTTAAAATAGGGGCGCGTGCCCTTCACGTTCGTGTACGCTAAATTATACTTACGTATTCTAAAATCGAAACCCTGGCCCGTACGAGTGCGTAAACATTAAACTTATACCGCTACTTTAACCTTATATTCTTAATCTTCTAGCTATGTTTTTGGATCATTTTCTATTAGCGGTAGTCACGAATATATTTCGACTTGCTACTATATTAATTTTAAAGCGATGTATATAGTATCTCTTAAGTCCTTATACCGTTAAAAAATAAGTCCTTATACGGTTAACCCTAATTCTAGCGTTACTAAAAAATAAGTCCTCAAGCCGCGTGAGCGTCGTGGGATAGTAGATAGGTTAGGCTATATGACGAGGACGTAGCTTGAAGAGCTACGTTACTGATAGCGGCGGTAATAGATAAGGTTAAACTCGCGGTGTAACCTTCCTTTCCTAGCCTTTTATGTGAAAGGCGCGTATTATGTTTAGACTATATCGTCCTGTGACATAGGCTTTTTATTTTAACGGTTTACTTATAACTATATTACCAGTAGACTATAGAAAGGAAAGAGGCTCTAAGAGGTAATCGCGCCCGAGATATAATATAGTAATATAATATAGGCTATTCATCTTCTAAGCTAAACTCTTTTACTAGATCTAAGTTAATGTCGACGATTCTTATAGAGGCTATAATCGCTCTTACCCGTCGAAGGATCCTCAAGGATCTTGCTCATTTACATTAATAAATCAAGTTCATTTCGTAGACACAGTAAGGCATTAGTCTGCGATGAGACGGCGGCTTACTTACACTGAGAATACGTCGGAGCTGACTTCGAAGTATCACCTTCTATCAGCAGTCGCAGCACTGTTCAGACTATGAAGCTTCCTTGTCACTGAACACTGTGGATATATCGCTTACTTCTGTACATTTAATGTTACTGCATGCCTCATATGTCGTAGGACATCCTCGCAGAGCAAGCAAACCCGAGACGCCTCACTATAACCAATCCTGATGCCATCTAGTATGACCGAAAGCCGACTTCCTTTGCCTCCATCTATCGCGACATTAGTTCTCGAGCGCACATCGGCACATGCAGAAATACTCACATCAAACACCAGACCCATGCCCCTAAACACCGGCTCACCCAGGATCCACACGTCCCTCAAACCATTCCCTGCCACAATCCCTGACTCCCCCGTGGTCGTATCGCGGCCACTCCTCGCCTTGCGCACACTCGACACATCACCAACTCCCATGCGGCTCTCAACGACGGCGCCGACGCAGTAGCCACTGTCCTCTGTGACCTTGCCCAGACTGAACTTGCCATTTGCGCCGCGGTGTTCGTATGGACTCTTTGTTCCGCGCATGACCGGAAAGCGCCAGCCTCCGAACTCGAAGTGTAGGAATGGCGGGTTGTTGCACGGGTATGCCCAGAAATTGGAATGAGGTGCGGGAAGGCGGTGGGCTCCGGAGATCGAAGCGTAGAATGCCTTTGCGGCGAGGGGAGGGGCGAGAATGAATGGCGTGTTGATCTGCGGAAAGAAGTTAGCATGAGCTTGTGTGTTGCGGTTCTTACTTGGAGCGGCGCACATCGACGATGCAAGGTTGGTTCTTCATAATCTTGACCTGGTCTGCCCAAATGCCACGCATCAGAATCTGCCACCACCCAGCGGCACCTTCAACTGGACTCCACTTCCATCCGTCTCTCCATGTTGGGACTGAGGAGCCCTTTGGCTTTGCACGACCAGCACGATTGATCGGACTGAGATCATCCCATGTGGGTACAAGAATGGCATTCGGGTCCTCCCCAGCGCGCTTTCTGAGTCGTGGTGGACCTTGATTCTGATTCGCAGCCATTTGAGCTTCTGTGGCACCGTTGGCAAAATCTGCCGCGTCTTGTGCTGGATCCGGAACAGGATCTGGCATAGCAAAGTCGTGAGGCTTGCCCAGGAAACCTTCGATGCGCTCCTCGACTCTGGCAATAGCATCTGCAACGGTACCGCCAATGCTCATGATGCCTTCTTCTCCATTGATAAGATGAAGGGAGAAGACATCGTTCTCGATGACATCTGCATGAACGAGCTGGTCAATGAAGCCGGGCAGATCGTCTCCCATTTGACTAAGACTGTTGGAGGGCGCCAGTCCGAGGAGCGCTCCTGATGGCAAAAGTGTATCACGACTCTGTCGCCGTGGCTTGCAATGTGCGAATTGCAGGTTGAATGTGGTGTTTGCTGTGGGAAGTAGGGTCATGTCGTTGGGAAAGCCACAATTGGGAAAGGGGATGATGTTATAAGCATTTCCTGCATATGTGGAAGAGAAGAAGTCCTCGAATCTGCTGCCGTGAGGTGAAGATGTCGTGGTGATCGCAAAGTCTGTGGTCAACATGTCGATGTCCAGCTCGACCTTTTGTATTGGTGTGCCAATCTTGAGCTTCGCAAACCTGTTGCCCACGTCAATGTGCTGCCTTGCGATCGCAGACCGCGCCGGGCCATGCGATGACTCACCAATTGCCAGGTCTGCCATACTCTCCCAGGAGTTTTGTGACGTCTCCTCCACCGATAGCTTTCTCTTTTGGGACCCGAACGATCTTGTTCCCTTTCACTTCACGTCGCGTGAAGTTGAATCTCTGCTCTGCGATCTTCAGCTGCTCTGAAAGGTATGTGAGATTGGCTGTCCAGTTTGGTGCGAATGCGCCGCCGCGTCGTTCCAGGGTGTAGTGAAGAGCGGCTGGTGGCGGCGGGTCGAAGAAGGCGGCTGTGACAAGGCATACGGAGGTCAAAAAGGCGAAGACAGTGACGCGCATGATGAGATTTGCGACTGGATTCAACTGATACGACTAGCTATCGCGGTGACATGGAAACGCACTCGAGGTGTTTGTGGTTTGCGAGGGACAGTCGTGATGTGATGTAGTTTGAGAAAACAGCACAACCAGAAGACCAGCTTCGGCTCTAGCGATCCTTCTCGCAGCAGTGACTTTACAGCACTAAGTGTGTGACAAGGTGGCCAAGGCCGAGAAGTATCTGGAGTAAGCACAATGTCAAGATTGCTGTCGTCGATGCCAATGTCAAGATCTCCTATTCCACGATTCGAACCCCTTTCGGGGCGGACTCCGGCAGCCCGGTCTCTCTACGCAAGACTTCCCAGCCGAGCCGCGCTGGCTGCTGTAAGGTAACCCGTCATATCAATCCCACTTTCCACTTGCTTCTCTTCCGTGCCAGTCTGTCCATTCCATCTCATCTGACTGTGACCGTGCTGTCTATGTATCAGTGAAGCATCTCATCCGAGTGTGCTAAGAAGTGACTTTACTCTTTGCGTTCACGTTGGCGACGATGAGCTCGGGTAGCAGTCCTTTGTTTAGCGTGTCGCAATCGCTTCTATATGTCGCCAGTCTGGTGCGAGGCCAACGGCTCCACCATCATTTGCGTCTGCTGACTTTTGTAGATTGTTGCGTATCTTGTGTCCAGCGCCGTCTACCATGTCTTCTTCAGCCCTCTGAAGCACGTTCCTGGTCCTTCGCTCCGAAAGTTCAGTCACATCCCATTGACGTGGAGCATATTCAAGTGAGCTTCTTGATGGATCTTCAAAGGTCGTGATACTGGAACCTAACACGACTCAATCAGTGGGAATCATGTTGCTAGAGCATTCGAACTGCACGAAAAGTATGGACCTGTTGTCCGGATGGGACCACGAGAACTTTCATTTATATCACCTCAAGCTGCTAAAGGTATTTCTCTGGCGATCTTATCTGGGCCTTTGGCATTCCCTGTTAATCACAACAGCAGACATATACGTCCGAACGGGTGACAATCAAATTCCGAAATCAGCGCTGTACTATTCGCCAGGTACTTCTTCGATGACATGAAGTCATCGCAGCATACACTGACGCCCTCAACATCAGATCCAAACGAGCGACTCCACCCACCAAGGGACATTCTCAACTCGAACGGGGCTGATCATGCACGCATGCGTAGACTTCTTACTCACTGCTTTTCCGACAAGGCTCTGAGAGATCAGGAATCGATTGTCATGGAGTACATCAATCTGCTGATTACCAAGTTGACCGAGAAGTCAAACCTTGGAATACCTTGCGACATGACCGCTTACTACAACTACACAACTTTCGACATCCTCGGTGATTTGGCTTACGGGGAGCCCTTTGGCGCGCTTGAGCAGCAAGGTCTTCATCCTTTCATAGAGACGCTCCTTGGCACCCTGAAGCTTTTCGGCAAAGTCGGTGCTATTGGCCTGACACCAGTACTATCCCAACTTTTCATTCTGATCGCCCGAGTGACCGATGCTGGCAGTTGGGAGCGCCGCAAATTCCACAAGCACGCTACTGATCTGGTAGCACGACGAATGTCCAAGCAGACTGATAAGCAGGATTTTTTCAGTCATATCATCCGCCACAACAATGATCGTGGACTGTCCCTAGTCGAGCTAGAAGCCAATACCGAGATCCTTGTTGCTGCGGGAAGTGAGACCTCGGCGACAGCACTTTCTGCAATGACCTACCATCTCCTCAGGAATCCCGACTGCCTTACAAGGGTACAAAGTGAAGTCCGCGGCAGCTTCAAGACGCCCTCAGAAATCATACCTGCTGCAGCACTCCAGTTGCCATATGTACGAGCTGTGATAGAAGAGAGTATGCGACTTCACCCATCTGCGCCGGGTCCGCTGGTTCGAGAGACTATGAAGACAGAAATCATTGACGGTGTCGTCGTTCCATCACATACACACGTTTCTATAGCTAATTACACGGCATTCCACACAACCGTCTACTTTCGTGATCCGGAACTGTTCGCACCAGAACGTTGGATGGGGGATGAAAAGTACAAGGATGACGTGCGTACCGCTTTTCAGCCTTTCAGTCAGGGACTGAGGAACTGTATTGGCAGGAGGTGAGTAAGCATGGAATTCACTCTATACAATTTGAGCAAGCGGTGGCGACTAAGCTAACGCATTGCCAATGATCCAGTCTCGCCTACGTAGAAATGGCAACGATACTTGCAAAGATGATCTACCACTTCGACATGCAGCTGGTAGACCCTGCGCAAGACTGGCGCAAGCAGAAGGTATACATTGTATGGGAGAAGAAGCCGCTCATGGTCAAGCTCACTGCACGAGACGTCGTCTTCGACAGGTTCGACGCCGAAGGCGGCACATCGGGAGCGACTCAAGTGTGAGTAGCGCGTATAGTGTGTGAAAATTGTTGCAAGCCGCAGGGCCTGCTGGATATGATTAACGATTGTGATTCTAGATGCTCTCAATGACAATTATTCTGAGTAGCACCACTTTGCCTTTTGAGGAGCTGCAGGTGCAGCTACAAATGCAACGTTTTGATAGTTGACTAATCAAGCGTACCGTCGCGGGTGGCTGTGCCGCTATGCTATATACATCCAATCTTCGCAATAGCATTGTCTACCGCGCAAGTCTTCGCCTGCGAAAGCTCTAACTACAACGACGACCTTGGGATCGGTCTCATCGACCAATGCCAAGGGTCTTGACACATCTGGTACTGCACGCTTTACTCCATCCCTTACGTTCTCTGTGAAACTACAGCTGGCATATAACTCGAGGTTGCCAAATGTTCCCTGGTGCAACTTCTGTTGCTCTATTTCCTTGACTTGTTCAGCTCCAACTCCAGACAGTCTCTCCTTGGATCCTTCGCCACTTGTTTGCCGGAGGACAAGCTCAAGATGATAATGTCCTTCGCCTACTTCGATTTCCCGGCTGACCCAGAATCAGAATCGGCCAGCGTCTTCTCCTCACGCGTGTCCACCTTGTTGTCCCTACTCCTCTTGCTTTCACCGAATCCCGCCACAGCGATGTAGCCCAGCCAGATGACCGCAGCAAGCACGCCGTATGCGATGTACTCGCCGCGAGTTGCATTCGCCGAGAGCAGCATCCCGAGACCGCCGTTGATGATACCGAGAGTGATTAGGAGACGACCGAGCCCTAGTACACCAGTTAGTCTTGTCACGCGCGATAGCCGGTGCCTTAAACTTACAAATATGCGCATACGTGATCCAGGTCCTCTTCCCATGCTTTTTATACAGCGTATGATGCGCCAGACCACCCACCGGCATGAAAATCACCACCAATCCAAACATTATGATGCCAATGATTGGATGGACCAAGTCCAGCTGCTTCGACTTGACGGCCATCCAGACGCCCATGCCGAAATTTGTGGAGAACAGCACGATCCCGAATGTTTGCACTGCGGCGTGCACCCAGATGGCGGAGCGGATCGTCAGAACGCGGATCAAGATGGCGCCGAGGGGAAAGACGAACGCCCAGGCGAAGGAGCCGGTGAGGCCGTGGGCTTCGACGACGTGGTGGTAGTCGGCTGGATGTTTCATTTTTGCAGTAGCGATAGTGGTGAGTGCAGTGAGGAGGGTGAAGAGGGAGAGGGAGAGGTTGTGGGGGGAGTTTGGTGATTGTGCCATGTTGAAGGTATACTGAAGGTGGGTGAAGGGATTGAACAGAAAATGCTACATTTCTAGGGGCCTCTTGGAGGTTTATATTCTGCGACTGCGTGTGGAGACAGCGAACAGGCCATCATCATAATCACCAGAGCACCGCTGTGACTTTTTCTTTCTCATCCGATCGCACGGGCGCTCTATACGCCCTGTAGCGCGCCGGTCGTTTGGCTCTCTGATTTGCGATTTGTAATCTTATCTCGTCATCTTATCTACATCTAATCTGATTTTCGTCAAAGAAAGTGGAGCTTGCATGTTAGTGCCATTCTGGTGGTTGCCCAACCGCCGTAAGGTATTGTCCCGGCATAAACTCGCATGCTTAGCTAGCTCAACGTTCTGTGGGAGACAGGCTCTCAGACAGCACGCAGAAAATGCAAGGTGAGGCGATGTTAGTAAGGTATGATCTGCTTTGAGCTTTGGCTCGGCGGCGATGGGTGAAGTAGTCGCTTCACAATTATTCCATCCGCACGCTTTTCCACTCGGAGGAACGGATGGGGGTTGTTGCACGAAAGCTTAATTAAGCCGGCTTAGAGCCCATCACGCCATGAGGCTTGGGAGGATGTAGCTCGGGCTCTCCTCTTGAAACAGGCACAGGGTACACACAATATCCACATGCCAGTAATATTTTTGCTTAATGCTTTCTGGATAGTGACCAATACTTTCTGACTGGCCGAGCTGCAATCGCTAAATCTCCGAGTACTACCTCACACAAGCCAGGAGACGGGACCTGTCCAAGACGCATGTGGAGGAGCGGAGAATAGTTTACTCCGGTGCGTAGAGGCACTTCACGAATCGAGATGTAATTGGAGGCTAAGGTTCCTAAACCGAGAACCAAAGACATTATGAAATCGCATAAGGCGCATTGCAAACCCCTTCTTGACCCTCAGCCCTAGACATCACATCTCATCCCATTGCAGCACATGAGCAAGTAAGCAAGTAGAGAGTCTCTCGGGTTACGCAGCAGCCGACTTGGGATACCAGCAATCTTGTTGATACGGGCGCAGCAATTTTGCTCTACATTCCCCATCGCTCATCTGTTATTTAACCCCATTTATGAGGTAACCTTTCGCGATGTTTTTTTTTTCACATCTTGCCATCAGATCACGATCGATGCCCATGCATATGCTACAGCACCGTTTGACATTCCAACACCTTTCTTGCCTTGAACCCGCATCCTTCTCCCTAACGCACCTCAATGCCTTATACTTGCGACTCAATACACGCCCGGCAATATCCTCCACCTCACCCTCCTCGTATACTCGTCCCAATCCTTCCCATACTTCTTCCTGCACTTCTCCTCATCTCTCCTCTCCCTGTGCAATAACAGCACCGCAAAGTATACCATGTAAAAATACGTGATCAGCATTCCCCAACCTCTCGCTTCACCTGGAACCACCTCGACACCACCAGAAAGACTACGATCGTTGCGGAGGAAGGCGCCCTTGCCACCATTCGGGCTCGTGCCGAGGACGTCGTGTAGCGCAAAGGGCGAGGAGGGCCGGATGATGTAGCCTGCGATGGCGGTTGGAAGACAGTAGGACCACGAGAGGATCCAGTCGCCGAGGTAATTAATGTGGCGAGCGGCGCCCCACCAGCCGCTGACGAGCAGCTTGCTTCCACTGGCTGTCTCGATGTACTCGAGGTGCTTGCACGCCGGGTCGTCTGGGTTCGTGCGGAAGCGGTTCTTTTCGTTGTTGGAGGCGCGGAAGATGTAGTAGCCTGTTGCTTGAACGGCGAAGATGGCGAGGCAGCCTGCGAGACCGAGCTTTACAGGATAGACGGCGAGGTAGCGCGCTTGAAGGGTGTAAGTGAAGGGTACCCAGACGAGGTCGCCAAACGATAGCATGAAGCCAAAGCCATCGCGGATGATGTCGATTTGTGTCATGATTGCGGGTTCATTGTACAAGCAGTCCAGAATGTAGACGGCTTGGCTGAAGACGGCAATGAGCATGCTGTCTGTGACCTGGCTATAATTGTGGTATTGCCGCGCCATGAATGCAAGGTCGAGGATTAGCCAGCCGAGGATGCCCGGGCGCACTTCCATGAAGGTCTTGATGTCGACAGGGCCGAGGCCGGGGATGTAGAAGGGCGGGTTGAGTTCGCGGCCGATGAACCAGTCGTAGAGAATGTTGCCGGTGTTGCCGCCTACAGCGAGCTCGCGACGGCGGTCTTCCAGGGTGGGTGTGATTTGGAACGACTGGATGTAGACGTAGGTTGCGAGTGCGAATGAGATCAGGATGTTGGAGGTCATGATTGGAACGTAGTTATCCCAAATGAATGTCCAGACGATCCAGTCGGAACCTGCAAGGAGAGTGCCTGCGGCAGCGAGAGCTAGTGTGGTAATGCCGCTCTGCCAGGCTGTGAGATATGTCAGTCAGAGCTGGCGAAGCTGACGTGTCTCTCACTTTACGCACCATTGAATCTATACTTCATGCGCAGGCCAGACTTTTCCAGCACAGTCCCTTCATGCTCTTCCGCGGGCAAGATTCCATACAGCAGGAAGCTCAACGCGTAGAAGCCAAGTGTCGCAACCAGCGCTTTTGTGTTGAGAAGTCCTTGGATGCCGGGCCAGCCAACATCGCACTTGATGTCTTCGAAGGTGGACGTATAGGGATGGAGCAAAGCAGGTGCTGGGCAGCCGGAGACGTCGTTGCAGACGAAGACGAAGACGTAGCAGAGGATTGGGAGGAAGAAGGAGATGATGAAGGCGCCGGGAGGACCGAAGAACTCGAATTCGGTGTGCGCCTTTGATCTGGCCATGTTGTTGTTGTGTTCGTCTTGACTTTGAGATCGTATGACGATGCGACAAAATGTGGTGTCGATCCTCCAGAGTCGCGCGCAACGGATATCGTCAGTGAAGTGATGCGCGCTCAGGTCACGTGGTCGAGAGTGAACGACTTCCAAGCTGGGGAAAAAGAGGCTTGAGCCTTGACGAGTCGACTTTCGTCGTATATGCCATGTATGAGTCTCCTCTTCTTCTCTAAGCTGTAGGCGAGAAGATGAAGCAGCGAGACCTACACTTTCTATGACTTTGAGAGGGCACAATTTTGACAACGCAGCTGTGTGCGCCAGCTCCTTTCAGGATGTCGAGACAGGCATCTGCATCCCTAAAGCATGTTTCGTCGTGCCCCGCGCAGGAAAGCAATGAAGGAAGTGCTCGAGATTCAAATAATTGAACGATGCCTACTGAAGTTCTTCGTGTCCCGACAGATAAAGACCCGGGCGAAGGCTTGTCCTCAATACTTGCAGCCACTGCGAGTTCATAGCGAACGCCAGACTGCATGATCTAGCCTCGCAGCTGCTACAGATGTGACTCCGCCAGCCACGAAGTTGGACTTTTTAACCGCGGAATGCAGTATCGCGGTGTTGAATGCAGCTCTCAAGTAAATAATGACCGCTATCTATACCATGTCCACAATCTTCAGGGCTCAATCTCGACTTTACGAGCAACCTCAAGGACTCTCGTCCTCCCGATTTATCAGGGCATTGAAAGTACCGCTGTTAGACAGAAACTACCTAATGCAATAGGCAATCTTGACTTCGGATTACGGCGGTCTGACATGTGCATCACGCTCCAACCTCATATTCAAGCGTGTGGTCGGGCTCCAAGGATCACCGCCAGTATCAAGGCTACTGGAGTTAGACAGTGATCTGTCATGGGTCAACCATTTTCAAGCTCATACCTTTTGGACGGGGACAATATCGCATTCCCGTTGCCCTCCATGACAGCGGCTACTGACCACTCTGCATCCTATGCATATGCAACATCAAATACGAACCTTTTTGAACTTCCCGGCACGGTCAATCAATAATATGGAAGTGCTCTTACACCTACTGCTACATTCCCAGTAGCGGACGCAGCGAATTCTACCCTTACATACTCAAGCATTCAGTCATCGGTACACGGGGGTACGAATGCTGCCACTGTTGAGTACTCGATTGTCCTAACGTCGATATCTCCTGGACTTGTTACATTGAACTTCCTGTATGGCACTACAGGTGTTGTATCGGCGGCATACATGTCAATCATTAACGCGGGCACGTTGGATACCCCAACCTCAACCATTTACTCTAATACTACGACGAACACGTTCACCGCTACATTGCTCGCTACCACAGCGCTTACGTCATTTCTCGCAATAATGACTGAATCTGCGACGACCACGCAGACATATTTAACGACTTTGTCGGGTGCGACCAGCACTGCATATATTGCCTGCTCTCGTACATCGGCACGCGCTCCGCGTACGATGGATACACTTCTCCATTCATTGGAGAATGTTCCTATGTATCCGAAACGGTTCTGTAATGAGTTTCATTGTTGGGGGTCCCGCTATGACAGCTCCAGCGCACATTGGTCAATGGTAAGTGATCTCCGCACACTTGTCGCAACTCTATCCTTGTACTGGGACCGCGCGGGTGTCTATAAGATCTATAAGGGTGTCGCAGGCATTTTGCTCAGTCTGTTGTTCTCGCACAGTATGTTTCTCCACCACCCCCGATATAGAAGCGTCTGGCCTACACTTCCAACATAGTAGACAAGCTTGCCAACACTTTGAACATCAACTTGCATATAGGCTACAGAATCCGAAGTACTGTGGATCAAGCTTTCGGCCCAAAGCTCGAGCTCCTGGCACACGAATTAGCCATCGTCCTGGTCGACCACAACGCGAAATTAGTGTTTCAGAGTGCCAAGGTACCTACCGTCTACATCAAGGGGCATCGCCTCTGTAGGGTCGGTTGTGAGCGCCAAAACACCGGATTTCCGGTCCCGCAAGGTCATCTGTGACTGTGACGCCGCTGGCAGCGCCAGATGTGTGTAATACACCCGTTTCAGTTTACCCAGTGGGAACCACGTCCGAGTAGATTGTGATAGTCAAGCTCTCCGTGATCCTTCAGAGCAGGATCTGTTCTTTAATGTGCTGATTGCTGTCTACAGCAGGATGACTGACGGGCGTGATCAATGTAGATGTGGCAGAGGCTTCCACAACACTAGTAATCACACCATCACGCGCGCCCTTTGTGATTGTAGTCGTAGTAATGCCAAGGTTCAAGGCCGTGGTATTCTTAGCATATGTCGCATTGCTAAGAGCCTTGGCAGGCCATGTTAAGGAAATTGACGCTGGCCGAGCCGTGGAAGGCACGGCGGGTTGTGGCGAGGAATGCTGGTGCCGCATGTAGAAGTCTCTATCTCTGTCAGTGTTTCAGCAAGTATGGATAAGTGACGGTCTAGGGGACGTATGTAGTACGAGCCTCCATGAAAGTCTGCCTTTTCATTACATGATACTTCAGCAGATCTCAATAGTGCCCGCTCGTCCCGTTAGCAATCGGTGTGCTTGTTATATGGTTCCACGCCACAGGAGAGCTCGGCAGTCGCGCTGATAGTCGTAGTCGAGGCCATGCTTTCGCCTTGAAGGTCATTGTACAGTGCAAATTAATGCGGCAAAGTCTGAAGTGCGTTTGGGAGTGGCAGCTTTGTGACTTTGAGTCATCTGTTTCGGGCTAACTCCTCATGTAGCTCGCGCATCAACGGTCAAGTCTGCCATGCCGGATGCTGTTTCGATATGTGATGACAATGGAAGGAGTCGAAAGGAGCCAGGAGGCTGGAGTCAAGGAGCGATCGTCAAGGGGTGGCGGACAGGCAGAGGGACATTGTAGTCGACCTTTCGACTTCCAAAGATTGGTTTCTTCGCAACGAACGCTAAGCAAGCACGTATGAACGATCCGCACCAAGACACAAGTCTTCAATGACTGTCGACCTAATGCTTCTTACTTCAAGTGGCATGTAACCACAGCCGAAACGACTTGGAAAATGCCAAGGTCGACTTTGATGTCCTCATCTGATACCTTTTTCTCCTGATCCCTTGCCACGGGAAGGAATTCGTATGTTATCCCGCGTTATGATCTTGAAGCGGGGTAGCACTTCAAACGGTAGCTTGCACACCTAAAGACGAACCGTATTCAGCAGTGATATAGTACCATAAGCGCCCGTACATTACATCTGCCATCAGCCTGACCTCCGCCTCAACCCAGATTGGCATAAAACCCCTTCTCATTAGATGCCCTCGGTCATTTGTCCTAACCATACCATCTCCGTCACACCCATTCCTCTAGGCGAACTCGATCGTCTTCATATCAACATACGCCGTACAACTTGCCCACCCAATCAACAACTTGTTGCCATCAGTACCATACCACGCCGGATGCGCATTGACATAGTATGGCAGCGTATCCGGGTACTTGTATTGCGCACACGCCGGGTCGCCTCCCAGATCGAGCAAATGGGATGGTGTGGTCCAGGGGCCGGCGGGCTCGCCGGAGGTGCTCCAGGTCACGGCGATGCCGCCGTACGATTGTTGGATGAGGGCGACGTAGGTTTCGTGGTACTGTAAAGTTGCGCATCTCAGCGTCAATCTTGTGTGCAGCCGCGCAGGGCGGCAAAACGGGGTGTGAGAAGCATCAACTTACCTCGGAGTAGTAAAAGGACGCCCAACCGAGACCGGACGGACTCGAGATGATTGCCACGGAATGGTCAGCACTAGGCGGGGCATCCTGGCTGTATGTGCCGCTGGAGGCATTGTAAAAGTGATACTGGTGTATATTATCAGCAAAGATTATGCAAGTGCAGGTAGGCTAGTGAGGCTTACAGCAGATAGGTTGCCATACTCGGCAATAGGGACGCGTGCCATGTTGATTACACCGCCGTGTATGGCGAAGCAGAAAAGCTCTCTAAAAATTGTTAGTAGCTGGAAGCCCGGCCAGGAGAAATTGACTTGCGATTGTGCATTGTTCACCAGCATTTGACCGCAGTACTGTGGTGCTCCCTGGAGGATGGATTTGAGTAAACGTCTCTGCGAAATAACAGTGTTGATGATCATACCGGAAAGCTCAGGCCATTTTCTACACCAGGAACACGAGTGATGTTCAAGCTCTTGCCGACAGGAATCTCCGATGGAGCCACGACATCGATTGTGAACAGTGTATAGTAATTTTTCCCGTCCGTCTCGTTAACGAACGCGCTGACTAGGGCTGTCTTGTTGTCTGGTAGAGTTACCACATAGTCTAGGATGGTTGTTAGTCAAAAGGATCATGGAGGAAGTGAGGCAATCTGATCATACTTGGCCAAATGGTCGTATACGCATCATCTTCAGGGCCCAAGGGGAAGTACCCAAGAGCATAGTCATAATCCCTGAAGACCTGGTGTCCTGCTGGTGCAGTGCTAGCTGCAATGGTATAGACATCGGTGTAGTCGCTAGTATTGGGCTGGACAGCACACTGTCAGCAAGCTTCGAAGCAACTGTCGGGCAGAAATCAAGAGAAGAGTGAGTCAACACTAACATAACCGAAGTATCCGATACTGTTGTGGACACCTGAGGTGAAATTCCCATTCCCGTAACTGCATCCGGCATTGAAGTCAGGAGTCTTGCAGGTGACGCTGTCCGAGAAGACTTGTAGGTGGAAACCATTGACAAAGGTGGAAGTACCGCCATCGCGGAAGGTGTTTGGATTAAAGGCGGAGTTGTTCTCGCGCACTCCAGCAGTTTGATTTACGAGAGTGATAGGAGTGTGTTTGACGGCGTGGACAGCCGAGAGCATGAGAGCGATTGCACCGAGGGAGAGCATGGCAGTGGAATGCATCGTAATTCTGGAGGTGCCGAGAGATGGAAGTGAGAATTGGTCGAAGCACTGCAGATGTAGACAGCTTCTACTCCTGTGGCAGGTTCCAAGCCGCACTTTATACTTGAACACCGAATTCAACCCTGAGACTTGGAGAGGGGCATCGCGAGGCTGTTAGGTACTGTCTTTACAATAGCTGCAGATACTACCGCAAGGCTACTGGCAGGCAGCGCAGGTGGTGCACTGCCTGAGCGGGACATGGTGGGCTGCGACGAGGCTGCGAGAGAGGTCCATCTAAGCGCGAGGCTGCAAGAGAGGTCCATGTTAGCGCGAGGCTGCAGTACAACGCCGATGAGCGCCGAATGTCACATCATTACAAGCATCCATCAATGCTTGTTCATTCTGTGCGAACAACGGCAGCGCAAGGGGGAAGGGACCAGAGGCATCGGTATCAGTACATATGGTTTGCAGCTCATGATGATGCTTTCAATGGGAGAAACGAAGTGGATGGCAATAAGGCCTGTCGTCGAGACGAGCAGTGAAAGTGGAAGAGTTGCATATTATTTGTAGGCTACCCTGCCAGACTTCCACCCCCGCAACCCCGCCATTCTTCTCCCACCTGCTCACTTGCTCCGATCGTAGAAGAATACTGGTACACCACGTCCCGTCAACATCACGCACGCCATCCAGCCGTGCCCTCTGCCAGTGTCTTACACGTACAGATACCACAATGCCAGACTCACTACCCGTACCAGAAGACGACGGCGCTACCCAGCACCTGCAAGGCTGCCCCCTACCCTCCATCTTCCTCCAATCAACGTCCGGCGAGACCGTGAATCTCGCTGGCCTCCCCGGGCTGACCATCGTCTTCTGCTACCCGCGCACTGGTGCCTCAGGCGAGACCATTCCGGCCTCGTGGGACGCTATTCCTGGCGCACGCGGCTGTACCCCACAGGCATGCTCGTTTCGCGACCGTGCTGATGACCTGACTGGCCTCGGTGTTAAGCACATCTTCGGACTGAGCACGCAGGACTCGCCTTATCAGCAGGAAGCAGCGCAGCGCCTGCATTTGCCATACCAGCTCCTGAGCGATGAGCACCTGGAATTTGCGAATGCCTTGAAGATGCCTACATTCGAGTGGGAGGGAAAGAAAGTGCTGAAACGCGTTACGCTGGCTGTTGTCGATGGAACGGTCATATATCAGTGGTACCCGGTCTTTCCGACTGATCAGAGTGCTAGTGAGGTCGTGAAATGGCTGAAGACGACATACAATAAGAGCTGAAGTGTTTCGGCCGAACAAGAGAGTGACATACCGCACTGTACGAGTGAGATGATAGCAATGGACAAGAAATATTACAGCATGCGGACGAGGACCCCAGACGTGGTTCAGTGAAGCACTGTGAAGCACCGTGAGTACATTGCAACTACAGTATTATCCTGCAGTATCAGAGCAAGAAGTTCAAGCTCCAGCAAGATGATCCTCCTTATCCTGCTGCTCGTGCGCATGTGTCTCCACCTCCGTCATGTACCGCCCGAACTTTCTCGGGCTGACTTTCTTCTCAAACATTTCGTCAATCTCTGCAGGCGTCCTTCGAGCAATCTCTGGCAGCAGGAACCATGCTGCCACCACAGCGCAAGTGCCAGTTCCGGCAAAGCTGTATCACCATGTCAGCACATGGATATGTGAAACGATGAGAAATTGATACTCACAAGAATCCCGTCTTCACGCCCCACTTGGCTGTCCCATTAATCATCAACGGCGTCACAAAGGAGAACATGATAGCGATGAGGTTCGAAAAGCCCAGAGCCCATCCTGCCGTCTGCGCTCTCAACCTTTGACTCGGAATCTCAGCCGCATAGTTATACCCGATAGCCGAAGCGCCAGTGGTCGTGAAGGTCGCAATGGCGCAAAAAACCACGAGAAGCGACCCCAAAGACTTCGTCTTGTAGTTCTGCGTCCCGACAATACCCAGGCATAGCACTGCCAGGGTCGTGATGGCATAGCCGTAGACGGTGAGTGGCCGACGTCCGAAAACATCTGTCGAGCAGCAGACGAAGATCATGCTGAGGATCTGCATGCAGCTGAGGATGACGGAGTCCTGGAAGGGATTCGCTTGGCCGGCTGCTTGGAAGAAGTAGGTGCTGTATGTATTATACACGGTCAATCCCTGTCTTCAGTCAGCCTCAGTCCAACACAGGTTCAATTCACATCGCGTTTGTGGATCAACCTACGACGAATTGCTGGACGATCTTCGGCCACGATGCGATGATGAAACGGATAAAGTTTGTGCCCTGGAATACAGCAAAAACGCCTTCTTGCTTGTCTTTCTTGGCAATGTAGCGTTCGTGCTCGATGGTTGCGTTCATGATTTCCTGCGGAATTGTAAGCGGACTGTAGCGACAGTCTAATCAGCATGCAATCTTACCAAAACCTCGTTGACGTTATAGCCTGGCAGATGACCGTTATATCTCAAGAGCACCTTTTGGGCTTTCCCCATCTTGCCATGCTCGACAAGCCACCAAGGCGTTTCCGGAAGTAGGAGGAAGATGAACAGCATGCCGCCGATCATCGCCCATTGCCTGTGAAATGTCAATACTTCCTACAGTAAAGCGATGATGCTCAGGAGGGTGACTCACGTGTAAACCGCAATCCTCCAATAAGTGCCCGCCGCACTCATCCGATTCAATGCCACATTCCCCATCAACTGCCCGATCGTGAACCAGAAAGTATACGCGTTGATCAGAAACCCCTTCAATTGCGTCGGCGCCATCTCACTCAGGTACACCGGGACCGTGCACTGCAGCATCCCGACCCCAATCCCGCTGAACAGCTTCGCAATGAGCCACGCCTGATAGTTGTGTGCGAAGCTCTCCGCAAAGATACTCGCAACCAGAAACACCCAGAGAATGAGCAACGCCGGTTTCCGCCCCAGTCTATTCGTCCCGAACTGAAGGAACACCTGGCCCAGAAACTGTCCGGCGGACTGGATCCCGCCCCAGGCCGAGACGTACTTTCCGTCCAGGATCTTGGCTGTGGGACCTGCCATTTGGTGGATGAAACCCTTGTTGGAGACGATGCCGCCGTTGAGGGAGATTTGGTAGCCGTCCAGACTTGCGCTGAAGGCGGCGGCGAATGCGACGAAGGTGATGAGTTTGTAGCGCTTGAAGGCTGTAAAGACGGAGATGTCGTCTTCACGGCTGCGCATGATCTGGGCGGAGGAGGCGGTCGGCGGCTGGGGGTCGGAGACGTGCTCGATGCCTATGGCGGTGGATTTCAGCCCGGAGATGTCGTCGGCGGCGGAGGGAGCCATGGTGGTGAGGTTGATGGAGGGGTTTGCCATTGTGGGTCCTGGTAAGCTTGTTTCGGGCTTAGACTAGAGATTGTGAAGGCCAAGGTCGAGGATCAGCTGTGACTACCCAGCGAAGTCCTGCCTGCTTCGAGCGTGTCTTTCTCTCTTGACAAAGGCTGGGCAAGTGGGAAAGGTCATCACTTTAAGCTGAAAGTCGTCGCAGGGAAACAGGCCGAGGTGCCTCGTATGGAGTTTCGCCGAGGAATGCTGGCGCGGACAAGATGACCCGGGGGAGGTCGGGTGGGCACGTCCCGAAATGGCAAGCCAAGTGTAGGTACCCGGTACAAGTGGTTCGTGATGCACCGAGGGAGGGCCCAGGTCAAGGCCGAGCGGCAATTGCGACACCGAAGTCATGTCTCCGGGGTTAGGACGATGTTGGAGGAGTGCAAGGGAAAGGGGAGAGCGCTGTGGCGAAAAGTCTGGCCATGAACTAAGTTAGGGGATGTTCCCTGACATTCACTAGCAGCTGTACCTAGACAATTGCCTCCCAACTATCAACCCTCCCGCGCTCCACCCTCTCCCCTCCCGGCATCCTCGTCACCAGCTCGACGCTCCTCTCAAATCTCACCTCAACCCTCTTCCTCCCCTCCCCATTCCTCTTCCACCTTACACTCGCCACATTTCCCGCTCCCAGCGCGACCTTCGCATCCACCTCCTCGCTCAGTCCCACCCTGGGACTAAACAGCACCTTCGCACACCCCGGCTCCAAAGGCCTTATACCAGCAATCTCCGTACAATGTTCATATATCATCACTGCGCTCCACGCATGACAATCGCTGCGCTGCCTCACGTCGTCCTCTTCCATCGTACTGAGGTTGTTGCGTATCATCTGCACGAACGGCGCCCGTGCACGCGGCCAGTAGGAAGCGTACATGTCGTCGCCGGCGAGTGCGAAAGCGCGCAGTGCATACAACATCATGACATACGAGCACTTTGAGAAGCGAGGGTTGCTGAAGGATTCCCGCAGCAGGCGGGCGTGGTCGGCAGGGTCGTTGGCGGCGCCTGAGAGAATGGCGAAGACTTGGCAATGTTGGCTGTATGCGTCGTCGCCTGCAATGTCCGCAGTCGAGTCTGTGAAGAAGGACCCGTCGTAGCAGTGCGTGCGTACTGCTTGCAACACGGCGGCAGCACGGGTTTCGTATTCTTCTGCATACCCGGGCCGACCGACGGCGCGTACGAGCGACGCAGCTTGCTTCAGCACGTGGCCGTATAGTAGACTGAAAAAGGTATGTCTCTTCGACGCACGTCCAGACGTGGGAACGCCCTTGTCAGGGTGTGTGTCCGTCGAGGCCCAGTTTGTCACCCAATCGACATAACTCCACACCTCGTCTGGGAATCCCGACACCAAGCCCCTGTCATCGATATGTTCGTGGAAGAACTCCAAGACGCCGTCGATGCGTGGGAGGAAGGAGCGGCTGTAGCCCGAGTCGCCGAAAAAGAGGTGGTGGTCGCAGACTTGGAGGATCCAGTAGAGGGGGAAGCCGGCAATGACTTGTTTGACGTGGGAGGGGAAGCGGGATTGTGTTAGGCCGGAGGGAGTGACGGAGGCGGCGAAGTTTGTGATTGTCTGACGCATCAGGCGGTCGTCGCCGGAGAGGAGGTAGTGGAAGAGGCCGACGGAGCGGGAGTCGCCAGAGTATCTGTGTGTGTGAACTTTGAGTCCTCGTCCTCTTTCTGGGGTAGGGGACATTGGGGACGGCTTACTGAAGTTGTTCGTAAAACGGACAATCCGAATACCCATCAAACATGCAATTCCGCATCGTCCGGATAGACACATCCCAGATCTTCTCGGCATCCTCATTCCGCGGCTCTTTCCATGCCGCCTTGACGTCAAGAGGATAGTTCACCTGCGTTGCGGTGAACGACTCCAGCTCAACAACTCCCTCCAGCACAGTCATCTCCACACGCAGCAGGCGGAATGTCCGAAACCAGAAGGGCTCCCATGTTGTGGTCTCACCGGGCTCAATCGATAATGTGACGTCGTCAAAGGGGCCGATGATGTGGCCGTTTGAAGCATCGAGGCGGTCGCGTTTGGTGCGGAAGAAGGGGTAGGCGCGGGTTGGGTCGAGCTGTTCGTAGCCTTCGGAGTACATGACTTTGAGGCGAAGCTTGCTCGATGTCGTGACGCTGAAGGTCCAGCGGAGGAAGGCGGTCGAGTGGACTTCGGCTTGGAGATCGAGGGAATGCGTGGAATCTGCTGCGAGGTGGAGATGCCGGGTTCTGGAGAGGAAGGATATCCAGTCAGCCTCGGAGATACTGCTTTCACAGCGCCGAACTGTTTTGACGAGGACTGAAGACTCGATGGGATGCGGGATACATCGTGGTGTCAGTCTCCAAGGTGCAATGTCGCCGTTTAACGTTTTCATGTTATAAGGCTTGATCGTTGCTTTTTCGTGTCGTGGTTCGTGGTCTCTGCGCTCATTGATCTAGTGGAGAAGATTAGATCAGAATAATGGTGTAACATGCCTAATGCGCCCAGGCAAGCTCGAGAAGGTCGCTCTGTGCTCTACACTGCTTCGCCTCGTGTGCAGCTCAAAGTACATCCGCAGACTCACATGAAGAAAAACATCGTCAACAAGCCCAGTAGGGAACAGCACACTCTCATCAACCTCAGCCTCCCACTCTTCCAACGCACTCCCGAGATTCACCACCGTCTCCCCAGCCTCCACCCGTCCGCACACAGTCAATCCCGGAAACGCCGTCCTCTCAAACGGCATCGCCGCCCTGCTCGCCACAAACCATCGCATCACCACAAACTTGACCTCATTGTCACCTCGCTCCAGATGCTGCGCTATGTCAAGAGAGTCATAGTACCAGATCAGTGGACTGCTGCGAGCTGGTCCGAGTGCGACACGTTTGCCGTTGACGAAGAGCTTGTAGCGCGTGTCTGCTGTGCAGTGGATGAGTGCTAATGAGGGTGCAGCAGAAAGGTGGAAGCGGCGTGTGAAGGCGACGAGACGGCCGGCGGTATTGAGAGGGGAGGAGTCGATCCAGTCGTCGATCCAGATCCAGTTTGCTTGGAGGTTGTCGATGGTCTTAGATGGGTATTAGTTGAGGAATATGAGGTTCTGCATACTACGCGGGAATGTGTATACTTCTTGATCCTCAGCTGATAGCATGGCGAGTTAGCTATCGGAAAGCAGCAACAGCAAATCTTCGCAGTGAGATGCTGAAGGTGTGCGAGGAGGGGCGGCATGTTGATGGACTACATGGAGTTATTGCTTCTCGGTATCGGTGCAGTAGCGACCGAACGGCACCATGGAGTCCGGACTTCGAGATGCTCAATGCGGAAGGGTAAAGGACGCCAAGTGATGACGACTTTTGCCACTTCTGACATCCTCATCAGCAACCTTGGAGCTGATACACTAAACGCCATCCGGGATGGACTGAGATGCTTTGGACTATCAATAACTTACCAGCACCAGTGTAAAGTGTAGAGAAGCCTTGGGATCTCCCTTGAATTCAGGGGTAACAACATCTTCGCCAAGCCTGTGCAATCAATCTTCACGGTGGTCTTGCAGGGCGATGTGATTCAATGTGATTCGCATGCAATTCAATGATTCTCGGCTGAGCGCGGTTGGACGTGTCAGCTGCGAGACGTACTGTGTTTTGGGACATGGGCTTGTTCAGGTCAGTGTAACCCATATCGCAGGTTTCCACCCTGCCTGCCAATAGCCAGGTGTAAAGAAGCTGCTGACATGGCAATCACATCTCAAAGTGCTACGATGGACAACATAGACCATCAGCTGTGGGCAGCGAACCACCCTATGGATAATTCAACACCGATAAGTAATCGTTGTAAACCCGAGTCATAGACTATAAGTTACCATTCTTGGTGCGAATATCACCCTAGATTCGGCACTACTTTGTAGCAGCTGTCAAACGAAGGATACCAGATTTAGATTCAACGATAGGCTTGAGAGAGTAATCTAGGCTCATCAAAATCAATGTAACCACAATGAAAATCATCTCAGCAATTCAAGACAAGTCCGATATCCTGATGGGCAGTGCACTGGACTGTGCGCGAGTGGCCAGTCGACCTGCCTCTCGCAACAAACCATGGTGCTGAACAAGTCTCTCGCTCTTTGCGCAGTCTTTTTTATACTTTGTATCAGAATCTTTTGGTCTTCAACCATATTGCGCCCCAAAAATGCTGAAAAGTCATACACATATCACAATCTCATCAGTTGCATACAAATTCTGCGACATCTTTGGCCTCAGAACCCTCTTTGACCTTTTCATCGCAGCATAGCATGGCAAGCCCCACGGTTAAGAGCAGCGCATCTTCACCGACCCAGGCGCTACACTTGACTGTGCAGCCATTCGGTCACATCACCGTCCTCACAAAGGACCTGGAGAATATCGATAGCACCATAACCGCGGATTCCAAGTCGTT
>Ga0058698_10000394_pt1 | contig 25060 bp, 22 predicted proteins | sample AgamicAsSfe_FD_67288 | JGI IMG/M metagenome (GOLD analysis project Ga0058698, IMG submission 67288) | Agave microbial communities from Guanajuato, Mexico - As.Sf.e | ecosystem: Host-associated > Plants > Phyllosphere > Phylloplane/Leaf | place: Guanajuato, Mexico | collected 2012-05-30
TTGTAGATGTACTGGGATGTATTGGCCGTCATCGGACATTGAGGTGTTGATAGCTAGCAGTGACGCGTCCTACCTATGTACATTTTGCAATAACAACATCAGATGTTGTTGTCAGCACGTACATGTTCGCTATGGCGTGCGGCCTTTCTTGAAACTCCTTGAACGTGTGCTCCATCAATGCCAACAGTATTCATGAGCGCATTCATACACCTTTCCCGCTCGCCTACCCAGGTACACTGATCTCGCCACTGTCACGGCCAAAATCCAAGCTGCTGTTCCACCGGCCAGCACCCTATGACAACAACAAGTCACAGTAAATCAGAAGAATCTATCATATGGAGTGCCAACTACTAGAAAGCCGTATGCGTACGCGCAAATGTCACGTCTACTGATGTCTCTGCAGACAGCCGCATCGCCCACCAAAGCTTCAACCGCCCAGCACGCCGACTTTTCCCTTCAATCATACAAGACCAAACAACAATACAAAAGCGACTAGGGATGTTTGCTTAGTCTCACAATGGATGTGGGCGTGGCAGGGAGAGAACGTTCACTCAAACTAGCTAGGACTGAGCGCTGTAAAATCCACGTAGTCACCTGCAGGTAACAACTCTGTGCATTGCATTACATGATGACATCTTGAAGGGGATAGGCATTATGGTTAAGTAGTCTGATAATCAAGTCGGTTGCTCTTCGTCATCGTCCCCTTCCTCATTCTTTCTACGGTATACGAGCCTTCCGGGACAAGACCGCTCGCCAGGCAAGCTGCAGGCGAGTGCGCAATTCCTCCTTCAAATGAGTCAATTGATGTGTTGGGAAATCGACAGGCATTCGAGAGCTTACTTGGCTTAGTGACATGAGCCACTCCATGTTGGCCACCTCTCGCATCAAGGCAATGTCGATTTCGATGGTGGGTAGAATGACCTCGCGTTCGAGGCGTCGCCCCAGAATTCGCGCCGCTCGAAGCTCCTGCCAGTTCCACCTTGGCAAGACGGCCCATTGTTCGATTGCTGCATTTTTGTTTCGGATGTCTTGCTCAAGGCCGTCGCGCTCAGCGACGAGCGTGCTGGCGATGCGGGGGCGGGGAAGAGGAGCTGACATTGTGTATTTGTATCTGTGTGTGATTACTAGAGGGTTAGATCATCTAGTCTCTATGATAGCATTTGAATCGAAAGGTTTCTTACTGTTGTGATGAGATGTGTTGCACAGCAATTTGTCCTCGCGGCCGCACTGTTATGAGCGACAAACACCGCGACCTGACGCCGTGACCCACGATTCGGTTAGCTTCCAATATTGTTCCCTCCCCTCTTGTTTTGTCCTCAGTCACTTGTAAGCTCTTCACCGTTCTCTATCTCCTTGAACTTCAGCAACACTCGCCACGATCCGCTACCTAGGTACTCCATTAAGCTGAGTCTCCCTCTTCCCTTCCTCTACTTCCCATATTGCGTGGCTTACAGTCCACTGGTCCTCTCCCCAAGATGACTGTCGTATCGGCAGTTGTAGTTATTGATCTCATGATAAAAAGCACTTTCTAAGGGCATCTTAAGCCAATCTCTCGAACATCTCTCTATGCACACAGTTAACGCAGTACAGTTCTTTCGCCGACTACTCCACTGCCGCCCCTTCACCGTCAGCGCTACCGCCTGGACAGATCACGTACCCAATTGCCAAAACAAGCTAAGTCTTCCCCAGGTCCCTTCAAACACTTGCACGTTGGGGCGGCCTATCTACCAACACTCAATGATGAGCCCATGTTAGTTTTCAACACTTAGGCCCGAAAGCTTTTTGGGTTTATGACGAATGTTTTAGCAAAGCCCTTGGAAAGTCTGAGAATGTTAAGGGCGTTGATTTCCCTCCCTTACAATTCTGCTTTTTTCTTACTTGCAAACACTATGATCAATAATAACGTATCCTAGATTATTTCCGACCACGTCGCACTACCACGCCACAGGCTATGCCATCACGGCCTTAGCGACAAGAGACAAAGTCCAGGATCCAAAAAATGGTTGCAAGTCAATTTGGTGAAGCAAGGAGAGAATCTATGCGGATTGCGAGAACCAGCGCTTGCGCTTGCATGGCCATCAAGACTTCATAGAGCTCTGGGGTCTCAATGTCCAAAGCTCCCACGTCTATGAGCTAGATCAATTAGACAGCAGGTAGGTCCTGGCTCGGTACTCTATCTACCTGCCTTCTCCGCCTGCTGTGTACATTATATCACTGGTAAATCACCGTCCGGCAAGAAGTGAGCGAATGCCTTTTCCACAACAACGTGCCCTGACTTCATTTTCTGCACTGAAACATGCGAGGCCTTCAGAAATTGTTGAATTCATTTGATTCCATGATTCGCGTCGTAATAATACCTCGAAGTACAGTCTGAGGAACCGGTACCGTTCAGTGTTGCCGTGTTGACATTTGCCTACTGACTCATTGGTAAAAGCGTAGAACAAATTGATATCTTGTTTTCCACGCTAACGAGCCAACACCACTTATCCATACAACCTGCATATTACTTCAACTCACGCAAGTAGTAGTGTTTCAAACCAGTATCCAATATCATGTAAGTCTTCCAGTGACTATCAAGCCCTGCTGCTGACGGCCTATCGGTGTCGTCGCTCAGCGCCCGGGCTCTACACAGAACGACACGCTCAACGGTCCGGTCCAGCTCATTCCTTTTTCTTTAGCACGACGACAATCAAGGGAAGGTTCAAAGAGTCCCCAACTCTAGATACGACCCTCGCCTCGACAGTACTGTCGCTTCGGCTTCTCGTGGTGCGCCTTTCCCACCGACAGATAGCCGACAAAACGTTTGACTTCCGTCTTGGCCCGCTATACCCTTTCTCTGCCTCTGCGTAGATCAGATCTAACTATAGAGACATGACGATTCATGGGCTCCGGTGCAATAACACCAAAATCCGAAGCGCGGCGAAGAGATACTCGTAGTGCAAGCTGCCTTGGAAAGGGCAGAAGGCAGCACCCGACGCAACTCTACAAAACGACAAAACGACAGAACACGATACCTTGGCGTACCTTCTTAATAGGCGTTCGTTTGTGCGCCCTATCACCGAGGCCAGAGCAGGTGGGATGAAGATATGCATCGTTGCGCAAATTGAGTTGGGGAGGACGGGATGATACGCCTACTCAATCGCAACCAGTCGGCCAGACGAACTTCAACTTTGCTGTTGAGACTACCAAATTTATGTGTGCGATAACATGGTGGCTCGGTAGCGCAGTGTCAAGCGCTAGGCTGGCTCGCCTTGATGGCCGAAAGCCACTCGGCACAAGTTAGTATGTCAATAGAACGAGATGATCTCATACCATACTCTCAATAACAGGGAACAGCAGAGCAGCTGACCACTTTGACGCATCACTAGAGAAAATCATCATAGCGGCAGCTGTCCCCCTGCTTGAAAGCCTGCGACCGACGTTTCGCGCTGGCCGGACATGCGAACCGTACAACAAGGCGCGGCTCCGAGTCGAACTATCGAAACAGATACTATGAGCGATTAAACCCGCACGAAACAGCCAAGAGTAAATCACATATGAACATGTCACATGGGTAGCTGCGAAAAAGTAACACTGGCGTGGCCTGGAATCCAAAGACAGCATCAGCTAACGCCGAATAGCAGCCATTTCGTCGCTCTCTGCACGTATTCACCACGATCGTCGCGCGCATTTCGCCTTCCAACGTCCTACACCATCCAATCTGCACACCGTCGCCTCTCGACCCGCCACCTCATCTTCGCAGAGCCAAAACCTACACGGCGCGGACACAACAATTCCGAACAACCCCGCCTGATAGCACACGAGCAATCCCAGGGCCATAAGTGGAGTAGGAAGGTGTGGCAATGAGGCAACAAAGACTTCTGATACTGAAGCTTGTGAAGGGAGGTAGGGCGTGTGCCTGAACACTTTTCGGGATGGACAGGGAAAGAAGAGACCAGGACATGACTATGAGGGGCAGCAGCGTGCAGAATGAAGGACAACAGATGAGGGAAAGCTACTACCTTGCGTTCAGAATGTTTGGAGACGGGGGAGGCATATGGAAGACTTTATTCAGAAGGGTAGGAATGGGTATAGGGTGTGACGATGTGCTGCGAGAAGAAAGCAGGCGTAGGATACACGGCGCCATTGGCGACCGGTCTGGCGAATAGGAAAATAAAGGGAAGGTCGAGTGCTTGGCAGAAAAGGGCGAAGATGGGGAACACAGCGGCACAAGGGAATAAGTTTGATGAAAGGAATAAGAGCAAGGCACTACGAAGACAGGAAGCGTGGAAGGCATAGCTGTATGCGGAGGAGTTGAGGGAAGTGGAAACGAGGGGATGAGATGCAGCATGTATTGGAAATGCCATAGACAGCAGGACGGGATGATGGGCTGGTACGGGGCTGAAGCATGACATATGTAGGTGAGCCAATCGTAGAGTCTCACCTTGTCGGACGGCATTACAGCTAGCGATATGCCGTATCGCGAGCTTTGAAATGCGTGCGAACCGTAGCATCAGAATGATGCCGGACACACTTCAGTTTTAGCTACTCGTGCATATTCCAAAGTCATGTCACATGGAGCTGTGTGGCACTCCTAAAGCATGGTAAGATAACCACTCGTGCAGACAACTCGATCTAGCGAGATACGACAGATACCAAGAATCATGTGCCGTAGGTCATACCAAGACATCCAGTATGCTTCGCCCGTGATATTCCGCTGTCGGTGTTCTGCTAAGTCGTCTGTATCCACGATGCGGGATTGTCGAGGAAGCAGCATCAAGACGAATCCGTCGGGAGATAGCGGTGGCGGAACCTCTCTTTGGACATGCATTCTTTTCGTGGCGTAGAGATTCACTAAGAGAGCTCCCGTGCCCTTTTCTAACGAGTACGAAAGTTGACTCTCTTTCGCCCATCATTCAAGACAAGTTTGTCTTGGGGGTCAGGGTGCACTGGAGTGCTTTGGGTTCACCCGGTCTTAGACAACCAAAGCGCGCATGCAGCTGCTACCTAGGTAGCCTGCTGTCATGTCACTTCCGTCGTGCTCGTGAAGTTAAACCAGATTGCAGCAGTCATCTCTTCGAGCTAGACCGTCGTTTCTGCATGTGCTTGAGAGGCACTCAGAGTTCGGGCTCTGAGAGGCCCTGCTATTGCCATCTAGGAAGCGTTCACGATGTTTGCTGCTGCAAACTCAACGCTGGATAGCGTACTGCGTCCGTCTGAGCCCGTCTTGTCATCTCGCAGCGACAGCATGCCCTATTGACAGCTGCCATTGACTGTGCTTTCTTCATTTCTTCGTTGAGCTCCTTCTGCAAGACACATTCTCAGTTGTGGTGGCCCGTGCGTCATAAAGCTGGTGAGTTCCATGAAGGTGAGACTTATTGACTGTCTTCCACCTCCCCCCACCAACTCCACAACACTCTCAGCCTCTGCAATCTTCGCTGTGTAACATACTTCTCATGTCCTTGGGCCTGTCACATTACTACGCAACTCCTGATTGTATGGTGGTGATGGTTTCGAGCTTGCCGCGGAGCAGACTGATAGCTTCAAGGAGAATTGAACTTTATCCTTTCTCCAGCGATGAGGACGTGACTTTCGAAGGGCTCGAGACATAACACTAATGACCACAACGCACAAGGTATATAATGGCTCCGCCCCTGGTTGATCTTTGGCTATTTCGCCGCCTTCGTAAGGCTCGGGTTGGAGGTAGCTGCTCAACTCAAAGCGCTCGCTCGTCGCCACTGTCCTGTACAATAAAGCCAGTGGTGTCTGACCATTGCTGACGACATTACTTGTACAGGCCATCGTGGCGCCGAAGTTGCTTGCCTAAGTCTAGCACCAACACACTTGACACCATGAGTCTGCAATAGTCGTGGCGACAATTCTGGCCATGACAACAAGTCTTGTCCTCCCCCACTTATCGGGAAGACCAATAGCTGATATACCAGTACAGGCAATCATTCCCTGCCCTGCCATGTTGACTGCACTTTCGAGCGGACACAGTCGATGTCGGTAAGACCCCGCTTTACGTACCCATCAAACGACACATTCGACTTCGACGAATATCTTCTCAATTCCGGATTGCACAATCCAGTTGTTCAGCTTGGGGTGCTTCGAAGTTGTTCTACGATCAGTCGCCAAGCTCTACGAGGCCCGATCCTTCGGTACGGTATAAGAGTTTCGACGCACTCTGCTCTTTTCCACGAGTCTTTCCGGAGCCATCAGAAGATAAATACAGCTCTCCTGATGAGTCTGACAACCCTCAGTCAGCAGCCACGTACAACGGCTGAGGCGGTAGAGGCTTCAGCTAGTCGCGTAGCTAGATACTCTAGAGACAGGCTGCCTCATCGATCGAGAGCACATTATGGTGTTCCATCGGGCTCGGTATTTCCAACGCTCAATAGCATCTCTCTTCCATCGTACAGGCCAGGCGTTCAGTCGGCGTCTTACATGCCGAAGACTCATTCGGTGAGTCCTGCATGCAGCGCCGCCTGCATCTTACTCTCTTTTGCAGCATCGTGCTGACGGATGAAGTGGACCACGCATGAATCAACAACATAATCGTCGAGGTGTGGACAGCCTGACCGTGGCATGACCCAAACACAGCTTGATAAAGACGTTTTGAGAGTCTAAAAGCTGATTGCAAATCGGTAAAACAAAATCCCTGGCCACTTTTTTGTGGGTGTATATACTTCAAGAGTCGCTTGACGTAGTCCAGGTCACCCATTCAGCATGCCTGCATCGCCAGGCCCTTTGTTTGTTCGGTACTGCCTAGCAACGGCGACTATTGTGTTTGTATTTGGTGAGATGATGTGCGTGCGAAGGTTGATTACGGCTGACGTCCCGCGATACAGCCCAAGATGGTACCGCTGTGGTTCGGCTCTGCTACCACCGATTATTGGTTCCCACCATGTCGCCAGCATGTTGATAGAGAGACGCAAGAAAACTACCATGACTGTCGACTTGAGGAAACCGGTCCTGTGTTCTTCTCCCTGCGAGATGATACAGTAATGTCTCCGTCGTTCACTCTTTTCGACGAGGGTTAGGGCAAAGGACCAGCGGCAGCCCCAAAAGTCAGGTAGCAGAAATACGTCGCTGCTGCTGGAGATGCTCAATAAGAGCCTAGAATCTGTCAGCTTGGTGTGCACCGGAGAGATGGTACATCGTCTCTGGTTGGGTCATAGACCCATGAGTAGAGTAGGGCAGCGGCAGAGGCAAGCCGAGGGAGCGGCGGCGATGCTCAACAACCTCGTCAATTGCCATGGGAAGTACTTACTGAAGTCGGTGGGAATCTTCTCGCACATGTCCAAGCCTCGCGAGAAGATGCAAAAGCACACGGCTTGGTGGCTGGGGTCTTGCAGAGATAGGTCCGCATGTCCAAGACCTCAATCACCCCACCAGGAGCGGCGAAAGGTGCAGGAGTTGGCTGAGCAGGGTCTGGAAGCCATTTCGAAGCCCAGCAGTCGCTCTCTACAGCTTCGGGTGATGAGGGGGTGAGGGTGGCTGGCTACCATGAGTCGGGGAAGACGTCCGCTGAGGCAAGGTTGAAGCTGTATGCGCCTGGAAAGCAGCTGATTGAATCGATAGCGAAGATCAGAGAGCTTGTATGAACCTCCAACAAGTATTACAGCTCGATTGCAGGACGTTGGTGTTGGTGCTTCATTAGTGGAGGGGCAATAGGTCAGGACTTGGTGATGGAGACTTTGGTGTTGCAGCAGTGAACTTCATTTGGTCGTACGACCGTGCATTGTTCAGATCACCGCCTCGCGCCACTCGGTACTACACCTTCCCAAGCTACAACTACTCGAGCTGAGTCTATGGATTGCCCCTCTGCAATTGCCCACATTGGCTGCCTGGAGGCTCTTTCCTCGCCTCACTATGGCAGGCAATACCTACGATGTGGTGATATTGAGCTCCAGTCCGCCGGCCGCTTCCCCGCAATATGAAGCCCCCTCTCGTCGCGTTGCCATGCTTGCATCCTCGCCTCTATCATTCTCTCCTCCGGAAAGCCCGCTGAGACCAACAATCGACGCGTCGAGGAATAGCGCAAGGGCAGCTCCCATCCCCGAGGGTGCTGTTAGAGGATTTGCCACCGTTGGCAGTCTCGTACGCTCTGAGCACTTCACAAGCCGTCTTGACGACGACTTCGATGCGATACAAGGAGCACAGTCACGACGGACGCCGCAGGCTGCCATAGAGTCTCAATCGGTTGTGGAAAAGCCCACGAGGCGGTCTACAAAGAAGACTGCTACTACCACTGCTACGGAAGGGTCCGAGAAGCCCAAACCGAAGCCTCGAGCGCGCAAACCAAAACCCAAGTCAGACAAAGAAATCCTCGACTCGGACGATGAGCTCCGACGCCCGCCGGAACGACCTACCAAATCCCCTTTCTTCGACGAGAATACGTTGGAACCTCCGGTCGAGGCTGCGGTTGAAGCCGCGAATGCGCCTAAGCTGACCAAGTCGGGTAAGCCTCGGAAGCCGCGTGCAAAGAAGCAGAAGCCTGGAGAAGAGGGAGCAGAGTCCGTGCCAAAGCCTAAGAAACCGAGAGTCACAAAAGCGAAAGCTGGGACAGGCAAAGATGCGTCGCTCGTGTCTGCACATTTCCCCGAGGAAGCAGACAAATGCGAAACCTCGGGAACACGACCCTCGATACAGGTTCAAGACACACACACAGAGTATCCATCCATCTGGGAGGTGCATGAAAGCCCACGGCTGAAGAAGAAGGCTGCGCCGAGGCAGCGTCAGCCAGATCCCATTGCAGAAGGGCTGGACTTGGAGGAGGCTGTCGTCAGGAGACGAGATTGGACGCCGCCACCTGACACGACAGTTCCATCGCCGTTCACAGACTCAGCCGGAAAGGAGAACAGGACACTGGCGCAGAACGCTGATGGTACCTTCACAAACCTACTCTCCAACTTTGCTTATGCACAGTCACCATCTGCTCAAGTCACCGCAAAGTCGACCAACGCAGATACGGAGGTAGTAGCGGCGACTAAGCGCCGGAGAATTGAGGTAAGTCTGCTTGCATGGACACGTAGCATGGAACACTCCTTCTGACCATTATCGGCAGCTCGTTGAAATACCTAGCAACCAAGCCAACCCTAGAGACTCATCGCCTGAGAAGGGCAAAGCCCCCAAGAAGAAACCACGCACTATCACAGATCTTGTCACGGAACAGTATGCATCGAAGGATGCAGAGCCGAATCCGAACGATTCAAGCAGTAACTTCTTTGATTCTCGGGCTTCAACAACTACAACAAAAGTGCCGTTGAATGATACATCTACAGCCGATGGCAAAGCGGTACCAAAGAAGCCAGCAAGGAGGCGCAATAGCTCCAAATCAGGTACAGAGAAAGAAAAGGCCGACCCTAAGCCAAGATCAAGGAAAGCATCTGCGAGAGCTGCCGCTAAGCCAAAGCCTGTTGCAGAAAAGTTACTCAGCCCTTCTTCTGCAATGTCGCGTCTACAGCAGCAAGATGTCCTGTTCGGAACATCAAGTCAGCTTGCGCTCGAAGAGTCGCCCACCATGGTACGACAGATCCAGTTCGCAATGAAGGAGTCGGAGCGAGATGCCGATAATCTTGATCTTGTCGCATGTGGTGCGCCGTCGCGCTGGCCACGGCTCGGCAGGGCTGAAGGCAAACGGGGGCTCTGGGCTGCGAGTGCACGAGACGGCGAAGGCGGCATGCTTGAACACCTGAAAGACATTTATATACCAGAGCCAGATAGGACGCAAGATATTCCCTTGCTTATGGACAGCACTAACGACATGCCTGGTGGACAGTTTGATGATCAATCTACGTTCATAGACATCGACGACATACTGTCAGACCCTCCTCTGACAATCTCTGTATCTTCTAACTCGCCAACGCCACTTGACGCCGCTTTCCATGCCTTGCCATCTCAGGAACATCGTCAAAATAATGCCCAGAGGGAAGATACAGGCTTCGAAGACATCGACAATTTCACGCAAGAGCCGCCACCTTCGAACCAAAACGCTGCGTCACCGAACAGCTTTGTCGATATCGATGACTTCGATTTTCCACCCTCTGCGCAGATGCGGAAATCACCCGTCCTGAAGTTTAGACCTCCGGCTTCAGCACCACCAACCATGGACGGCTCGCCGAAGAAGCGGGGTAGGCTACTGAAGTCACACCCTGCGATATCTAAGTCAATCTCTACATCCTCTTCACCAGTGTTGAAGTCCTTACCTCCAAAGATCAAGGCAAAGGCAAAAACTGGTCACAAGGTACCTACAACTCCACCAAGGGGGTCAGGCCGCTTTGTCGATATTGAAGAAATTCTTGATTCTGAAGATGAAGCTCTTCAAGTACTATCACCCACACCACCTCGAATACGGAAACATGTTGATTCTGAACCTCTACCTTTGATTACCCTTTCACCCACCACATCGCCTAACAAGGCCCAAAAAGGCACCAATGTCAGGGCTAAATTGTTAGCTGCTGACCCAGCCTTGACGCCTATACGTCGCATATCAAACAACCTACTAGAATGGGTCCACATTAAGCCCAGCGTTTTCTCCCAGATATCAGCGCATATCCGCTCGCTGCCTCCGACCATAGATCCCAAACATCCTAGCTGGCACGAGAAGATCCTCATGTATGATCCTATTGTTCTTGAAGAGTTTACCGCGTATTTGAACGCCAACACATCGATACGCGTGTTCAAGAGAGCGACACAAAAACAGATCAAAACCTGGAACTCGGACTTGAAGCGTAGGGGCGAAGCGGCGGTGAGTGTGGAGAAAGACGCCGAGGACGTGCTTGCAGTAGAGAAAGAGCTAGAAGGGTATATGGCGCAAGGGTGGTGCGAGAGTCTGAGTATCTGCTGTATCTGGGGAGAAGGGCGGGGCAAGGGTGGAGCGCGGAAGGGTTTCTACTGATCTTGCTGTATGACTGAGAGTGGATGAAGCGCTGACGCTGTTAGAAATAGTTCGATACTGCGCGCATACCAGATAAGCCTTTGCATATCCTGGGAGCCGTTCCCTCGGATCAAAGAGTGAGGCCTTCACTCTCCTGATTCTTGTATCTCGAGTGCAGTATGCCAGTCGACTAGATGCGAGAGTACGAAGTTAGTTTATGTCTCATGTGCAGTTCGTACAGGGCCGCTTACGATGTTCAAGCACTTGGGTAGCTTGTATGCTCTGACTGCACTTTGGACAGTCGTACGAAAAGACGTTCTCGGCTTGTAAGTCATGTAGATTGGTATGCAGTGATCTCACCCCATCTTTTTTAGAAGATGCAGAGGCTGACTTCGTTCCTTCCAATGACGTTTCGTGGCCGCCTTCCGTACGAATCTTTTTTGGCTCTTGCCGTTCGTTCTCATCGTCCTCATAAGCATCGCTCAAGCGCTTCGTATTGGTGGAGTCTGTAGTGAAGAACGAAGTGATGCGATGATTCCGTGTGACAAGTGGCTGGAATCCGGATATGCTTACAGACAGACACGCGCAAGGCCACGCTACACCTTCGTCGCAAATCTGACGAAGTAAAGATTTCGACCAAGCAAAAATGGCCATCTCATCAACCTTACTACCCGACGGTATTGTGGCTCGTTTCGATCGCGTAGGGCCAAAGCGGCCATTAATGTGATGGTGCACGGTAACGACAGTTGGTTGACGAGGGTACTCGCTCTGAAGCTCATTCAAGCGGCCCATCAGGTCCGCAGCGAATATGCGAAGCCACTTCATAGCTTGCTCGAAGCTTCCCACGCTTGGAACGAAGGTTTTTGCTGACAGCATTGACTGGATTACAAGTCGTGACGTAACAACACTGGTTTCTCTGCCGCGAACAACGTTGTACACCCAGTAGCCGGACTCCTTGCCTAATTTTGCTTCCAAGTTTTTGATTGGTATGCGAAGAATATCATCCACGCGGTCAGAGCCAAACGCATCTATGACTTGTTGGCCGAGCTTTCCTCCCAGTCCACGTATCTTGGTGAGGTTGACGATTTGATTTGCTAGAAAATTGCATGTAGCTTGCGTCGGGATCACAGTTTGCCGATTAGGTTTCTTGAAACCAGCACCAAGTTTAGCCACAACCTTGTTGTGTGCAATGCCTGCGGAGCATGTATACCCTGAATGGGTCAAGACTTCAGCTCGAATACGACGGATGATGCCGGCTCCGATATTGAGGGCAATGTCGTCCCAATCAGGCCTCGGATCAGCCTTTTCAATATCCACAACGTGATCGTCCTCCCAATCCAAAAGCGAAGAGAAACTGGGCAAGGGGAGATATTGCTCCAAGTCGTCAGGTTGCTCTGCAAGCTCCGGAAACTGCCGAAGCATAATCTGATGAACCTGAGCCGACAAATCCAGGAACACCTCATCTATACTAGCTTTCTCGACTTTCTGAATAGGCTCCTCTGGCAACAGGCTGCGAATGAATTCGAAACACTTGCGCGATCGAAGGCGATATGGATCCAGGGCTGACTTGTCAGTCGCCATATGTTTTGTAACATCTGGTCGGTATGCCCATGTTGTCTCGCCTTCTCTCCACGTTGCGACGTGTTGTAAGACAATGTCCGGACAGAGTCTCCGGGCTTCGTCTACCGATGCACCTCTTTTGAGTCCAGACTCACGTGCAGGATAGTTGAGCGCGATTATAGCATTCCACTGTTGTACGGCCAACGGTGTTGAGGACGGTAGACCTAATCTAACAATCTCGCATTGCGCGTAGAAAGCGTCAAAGTCGATTAAGGCAATGACGCGAAGCGGCGATGTGGGAGAGAACTTCTTTAGTTCGTCAAGGTCACGATGGGTGTATTGTGAAGTGTCCATCGTTCATCTGCAACTGGACGTCAGCGATAAATGCCATACGACACGCTCCTTTCCGCAGAATCTCCCAACATGTACTCACTAACAAGCGTCTTTATTAGGAATGGCGCGACGCGAAGACCCAAAAGGTATGGAAATCATCTCGCCTATCAAATCACAACTTTGTTGGCCAGCGCGAAATAAAGCTCAGACAGAAATCTGAGCTGAAGACGCTTACGCTGCTTCGGCATGACGCGACGCTGCTCAAGGCCTTGCATTTGAATTTAGATAGCTTTCTAAGGCCAGCAATGAACCCACTTGCCGACTCAAGTTCGCTACATACAGCGTAGGCGTGGAAGAAATAGTACCTCTGCCCAGGAAGTAGCGATTGCTGCCTATGCGCTTCGTGTAAGACTTCATCTTCCCGTGGTTCGTTCGGAAGCCGTGAAAGCCGGCGAGGCTTTGATGATTCATCTTTCTTGTCGCACCTGCAGGGTACCGGGCATTCGGAGATGCAACCTATCGGCCCGCACACGATCGATCGGCAGCTAATAAATTCACTTGCGATCGCTGCAGCGGAATAAAACCCACACTGTGAACCCAAGGCGAGAGCGGACACGCAGCACATGCCGTCCCCACGCACATCGACCGTTTCCGGCAAGCACCGCTGCACCATATGCAACAAGACGTACTCGACCAATAGCCATCTGCGTCGCCATGAGGCCACACGTGAGCATTTCCCACACAAGCAATCCTTCGCGGCTCACACGCGTCAGATTATGGCAGACAGGACTTGACATGTCCCTCGTGCCAGGCGCAATTTTCAAGGAGGTGTGTTCGTCTTGCTTTGATTTCACTATCGATACGAGCTGACGCATGTACAGAGACCTCGCTCGGCGTCACATGCAGAACTGTTCTGCCCGGGACCATGAAATCATCCTGCCTACCCTAAAGCGTGGTAGAAAGCGCCACTCCTGCGACAGGTGTTCAAAGCGGAAGTTGTCATGCGATACCAAGATGCCGTGTGCACGCTGCCGCTCTAGTGGCGCGGTATGTACCTATGAACGAGTAGACCATGCCTCTTCACCTGCCACCCCACGCTCCGACGTCGATGCGCGCTCTAGCCACAGCCAGGCCGCTGATGCAGGGCCTATTTCCAACGGGCAGCGTGGAGGCATCTCTATTGAATTTCTTCTCAACTTCACGAACCCATCAGGCTACCGTCCATCCGCAGTAATCGCCGCTGAAGCTGCCGAGCTCGATGATGTAGACGGTGAAGCGCGCGCTCAACTAGATCCGACAGACCAGCAAATGGCCAATGACCAAATGTTCTTCGATTTCGCCGATGTTCCTTCGGTCTTCTTCGGCTTTCCGTTCCTCATGGAAAGGGATGCTGAGTACCCATCTCCAATGATAAGCGATAGTCTAACGCCTGAGCTCGAGGATGCCTACGCGCTGGAAGTTCGTATCAGAGAACTGATACACGAACTCTCCGCTCAATATAGCTCCATGCTGGAACGCAATGATGCCATCCAAATGGCTTTTGACCTCCAGTTCGCAGAGTCAGTCTTCACGGTAGGAAACGTAAGACACTTTGTTTGGGCTTTCTTTCGCTATTTTCACTTCTCATTTCCCATCTTGCACAAGCCAACGTTCGACTTGCAGACGGCATCACTTCCTCTCTTGCTCACACTTATTCTGTTCGGCTCCATGTCTTCCAACGACTCGGATTCTTCCATCGCAGTACGACGGTTCTCATATATTGCGGAGGCTTACATTTTTGACAAGCTGATTTCGCAGCAAAAATTGCAGACGCCTCAATCAGCATTCGTTAATAACGAGGAGCTTGAACTAATACAGGCGAGCCTTTTGTTCCTGGTCTTTTTGAACAACGTCAACGACCTCGCTACACGACGGCGAATTCGACTCCAGAGGATGCCGTCAGTAAATGCCGCTGTGCGAGCATCAGGCTTGTTCGCACATCGACGAAGACCCTTTATCACAGCCCAAGGTACATATGATTGGCGGGGTTTCATTGCCGATGAGATGCGATTAAGGTACTAGAAGCTGACACATCTTCCGTGTTCGTGGCCGCTAACAATAGCTGCAGAGTGGGGATGTGGACTTGCATATTCGAGACCACTATATCAATCTTCTTCAACACCCCACCACAGATTGCTACAGCTGAGATGACTGGTAGTATGCCATGTGATGAGGATCTATTCAGAGCCGAATCAGCCGCGGACTTTGAGCGGGTTGCCTCACTTGGACGGCCAAACCAACAGGCTTATACATTACCCGAACTCATGTCACGCCTTCTCCTCGCACCTCCTGAGGAGAACGAAAACAAGGAGAACCATGTCTCAGCAACAGTAATGTTAATACTCATTTGCGGTTTGTCATTGCTTTACCTCGACTATGAAGTTAAGACTGACCATCCATAGCGTTAATGTCTGCCATCATGTCTGCCAGAATGAATCTTCTAGCTTCTATGACTACAGAGCCTATGCTTCGCGCGACCGATCGATGGAAGCGTCTGTGGGACTCTATGAGCCACGACAGCGAAGGTAGATTGTTGCCACACATCGGGTTTGAGAAGCACGCTGCAGAATACTGGTGGCTCACAAGGACGATGTTGAGGGTCATACAATCAGGAGACCAGAGCTGTCGGTATCTACAGCTTGTCCCTTGTGACTCGGGGCAAATCTTGCATGATTTTATTCGCAAATACAAAGACTTTGCAGGATAGATACCACATTTTATAATTCACTTCAGGCTATAACATGCCTAGCGCAAGAACATTGAGCTGCCTCGTGATAATGTAGGCAAGAATATTTCTTCATTACACCCATGGTTCTTGATCACATCCACCCCCAGGAAGTCGGTAATGACGTGGCGACATAGTCTCATCTATGCGGCGGCGATTACATCCTTATGCAGCAGGCACAACATCAACAAGCGCAAACCCGTTCTTCTGTCCAAAGAACCGTCCTTTCACAGAAGCGAAGGCCGAGGCCGCGAACAGCCCCTCCGCTGGAATTTCCTGGTCTTTCCTCACACTAGTGACTTCCAGGAAATCTCCGTTGTCAAAGTCAAGAAACCACTTGGTTTGGTATGTAGTGTTGGTTGTTGGCGATGTCCATACCTCGTTCGGGTCGGCAGTCGCATTGAATCGTACGATTGATAAGCCGTAGTTGGTACGAACAGTCGCAAAGCGGAGAGGCTGCTCGGGATCCTCGTTGTCGGTGTGCCAGATGCTAGCTTTGACATTCGAGCCAGGAAACTGGACCCCAAACCAGGTGAATCCGCTGTCGGGGCCACTACCACCATATTGTCGATCATACCACGTCAATGAGCGTTCCCCGTTAACCTGATACAGCGAGTCGCCGATAGATAACGTGCCCGAGGTTTGGCCACTTGGGAGTGACCATTGCGTGGTGTTACTTTTCCCCCAGTTGAAGAGTCCTGTTCCGGCGTTCAAAATCACCCTTGAGCTCGCTTTGACTGTCAAGTTGTACTTGTAGTGGTCGGTTGAACCACCTGAAACCATGCTTGCAAGATTATCGTCTGAATTGCTCGACAGCTCAAATCCTTTTCCCTTGATGCTCAGTCGGCCATTCATTGATGTGGTGTTCCCTTGAAGAGGAACTGTGCTTGAACTCTGCCAGTAAATCTCCGGGTTCCCAACGTCGAGCAAAGAGGTTCTGATGGTGATCTCGTTGGTAGGAAGTACGACGGCCTGAGCTAGAAGTACATATTCGGTATCGTTGCCCGTGGTAAGAAAGTGAGAAAACCAGTAGGAGTTGAAGCCTTCGGCAGCAAGCTGGGTGTCAGGTAATGAGAGTTGCGTTGGCAGATTATTCTGGCAGGTGATGTAAGTATTCATGTTCATGGTACTTCTGGAGGATAGGAGGAACATTACATCGTATATTGTTGGTGAATTCTCTGGAGAAAAATCATAGAGAGCACAGCTCGTTGCTGTGAGTATAGACAGGAGTAGAGGAGCTCGAGTCATGGTTATCGAGGTGCACCCAACTGGATATCAAATGAGTGGTATACCTCTTATAGTAGTGATAGCATCCCATGCCGCCAGCGCTTTTGAAGTGTTTTATATAAGAGTAATCTCTTTTATTACTAAAGGGGGTATCCGGTATGTCCGTAGACCGGATGCTGATTATTCCTCGTACTATTTCTTTTGAAGGATACAGTGGCCGAGCTGCGGGTCCGGCCGGTGCATCTTGTCTCTGCCTCGACACAATGATTAGAAAACCAGAATCATTCTTGTAGCCTCATATAGCACACGGACCATCGAGCAATGGGATCGACGTTTTGGAACGACGGCATTAGGGTTAATGGGATCGACCTGTGGGGCATAGGCTAAATGTTGGGTTCTTTGCCGAAATGTGGTTGGGTTCATTACCGAAACGTCGCTGCGGCGCGTCCGCAGCTCGCGGATCTAGATGCCAGTGCCCGCGGAATCCGACTCTTACATGAGCTCCGTTAGTGAGTCCCTCTACCAAAGGCATATGGCCCAGACTTTGCTATGGGTGACGACATCAGCGTGTTGATTAGTGTTTACATATAATGATGTGTCTGCCGCAGTCCTTCTCATGTGGGCCCATCCACGCCGTGACCTGAAAGATTCGCGACTGTCTTCAGCCCTTACTCTATAAAATGGTGTTGCGACGATCGGCGCGGGCGGCTACACGTACGGCTCAGCAGGCAGCAAACAGTGCAGCAAAAAGGAGGTACTCCGATTCCTCGACCAGTGAGGAGACCCTTAGCAAGCGCGTCAAAAGTCAAGCTGCAAGTCGTTCTGCAAAAAGAGTCGGTACAGCGCAGGATTGGGGGCAGAAGAGGAATCAAGACGAACAGACCAGAACTAGCAAGAGTGACAGTACCAAGGCAGACGATGAAGCCGTGGCGGAGAAGAAGTGGAAGTCATGGTCAGCCCACGCAACGACGACGCCGTACCCTGATTTCGGCCATCCTACACACCGCGAATGCCAGGTAGCATACGATGTGCTGCACAAACTGCATAACGACGCTGTGGAGGCTGAGATAGACGAGCACACACCTGAAACAATACCGTTCGTTCTAGATGCCATGATTGTCGCAGTCCTCAGCCAAGCGACGAGTTGGAACAACGCAAAACGCGCCATGCATAGCATGAAGGAAACGTACGGCTCGGTATTTGCATACGACAAGATACATGCTGGTGGACCAGACAAATTACAAGAGACTATTCGCTGCGGCGGACTCCACATCAGGAAGACCAAGATCATCATGTCCATCTTGGATGAAGTCAAGCGACGATACGGGCGCTGGAATTTAGACCATCTCCTGGAAGCAAGTGACGAAGATGCCATGAAAGAGCTGATGAGCTACAAGTACATTGGCTCAAAGTCTGCTTTTGTCGTCATGGGCTGGTGTTTGAAGAGAAAACGGTTCACCGTGGATACGCATGTCTATCGCATAGCTGGCTTGTGGGGCTGGAGACCGAAGGACGCCACTCGTGAGAACACACAACTACACTTGGATGCGGTAATCCCAGCCGACCTTAAGATTAAACTCCACTTCTTCCTTATACAGCACGGACGGACCTGTCCTGCCTGCCGCGGTGGAAGCAAAGATACCACGGGCTGCGAGGCGCACAAGGAAATAAAAAAGCAGCTCAAGCAAAAATCGTAGAATTGCAGTATCCTGTGCTTATATAGTGATACACCTTGTACTGTATGCCCTTTTGTAATGATGTACAAGTGTTTATGAACCAACCTAAAGCAAAGCGACGTAGTCAAGACTTTATGTTGCTGTTGCGAACACGAATAACCGAGCGCGTCAACCCAAGAAGTTAAGACGCCGGTGAGCAGATACGAGAGAATGGGAGTGGGCGACACGATTGTGATGAGCAAATGGTAGCCGAAGGTACAGAGAATTATATTCTATAGAGGAAAAGTGATGTAGCAGTCACGAAGTTATGATATGAACGATCGAATCAAATGATTCGCACCTCAACACCTCCTAGCTATTGTATGACTGATTGGGAGTCTGCGGCCACCAACTTGAAGCCAAGCAAGGATGACCGTCTATCTCTCTGGATGTACTCTCGACATCCACATGTGGTTGGCGTGGCATGCGCGAAAAAGCTGAGGCTTTGTGCGTGCTGTCCAGCAACACTGTCGAGGTTCTCGGTGTCTCAGGCCACCACCCAGAAGTCGAGCATAAGTTCCTTCCAGTGCTGTGAATGAAGTCCACAGGTCTAGTATTCCAGCTCGGAGCTAAGCACGCATTTCTATGCTTGTTGTCAAAGGTTACGTTATGTCTCGTGCCTTCATTCTCACTGACCCTAAGCGGCAACTCTTGTACGCCTAGATATTTTCTTTGCCATTCTTGACCTGTAGCTCCCGGATGAGGCATTCGCGTTTTAGGCGGAGGCTCGGTGTTGACATCGATCTTCTCTGTGTAGCTTCCTGTTTTGTTTTCGTAATCCAACTTCATGACCATTTCACCGTCTTCGGCTTCGAAACGCACGCGTACAGGAAGCCAATCCGGGATCTTCTCTCCAGCCATAGTATCGAGGGCTTCCAGAAGGGGTTGTTCATCGACGACAGAGACGTCCCACTGGATGTGTATCAAGTTACATTGACCTATGACCCAGGCCTTCATACGTTCTGCACGTGATAACTCCTTCGCAATCTCGGGGTGGATGTCTGGCGAGCTGGATCGTGATCGCTGAGTAGAAATTCCTCGTATTGTACGGTGCCATGGACCAATCGTCATCTGAAGCGGCGTGTGCAAGCGTAATGTCACAAGCGGTAAATCTTGAGAAACAGAAGCGGCCCATCTCAAGGACTTTGCAATATGTATTGCGCTGTCGACATCAATGATTCGTAGTTGCTGAGGTGATGGAAGCAGCGATAACCCTGCCTCGATGGGGAAGTGTCGATACAGCGTGTCCGCAAGACCGCAAAGCACTGTCTGCAACATCCAGTATCTTGTGCAGAGGATCATACTTCGCACGGAACTGAACTCTAGCGTATCCGGCATTAGGTCAGCGACATCTGGTGATGGCGGTATGGGTACCGCAGAGACTGATGTTTGCATCAGTTCAGATACGTGTTGCGAGAGATCGATTTGTATCAGACGCTCCATGTGCGACATGGCGGTCGCAAGGGCATTGGCGTCTTCAGGGTTCGAGATAGCGTGCCGAACTAAGGATACTGCGTAGGGGCACTGAATGAAGACGTGCATGATGGCCATCGATGCTCTTTGCGATGGTGACAGTATTATCACGTCTGAATCGATTGGTGGAGGGTATGTCGCTGATAGATAGAATTCGTTATGGTATACTGACGTTCGGCCTGCTAATATCGCCTCGTTTACCTGCTAACATTAGCACCGAATGTCAAAGATCAGAGCGACACTCACGTCATCAATATAAGTGTTATCGATCAGATCCCAGAAATGCTCGTCATCAACATCCGACACAGATCCTGACCTCAGCAGTTCAGCGAGGCCAAACGCATGTATGGCGTGGTACATAGTATCCAGCCCCAAAAGAGCCTAGGGGGTTGTCAGTAAAATCCTAAAGCTCTCAATATGCAAGCTTACTTCCGCAGCGTAGTGCAGTTTTGTTGCTAACAAGACATCGTACGTTGTATTAGTGTTAGTGTTCATCACAACCAGCTGCAGTTCCTTCAGTGCTTTGGCTTTCGACGCTTTAGCGACCTTGCGCCTCGAGTGTGTATCATCTCGAAACGTCCCATAGCTGTCGACTAGAAACTCAACAGCAAGGTCTAGCATCTTGTTCGAGCCGATGCGCGAAGGTATCGACTGTATCCAGGTTCCCAGTATCTCAAAAGGTTGCCTTCCTATAGGGTCCGGTCCTAACATGCCAACATATCGGGCGATCAACGTGGTCTCAGGAGAGGATGGCTGGTGAGCTACGAGTGTGTTCTCTTCGCTTAGTTTCCAGAGGTAAGCCTCAAGCGCACGTTGCTGTTTGTTTATTTTCTTTTTTGACAGATGGCTTCTATACTTCGAGCGTGGCGCCAGGGTCTGGAAGTAACCTTGTCCATCCTCGGCGCGCCTTTCTGTTGTAACACACAGATTTGGAGGCGTTGTTGAAGGCGAGGTGAACTCTTCATCAGAAGGAGCCAGCGAATATGTGATGGGTGTGGTTCTTGATTTTCCATGTTTGGTCAGCTGGTTTGGGTCCTGCACCACAAACGCCAAAGCTTTTCCGTAGGAATAGGTGCATGGTCGGTCTTTCTTCTTACATGAGCTACATTTGGGTCGCTCCTCATCACACTACGCGATTATTAGCACAATCTTCATTCCATTCCAGATGGTTTGCTATGCTTCGCGGCGCTTTATGTTGCTCTCTGTCAATGGCGGGTGCTTTACCTTGACTTTCCGCTGACGACACGTGTCGCATTTTCCAGTTTGTGTCATAAGAAATGTGTTCAGTCTATTAGCGTTATCAGAGCCTCCAGAGATCCTAGATGCGCTAGACTTTTGTGCTGGATGTACGACAAAAAGGTGCCTGCAGAACGTGGCTGCCTGGTTGACGATCGAGTCAGATGCGGATACACCTCCACAGTAGGCAATACAGTCGATCAAAGTTCATGAACCGGGAGTTTACATAATCCGAAAATATACATAACTATTCGGGCAGTTCTCTGAAATGGAATCGGGAATGTTGATGGTATGGAGGGCGCCATCTGTACACCGCGAGTGGCGAAGATCCGGGCTGAATCAGCGTAGCCAGATGTAGTTAGCCTCTCATAGTCCACCGAAGATACCCTCCCACCAGACCGTCTTCCACAGCTCTTTCTTTCAGGATATAGCCCCCAGAATGCCTGCATCGGTATGCGAGACTGGGATATTTGATTGCATTGTTTCTACCGACTTTTACTCGACACTCCACCATTTTGAGCTTTGTCAAAAAACATAATGAAATTGTGCCTGCGTGGGAGGCATATCTCGTTTATACTGTCTTTACCTTCTCAGCTCAGGAAGTGTGCTTGTATTATAAAAGACCTGATAATACCTCAGGTTTGATAACACAAGATAATAGTACAGGCAGAGAGAATTCATGAGCTATGGTTAATCAAAGCGCTGCCAACGCTTTAAGCGTCTGAGCCACGCGATCACGTTTACGCTATGATAGGGATCAGTTCCAACTACCAGATGGAGCTCTCGAATCAGAGTACGGCGAGCCACTGCTAGACGTATAAATCGGGACATCCGTGTCGTGGTTGGGTTGCAGCTGTGAAGAATTGCAAAGAGGTTTGACGTTCTACCTTTAGACCCTTCACGCAGTCTCCCTTCCGATGCCTGCCTTGTACCGTGCCAGACACCTCTCTCTAGCAAATTTATGCTCAACTACTGGCTCAGGGTAGCCTTTCGACTTTGCGGCTTGTGCCGCCTTCCCACCCGCACCATAAGGGTTATGTATGGCCGGCCCCTCTATCTCTTCAAGTTCTGGAACCCACAATTTGATGAACTCTCCCTCCTCGTCAAACCTCTCGGACTGCGTCCATGGGTTGAAGATTCGAAAGTATGGTTGGGGATCTACGCCAGTTGATGCACTGAAGCCCCAGCCGCCGTTATTCGACGAGAAGTCGCCATCAACGAGATGTGTGAGAAAGTATTGTTCACCAAGACGCCAGTCCAGCAGGAGGTGCTTTGCAAGGAAGGAAGCTGCGATCATGCGAAGGCGGTTGTGCATGTAGCCGGTGTGATTCATGCAACGCATTGCTGCGTCAACGATTGGGTAGCCTGTGCGGCCTTGAGTCCAAGCCTGGAAGTGGGCGTCATTGTATTCCCATTCAATGTTCGTGTATTCGAACTTGAAGGGCTTGTTCATGCTGAGGAAACTGTTAGTTTCGTTGTAATACCAAGACTAAGATGCAAACTATACCAGACGTATGGCCAGTGTACAAGCACATGTCGATAAAAATCACGCCATGCAACTTCTCCAATCCAACCTTTGACACCATCCTTCCCACCATCGAGCTTTTTCGCGCTATTGACATCTCTTGCCATACGTACACTGGTTCGGGCTGCTAGCGTGCCAGCGGCGTGATGTACGCTCACGCGTCCCGTGCTGTTCTTCGCGGGGAAGTTACGAGTATCCTTGTATTTGCCGATCTTTTCGATTAAAAAGCGTTCGAGGCGGTCAATGGCGGCGGCCTCGCCTGCGGGCCACAGGCGGTGGAAGCGTTCTTTTTCTTCTTGTGTCAACGACTTGCAATCGGGGAGGTCGGGGACTTTCGAGTCAAAGAGCTGGGTGAACTTTTGGCGGAAATTTGGAGAATTACGTTCAGGTATCGGTCGCTCATTCAAGAGATGCGGGTGCGCGTGTAGATACGCAACCCATGCCCGATACCAGGGGCTGTACACGGCGTATTGTTTCCCACCTCCTGTCTTGAGACTTCCGGGCGGCACAACACAATCATCGTGTTGTGGGTCGAAGTTGATACCTTTCTCCAGCATCTTACGTACTAAACGCTCTTCTCGCCGCAGCTCGTCGGGTTCATATTCCAGGTTGCAAAATACGTTCTTTGCATTCCAGCTCTCAGCCAGCTCCACCAGTCGCTTTGTCACGTTCTTCCTCTCCGCAATTGTCTCAACATATAGCGGAATGTCGAATTCTTCGAGCTCCTGTTTCAGTGACTCGACCGAACGCAGTTCGAAATCACACTTGGGTGGGCTGACCAGATGAGCTTCCCAGTCTTGTGGGCTCATGAACCAGACACCTATTACACCCACACCCTTCGCTTTGGCCAACTGGGCAGCCTGCGATAAGCCTGTATTATCCCGTATCCGCAAATCCCTCTTGAACCAGTGAACCACGGCATCGCCAAATTGCGCCTTGTTTGCTTCCCGGATAGCCATGCGCCTATCTTTTGTGCTCTCTAGCGTCTTTGCCAGTATTTCGATGGGCCGCGGTATCTCGTTTGCATTGTACAGGGCGCATCGCTCATTGCTCATCTCAGCAGGGTAGTATCGTCTGTCAACTATCCCTGCTCGCTCTTCTGGCCGCGAATGATCAAATTCGCCTTCACCTTCTTCACCTTCTTCTTCTTCTTCTTCTTCTTCTTCTTCTTCTTCTTCTTTCTTTACTGCCTCCCCAGGCGCTCCATTCTCAGTATTTCTCGCTATCGAATCTATCGGTGGCGCGCTGTCTGCGAAGGCTTTCGAAAGGGGTTTAGCAATGCGCGAGCGCTTGTTGGGTGCATCGCCGGATACATCGGTGTAGTTTCTTGCAGATGCTGCATTGGGTGGGATACTGGCTTTACGTTTTGGTGGCATCGTGGCTACCTAGGTAGGCTCTTCGCTGAGATGGCTGGGCAGGATGTAATGCGCGTGGAGGGGCTGACGCGTGGGATACTGTGGATCGGATGTCGCGAACGTGCGAATACCATGCGCATTCGAATAAAGAGGAATTGAGGCCATGGCTGCTCTGCTGCCCTCGACGCGTTCAGCTTTCGCGTGTGTTTAGTACCGATCGATGACGCAGATAGTCCCTGAAACATGGAGGGTCCAGATCGATGTCAGATTAGCGAGCCAAGCCCTGCATGCAGCCTGCCACGCGACTTATGCATCACATATACTTCGTTCTTCTATCCTCAAGAACAATGAGCGTATATACCCTAGGTGGGCAGCCAATACTTATCAAAGCATATCACCATCACCACTGAATGGCGCATAATCTTCTCAGGAGTACTGACAACTTCTAGTGCAATCTCAGGGGACATTATCGCGTACTCAAGACCAACTTCGCGCCCTATATCTACCTTGACGGGCAGTCGGTCGTAGCTATGAGTGTTATGCATTGCACGAGATTTCAGTTTCTCGTCTCCTGTTGTCACGACGGTTACCAAGACTCGTGTCCACGTCGCCCTTTTCTCCTCACCGACTCAGTTCAAGGTTGCTCAATCTTGGCTTCCCCGCAGTTATACAGCCCCTTCAGAAGCCACATAGAGACTGTCCCGACAGGCCCGACTATGCACAATTGTTCCGGTGCCAATCCCACATTTCAAGCTGGATATGTTCTTTCCGCCCGCATATCGGACCGACTTCGTGCAATCTACTAATCCATCTTACAAACGAGCTCTTTGCATGCCGTCAAGTTCCGCTAGATGAATCTGAAGATGCCGTCGGCTTCTACAACAATGGTAGAGATGCCGTCGGCATACACGGGGTGAATATACGTTCTATTCTGTCTCGATTCCTCTCTTGGCCCATATCAATCACTTTCTCTACCAGTCGAAGATGGCCAAGACCAACGCCCGATTATTG
>Ga0058698_10000395_pt1 | contig 24993 bp, 35 predicted proteins | sample AgamicAsSfe_FD_67288 | JGI IMG/M metagenome (GOLD analysis project Ga0058698, IMG submission 67288) | Agave microbial communities from Guanajuato, Mexico - As.Sf.e | ecosystem: Host-associated > Plants > Phyllosphere > Phylloplane/Leaf | place: Guanajuato, Mexico | collected 2012-05-30
ATCTCAAATGGTCACAAGGTCAGTCAATGCCGCGCTCTGCATGCTGAGCGGAAGAGTCATGAGCGGAAGTCGGCGGAGTCGTGCCAGATCACCAGTGAAAGCTGGGACAAGTACGTTGTCGGTAACTAGTTTGACATATGTGCGGACGTCAGGGCACTGTTCGAGAACTTCCTTGACAAAGGTGTGAGAACACCAGTCCGTCAATCCCATCACGCCCGTCTTGGAGACTTCGGGCAGAAGCAGGAAGAGACCGTGACCTCCGAATGCCTGCTCAAGCTCAAAATATGGCTTTAACTTTCTGAGAAGTGCTGTACACTCTTTGAACGCATCGGCGCCTGCTTTGCTGAATCGTGCATCGCCTTGAACGCCTTTGAGCTCGCATGCTAAGAGTCTCCTTCTGGTCGAGAATTCGTACTCCCAACGACGCGCTCCATCTGGATTCGCGTCTGGGTCAAAGTCTTTGAAGTGCTTGGTGTAGACAGCAGAGGCCTGTGGTCTCTCCCGCAACGACGCCAGCGCACTCATGTATTCTCTCATCTTATCACGCTCGTGAGGAATGAGATCCATGTTTTGATAGTCTGAAGTGACGTTGTGGTGAACATAGGTATCCCTGATCTGGCGCCAGGCATGGACGATAGTAGCACCCCAGGAACGAGTTTGAGCCAGAATCCAGAAGTCGTCGCCCAAAGAGTTCTGGTAGTTCCGGTACATTTGCTGAAGTTGCGGCAATGCAGGTATGGTCACTCCAGGGCGGTACGTTTGCAATCCATGGATCCATGCACAGTACAACTTACCCTCTACCAGTTTGCCTATGTAGGACCGCAATCCGTTCAGCATATCCTCGCTGCAGATGTTGTGAATGATGTCAATAATGAAGTCATGCTTAGCTGACCGGAGCTCTTTCGCATAGTGGCTAGCAGAGTGCAGGATCTGTTCTTCGAATTTGGACGAGCTCAATTGAGAAGAGATGTCGCGTGATCGTTCTGGTCGCCCAGCTCTCACGCTTCGGAGGAACGCTTGCTCCTGCGTCGACTGTGTCAGCTGGGGGCACAGAGCTCAACTGACACGATCTTGTACTTACTTCATCCTTGATCTTCTTTTCCTGTTCTTGCTTCCATCTTTTGATCGTCCTCTCCGATCTCAGCGGCCCTATTTCATTTGCCGTCCTTGACGCCAGAGGCAGCTGCTTGCCCGAGCGTCGGATCTTGCTCTTCACCACTCGGGAGCCATTGCCAGGTACGGAGACGTTAGGTGCGACATTGTGCTGAGGACTACTCTGTTGTGTAGCCATACTACCAATATTGTGATAATATCAGACCAGCTGGCAGTAAGGGCGATGAAGTCAAAATTGATGCGGAATAAGGCGGACAATGTATGCTAACGCTCGAGAATGAGAAAGTTGCTTGTTTTGTCCTTTCTTGTTTTGTGGATTTCATCTTGGGTTGCATCATTTTCGAAAATAGCAGGAACGCTCCTGCCTCTTTGCAGTCTGGCTTTGTTCATGGAAGCTGCAGTTGAGGCAGTCAGGTACAAAACAGAGCAGTGTGCAGCCGAGGAGAGCTACATCATTAAAGTCTCAACATCATGTGTTTCTGGCAACAATGTGTCAATGTCGTGTTTCAGATCAAGACACACGATTCAAGTCTCAGCCTTACGAACGTAATGCCCGTCGTGTATCTCTTGTCTTTCATTGGTCTCACTTGCCATCCAGCACCAGCTTGCAGTTCTTCGGTCGATCAGGAGCAATTGTGGTCGACGCCATTGTGCACGAAAGTCTGTGCGCACGGGTGCGTGCCGACGCTCGCGATACCCAGTCAATACGCAAAGCTGACGTGGTGGCCCTTCATCTGCTGTGAAGAGACAGTCTATGCTCGTAGACTCAGAAAATCTTTGATGGATCTAGTGACACTGCCCGCAGCAGAACATCGGCACCTTCGAGCATGCATGATCCCACAGGTGTCGAAGTCAAGCCGCGAAGACGATCATTCGGCCATCCGAAGTGAATGATTTCAATTCACGCTTGCAAAAGGGTGTGATACTTGATCAAGACGTTGATGGTTGATATAGTAAAGGATGAAAGAGCTTGCGTGGAAACACCGTGCTGGACGAATCCCTGCCAGGCTCTTGTCTCACATCACAATCATGTTGATGTTGATAGAATATGTGTTCACGTCTCTGCGGGAGCTGGACTCCCTTCTCCCAGCTTCCAGCTACAGTCAAGAACACATTGGATCGGCTCCGGTGATGTCAAGGAGGTCACGAGGTGTTTCGCCTATACTTCGTAGTTGGAAAAGCAAGACTAGAGCGAAAGCAGCGATCGACCCAAGAACACGTCTCTCGTCTGAACTGACGCGTCAACACTGCCAAAAAAAATAGAGACAAGTACGCCTTGGGCTTCTTTCTTTGGACAGCCGCCGCCTCCGCCTCCGCCTTTGCTTAGTCTGTCTCCATCGTCGAATTTAGGATATCGTGATTGACTGTTTTGAGCCACAACCGAGGCGCGCAGCATATAATTCCCCTTCTCTGCATGCCGGCCATGCTCATCGTCTGATCTGCATCTATTCACCGCCACTCCCTCGCCTCCTGCTGCATTGACTGCTCACAGCTGAGGTTCATCACCATCAACAGTGCCATCACCCCACAGCCCTCATAGAAGACCACACATCGCCAGGATTAACCTTCACTGCGCCTTGCCCCGACGATTCATACTTCATTCTTCACACTCCACGTGAAGTCGAACCTCGTATAAACAAAGGCGGAGCTTTCCTGGTCGAGCATTACCGTCATCACACAATCTTGCATCATCTCTATCTTTGCCAAAGGACTATTTTATAATCGCGGCAAAGTCTATAGCAACAGCGCTTCCTCGATATCCTTGCCTCGTCTCGAGCACGACCCAACATCGTTACCACTATATTCAATCGAGGAAGACTGTAAACATAAGCAGAGGTGATAAACAATCAAGGAACAATCAAGGATTTCGCATCTGCAGACAATACTTCCACAATCCTGGTGTCACCATACTCAAGCACAATGGCCACTGTCGCACAGCCATATAGTCCCGTCTCTCCATTGAAGAACGATGATCGGTACGACTCGGCGCACGATGGTCCTGTGACTCCCCCTTCATCACCACCACGGACGCCGGAAACAGCAGAAGACTATCCACATAGGCAAGGCTCAAGAGCGTCGCCAGTCAAGATTACATATCCCAGCGTCGAGCTTCTCGAGCCTTATGCTGCTGAGATAGATGATGGCGTGGACACCTCCTTGGTGGACGGAGAGTCAACGCCGGTGGGACTGAGCCCGGGTCGGCCGAGCATGATATCGCGATCACTTTCGATACGGAAAGTCAGTCCAGATCATGCAGGAGTTGGCCTCGCAGAAGCAGGCTTTGCGGCCAGAACGACTTCGTCATCATCACCACAGCACATATCGCCACGGAAAGAATCACTACCAGCTGCAATGTATCCTCCACGGAAAGAGTCCATAGCATCAGCCAACAGCCCTCCAGCACGGATAGTTAGCCCTTTACCACTTCATGACGGATCAAGATCGGGTACGCCGATGATACAGCTTGACGGGCTAAGTCTTGAGGAGCCTGTTGTACCCGAGGAAGCTCCTGAGCTACAGTATCACCACAGGAATTCTCCAATTAAAAATCCGTCTGCAAATGCTTCGCAAAGCACGATCGCAACATTCGTAACAACCAGCTCAGATGCAAGCACATTATACTCGGAGACAGTAAACTCATATCATGCTACTCATCGGAAATCACCTCTTTCTCAGTCTGAGGATAGTTTGAATCTGGGCGCCGACTACCGTGGGAGAAGCTTGACGCCACAAGGACTCCATCCAAATCATCGAAGTGTATCATTGTCTGGCAGCAGGTCACCGGATCGGCCTGTATCCTATATCGACCTACTGAACACTCCTTACTCACAGCAGATGGCACAGCAGAATACAGCTATAGACAATACGTGGTTAAGAGATGCCGTGGGGTCGAATGCTTCTTTGTTGGACTCACGAAAGACACTGGATATGTATCGGGCAAATATCAAAAAGACGACAGATCCTTCTGTGCAGTATGAATTTGCAGTCTTCATGGTTAACACGGCACAAGACGCCTCAAGTTGGGACGACCTCCACAGCACACCACCACCACCAACCGCAGATAGCTCACGATCAGGAACACCAATTGACCCTCGAGCGGATCTTCTCAGAGAAGCGAAGCAGATCCTGCAAAAACTGGCCGACAAGTCCTACGTCTTCGCCCAGTACTACCTTGCAGATGGTTACGCTTCAGGCCTGTTCAGCAAAGGAAAAGAAGACTACTCATCCGCATTCCCGCTCTTCCTCAGCGCCGGCAAGCATGGTCACGCTGAAGCTGGCTATCGTACAGCACTCTGCTACGAATTTGGGTGGGGCTGCAGACGAGACTATGCGAAAGCTGTGCAATTTTTCCGTCAGGCTGCGAGCAAAAATCACCCTGGCGCTGCTGTCAGGCTCGGCACGGCGTGTTTGGCTGGTGACATGGGTCTGCACGACAAGTACCGCGAAGGCATCAAGTGGTTGAAGCGGGCCGCTGAGTCTGCGGACGCGCAACACAATTCTGGACCGTATGAGCTAGGCCTTCTGCACACCACCGGCTTTGGCGCCGACGTCTTCAAGGATGAGGGATATGCGGCGCAGCTTTTCACACAAGCGGCAGAGCTTGGTCACCCTGAGGCGTGTCTGCGGATGGGCGAGGCGTATGAGCATGGCTTGCTTAGTTGTCCACGAGACCCGGCATTGAGTATACACTTCTACACAGGCGCTGCGCAGGCAGGACTGCCCGCGGCGATGATGGCATTGTGTGCGTGGTATATGGTTGGCGCAGAGCCCATCTTGGAGAAAGACGAGGAAGAGGCGTGCGAGTGGGCCAAGAAAGCAGCACAGACTGGTATGTCTTTCCTCCATTTCAATCTCGCTCGATCCCTGTTATCATACGGCCATGATGGTCAAATCATACTAACCCCAACTCTCACAGACTACGCACGCGCTCAATACGCCGTCGGCTACTTCACCGAAATGGGCATCGGCTGTCGACGAAACCCCCTCGAAGCCAATGTCTGGTATGTGCGTGCCGCAGACCAAGGCGACGAGCGGGCGATTGCTCGCTTGGCTATCATACGGAGTGCAGAGACGGGAGATACTGTACAGACGACGTCGGGGCACCCGGAGTTGAGGAAGAAGAAGTCGTGGTGGAAGCGGTCGAAGAGTCCTACCGCACCAGCTTGAGGGTAAAGGACGCGTGAGATGACTTCGGAAAGGATGAAAATAACCGAAGGAGGATAGATGAGAACACGAAACAGGACAGAAATGCAATCTGCCGAGGGCTTGCACGACGCAGAGGAGACGGACAACGAAGATATATTACATTGATCTTTTCTGCATAGCGTTTGCATGGGACATTTGCGGCGGCACATCTGAGTGGTAATCTAAGACAGCATTTTCGGACAGGGGGTCGGGTCTTGGTTGGCCATTTTGGCGATGCGGATACACAAGCCGTATCCATAGTTTAGAATTGGAGATACCCAAGCACATCATTGAGCAAGCATGGCGTCCAAATTTCTCGATTAGTGAATTTGGTGAAGCCGGTGTTTTGTGTCTGAATATTCTTCGCCACCGGTGACTCGGAGGGAGTATTGGTACCGTAAGCAATCTTGCATTGCATTGCATAGCCTAACATGACGCAACGGTGAATTCCTTCAGTGTACGTCCTTCCTTCCTCGAATCTGCCTACCGCATGAAAAGCGGCACAAGATGCATCCTACGTGCTGCTGGTCTTGTCTGGACTGATTAACCGGTAGTCTCTAGTCTCTGCAATCAGCACTCCGCATGCCTCGACGACATCCAAGCGCTGTCCCAAGTGCCAATACCTCTCCCACCCGTGGACATGTCCATCAAGTCGTCCGCATCACGCGGCACGCTCCTCTCCACGTGTGCACAAGCTCTTGATGCTACACCGCTCGAGGCTACACTCTTCCGCCGTTGACGCTGACGACGATGTGCTCGAGCGCAACAACAAGCGAGCACAACGAGTGCAATCGTAACGCGCTTAAACTCTTAATTTGAGTACGGCATAGCTGGCGGACTCTCTCGAGCGAATGCTATACATCGTAGCAGTATCTGTCACACAGGCCAGGCTCGGCCAGGACCAGGCTCGACGGGCGTATGGCAAAGTACTGCTATACCTGCGATCTTCTCCATCGAAAGTATCGAAAGTAGACGCGGACGGACCAATGGCTCAAGCGGTCCCACGCCGTCTGGTGGAAGGGCCAATGGCCACCATTGCTATTGCTATTGGCGCAGCGGCCGCATTCAAGTGGTAAATTGCTTAGCCTGAAGTGCGCTGTGCAATCCTCTATAGCTAAAGATCAACATAGGATAAGGCAAGTTTCTCTGTCCAAGCTACAGAATCTATCCTGCATCCCTCTGGGTGCTCTGCCATGCTCTGGTGTTCTGTCTGGCTCCGGCTTTGGTCACCTGTTCTGACCTTGCCCTTTCTGTCCTGCTTTTGGTCCTCTGCTTGGCTTCGAGGTGCCCTGCCCGGCGCTTGTAAATAAGGAGTCGACATTCCCTTCCGTTCGAATAAGACTTCTCACAGCATCATGTCCTTTCAGACACCTGACACATACAAAGCACCTAGGAAGGTTACCAAGTTCCAGAAAAAGCAATACCGAATCCTACTCAACGCAGACTTCACATATCTCGACTGGACAGGTAAGGAAACACTCGTCTCGGAGAAGATTATCTGTTGCTGGAATTATGACAGGTGCTGGTCAACCACTGGCGACTGCTTTGAAGCTGTCTCATCGCGTCACAGAAAGACTTGTATTCGGAAACACACATTCAATTAATCAAGCCGCCACTAATACTGAGCACTACGAGCGTAAGGCTCGAACTGCCGCGCTTGCTTTCCTGGACACCGACTCTACGCTGCACACCAATGTATTTACGGCTGGGGCCAGCGCCTCTCTCAATCTGATTCGACATCATTACTTCAGTGCTCAAAGAATGGCACTAGTTGCTAGTAAAGGTGGCAAAGTTCATCTACTCCTGAGCGAAGATATGCACAACTCTCTCAATGGGATGCGAACAGTACCCGGCGTCGAAGTGCAGCTGTTACCTGTTCACCCCCTCACATTGCGGGTGGATGAAAGCCAATTCCACGCAGCTTTGAAAAGACTAGGATCGCAAGACGAAGGTCTTGTGATGCTGACAGGTCAATCGAACTTGTCGGGCGTCCGTAACGATCCTGTGCTGCTCCAGTTGGCAAAAGATGCAGGCTGGGATACCTTCTTCGACATCGCCGCATGGATTCCAACCACTCGATTCAGTCTACGAGCGCATCCTTACATTGACTTTGTGCCCGTCTCTTGGTACAAAGTAGTTGGCGACCCCACAGGCCTTGGCAGTTCGATTGTCAACAAGACCGCCTGGGCCAAGCTGCACAAGGACTATTTTTCTGGCGGCACTGTTTCATTCGTAGCCAATACGAGTCCTCAGGCCTTTGCCTTGCGTGACGATCATTCCAAGTTTGAAGACGGGACCGGACACTTGCGAGGTTGGATCGCTCTGTATCATGGCCTTGATGTCTTGATGGGATCAAACCTTCGCCCTGCGCTGGAGCAACACGTTGCGGAGCTTACTGTCTATCTGCTTGAGAGCTTGGGTACGATTCATTGGGCCTCTACGGGACATCCTCTGCTCTGAATTATAGGCTTTCCAACCGGTGCCGAAGTCCGCAGCAAAAGACAAGGTAACCAACTATTTTCAATGACTGCAGTAATAGCTAAGTCTGAAGGCTAGGCGGCAACTTGTCATCTGTGTTCTACCGCGCTAATGGAGGGAAAATCGCTTACAAGGAAGCGGTCAAGAAGCTCACCTCTGGAACTTTGCCGTACGAGGCGGTTGCATGTGCAATACTGTTGTTTTATCTGCAGACTGCGGACCTCAAGTTGATCGATGGTATGCTCACTCGCAAGTGATGAACCAACAGTCTCGAGCGGTCTCCGGGATGAGCAACTATGAACATTACGTTCAAACATACCAGGGCAAGGATTGGGCATTCGATCTTGAATTGCACCAATGGTTCCTGCGCGATGCGCCGGCTTCGTGTGCGATCGACGAGGTGGAGCGTCCCGGCGTGGTGCGTATATCAATCGGGATAGGCACGACAACAGAACATGTGAGGAAGTTGTACAGGTTTCTGTTGTCGTGGGTCCAGGAAGAGAGTGTCTCCGAACACCAATTCATCTCCGACCTACAGAGATATTGGCCGAGCAGCTTCTCCCGACGTTGTCAAAGGTGGACAACGAGGTTCGCCATCACCAAAAGCCGCGGATGTTCATGGACCGCGCCATTGAACGAGGATGATGTCAAAAATGTTCACTAGATACTCGAATGAGCAAGCTCAAAAGTGTGCAGAATCCCTGCAGTATCAATCACTCCCGCTGGCGCAACCCGTGCTGGCTGCCATTACTCATTCTGTTCCAGCCCAAGCTCCCACTTTTCGATCTCGCTTTAGGCGAGGCCAGGATACCGTACCGTGCGCCGCCGGACGTCAACCGTCGCCTGTTCGTCACCTTCGCCGCCCCTACTGCTACATCCTCCCCGTCCTCCTCCTCCTCCTTTTGTCCCTCAACCTGCCCCTCCCATGTCCAGCCTTCCCAGTCTTTCGCCCAGCTGACACGTCTCTGCCTCCCTTCCCTTCGAAGCCAGATCCACAAGCTCCCTACCAACATTTCTGCTCTCCTCACTTCCTCAACGACAGTCTCCGCGGCTGTCACAGCCCCAACGATCAACCACCCCAGACTCCTCACAAGCACCCACAGCCACCCCTCAACTCCCATACTCATACCCATCCTCACCATCCTCCCCAGCTGCACCTTTCAAACTCGCCTCGACATTGCAACGCCGTATTGCCAGAGTCCAATACAAGCGAGCACGCTCAAGCCGATGGGGAGGGGTTTCTGGCTCTTGAGGGCGCGAGGGATGCTGGAGCCTGCGAGGACGATGGAGGCGAGGAGGGCGAGCTCGATGCCGTAGGGTTGGCGGTTGCGGATGCGGAGGCCACCGAGGCCGTACTTTGATGGGTGGGTCAGTGACTTTGCGTGTGTACTTTGTGTGTGCGTGTGTGTGTGTGTGTGTGTGTGTGTGTGTGTGTGGAGGCGAACCGGGGTGAGATGGAGGAGAGAGGAGAGAGAGGAGAGGGGTGAGGTGGTGACGTACCAGGGCACCAACTGTGCAACCTGCAGCGATGGAAGGGATGGAGCCGGTGCGCACGTAGCCAGTGATGCCGCCGCCGGCGGTGAGGGTGGCGAGGATGAAGGCGATGTTGTCGAGAGACTGGGAGGAAGGCTGTTAGCAGGGGTTGCGATCGAGAGATGCTGGAAGCTTGGGAGAAGGCCGTAAGGGATTGGTCCTGGGATCATGGCGTACCATTGTGAAGATTTACAGGAGTATGGAGATGTTTAGGTGAAAATGGTGTATGAGAGTGTGACTAGTTTTTGCTGTTGATGAGGATGCACTTGTTCGAATCCTGGTCCTGACGCTCACTCCTAGGGCAACTTTAAGCTTTCTCCACAAGACAGCATTGGCAGTCCGTGCTTTCAGGGACCGGACGTGACAGGGTGACAGCTGGACAATATGAAACACATCGACTTCCAGTAAATCTACTATCAGCCTGCAGCGAACTATACAACGCCACATTATCTCAGCGGCGTATCCCCACAAGCCCTCCATATAGCTACACCGTGTTACAACAATCTTGACCTCCACGCGACCGACGACGACATAAAAGGTCTAGTCTCATCTCAACCAAACCACCACACCCACCACCACAATGCCCTCCAAGCGCAACTCCGTCGCCCCCTCCTCCACCCCTCCCTCCGTCATCGCCAAAACCAAGCAGCCCTCCTCCGCCGCCTCTTCCACCGGCCACACCGACTCTCCCCTAAAGTCCTACTCCTCCACAACCTCCAGCAGCACGCCAAAAGCCGGCGGCATCACCTTTAGCCGCTCCGCACCACCACCACCTGCGCCCGCAGATGCAGCGCCGAAGCCCACCTCTTCTTCCTCCTCCAACAGCACAACAGGCTCAGCCCCGACCAAGCGAGTATCGGGCTCAGGATCTAGTGCTGGCAAGGGCGTTATAGCAGAGGCGCAGGATATCGTGGCCAATATCTGGAACAGATACGTGGAGGATACGCCACAGCGGGTTAAGGTGGTGGATGTGTTCATGGCGTTTTTGGTGACGCTGGGGGTGGTGCAATTCGCGTACTGTGTCATTGCTGGAAACTATGTAAGTCTTTCCTCCTCTTTCCTCCCACCTTTGCCCTTCCGCCTTGCTCGCATACACGTCCAAACGTCCCTCTCGAGCCACTGGCACTCTTTTCCCCTCGCCGATCTACGAGACGCCAGCTAATATCACATTCCTATCCAGCCATTCAACGCCTTCCTCTCCGGCTTCTCCGCTACGGTCGGCCAGTTCGTGCTCACAGCCTCTCTTCGCATCCAGACGAACCCGGCCAACAAGGCGGAGTTCAGCAAGGCCTTCAGCGACGAGAGGGCGTTTGCGGACTATGTGTTTGGAAGTCTGATTCTGCATTTCTTCTGTGTCAACTTTATCAACTAGAATGACTTGGTGAGAGGGTTGCGATGAGGTGTCGTGGTATTGGAATTTAGCTGAGGAAATGAGTGAATGTGGGAAATGGTCAAAAAGCATACTGCGCTTAACGAATGTGGGCTCAAGCGCATTGGGTTGAAAATTCATCACATCTCGTCAGTTTTAAGTCCTGGCTCGAGATCGAGACAGCAGAACGCATAAAAAGCCTGGTCGAGATTCTTGAGGAAGATGCATATCTACGAGCGCAAATGAAGACACCGCTTTTCCCATTTCTTGCCTACCTAATCGCCATCCCTATAGCGCACACTCTTGAAGTTTGTGTACAAATGTGCTAGCTTTCGAAGAAGACGTTTTCGCTGCTTTCACTCCTCTGAGGACTACCTTTGTCCAATCGTCGTACTCATCACTGCCGTCCATCGCACATTTACTCGTCGTTCTTATATGAAGCGAAAGACGGAGCTTTCCTGCCTCGCCATACGCAGAACCCATGCCGCCTGCTCCTGTTCCACTGCCTCCGCCACCAGATCTCGTGACCCTCGGTCAAGTATCGCAATCCTCACACCACTAGTCCTCTCTCGCTTCGCTCCTGCTCTCCCTGTCCTTCGACTTTCCCTCAGATCAGGTTGTTCGCAGCCGTAACGTCTGCAGTGGAAACCTCATTTGTCTCCTTCTCAGCCGCCGGCGCGTCAGTAGCAGCAGGAACCTCAGTCTTTGTCTCTTCCGTCAGTGGACCGCTCTCTTCCTCTGCCTCGATCTCCTTGACAGTCTCAGCAGGTGGCTCGTAAGCTGCCTCGGGCTCATCCGCAGCAGGCTCATCCTTGGTTGCCTCTGCAGGCTCATCTTTCGCTTCCGTGACTTCCTCCTCCTTGGCTACATCCTCCATTTCGACATCTTCCTTCTTGTCCTCTGCTGCAACGACTTCTGTCTTGTCGCCGTCCTCCGCACCAGCTTCACCACCATCAGCGAGAACCTTCTGCCACTTCGCCAATAGCGCCACACTGCGAGCCTTGAAGTTGTGCTCCTCATCCTTTGGGATATTGGCCAACTTGTTGATCGCCTTCAACACCTTATGTATCTTTGTCGTCCTTATGACGCTCTGCTCTAAATCGTCCAACTGCTCCAATGAGCTGAAGTACTCGGCCATCGTGTCCATCTCGCTCTCCTTGGGCGGGTCGTTGCTGGAGAGGAAACCCTTTTGGAGCTTGTGTCGAAAGTAGAGGACTGTTGAATGGGTATTAGTGGTCGGAGCTTCGTCGAGTTGTGCAGTGGTGAACGTGCCTTCCTTTTCCCGCTTCTGCTTCAGTTCGGCTTCGGTGGGCTCGGGTTTGGGTGTTTCCTTGGGCTCTTTGGACTTGGTCGTCTTCGCTTTGGACTTTTTGCCGGTCGTGGGGGTGTCGCCGTTGGAGGTCTTGCCGTTGTTGAGCTTTAGGGTCTTTGTTTTGGGAGTTTTTGCTGGCTATAAAATAGTCAGTATGTGGAATTCTGTATTCTTGATGCTAGCACCTACCTTGGCACCCTCGCCTTCGCTCTCAGCATCCTTCTTCCTCTTCTTAGATGCCTTTGCTTTCTTGCCTCCCTCCTCTTCCTCTTCATCAACTGCAGCCTCATCGTCTTCCATGACAGTGTCCTCATCTGCTGACGCCTTGCTCTTCTTCCCTGACTTCTTCGCCGCTGCTTTCGCAGCCTTCTCCTCGGCAGCAGCCTCAGCAGCAGCGGCATCCTCGCGTAGTTCCTCCTCGTGTGTAGCTAGAAGATCCTTGAAGTATTGGAGATCATGACCTTCGGCTGCCACCTGGTATGCACCCCACAGCTGTTTGCCTTTCTTCCCTTGAGTCTCGTTCTTGACATCATCGACGTGTAGTGGCCTGAGATCGACGTTTGGCGTCCAAGAGCTGCAGAAGAGTCGTGTCAGTGCGGAAGTCGAAACTACTTTCTCTCAGTTGTGCAAACTCACAATTCGTTGGTGTGGAGGTACATGACTGGGTATGTACGATCCTTCACGCTCTTGCCACCTTCCTCGAAGTCTGGACGATAGCTGCCGTCTGGCCTCTTCGCTGTCACCGGTCGGTTTTGATGCAAGCTCTCTGGCAGCATATCGTCGTCGCAAATGATCGCAGGCCATGGCGGGTATCCCTTGAGTCTAGCCCAGAAGTAATCGCCTGGCTTCGCATCAAGCTGAAGCGTGACCATTGACTTTTTCTTGCTGAGCTTCTGCTTGGCGGGTGTGCCGGTTGATGCCCTTCTCTTCGAATCCTTCTTGGCCGTGGATGGAGCCTCGTCGCCAGTAGGAGCGACAACGGTGGTCGCAGAGCTTGCTGCCTCTGCGGTATCGGCAGCTTTCTCGTCTAGATCCACCTCCTTGCCCGTATCTTCCTTGTCATTCTCGTCTGTGGGTGGGAGAGCTGGGACCTCGGGGTCGGCGGCAGCTGCATTTGCTGCACAGGACAAGGTTGTCAGCGCATTGTACGACTAGATCTAAGACACGTCTAAGTCACACCATTTGAAGTAGATTCGACGGCAGCGACATCACTGGACTCGTTGTGGCCATTGGTGGCTTCGACTGCGGGAGTTATAGTGGGTTCTTCGGCGGACATGATGAAGGGTAAAGCGACGAGGCGAGGAGAATGGGGGTGTGTGCGAGAATCGCGCGACGGCAAGGCTCCAAAGGTGGGTACGAGAACGCGTCGTTGGTGACGATGGGATGTAGAAGCGCGACTTTGGAGGGCACCGTGTGTCTTAGTGATGCGTCGATGATGGCGACGCGATGGTGTTGGTACGAAAGATGTATGTAATGGATAATGTCAAGTGAAGAGGAAGGTCAAAAGTGAGGTGAGGAGAAGGATGAGAAGAGGACCGCTAGCTCCGTACACGACCCAATCACGAGCTCAGGCTCAAAATTGACCAAACAGCATTCAACGTCAGCCTGTGGCCAGCAAATTCCATATGGATTTTATTTCTATGCTCTAGAGATCGTCTGCGCTCCCACTGCTTGCTCGTAATATTGATTTCATCGTTTGATTCCTGATATTTCCTCATATTGGGCTGTTTTGATGACTTCGATCTCGCGATTTTCCGACGGCTGATGTGTGGATCCTTGGCAAGCGCCGTGGGGTTTGGATGATGCGCATCATACTGCTGAACACTTTGAGAGACCAATCCTGACCTGATGGGTCGATCGTTCCGTAGACGCCTCTGGGGACTTACATAGTCAACACGCCAGCACGTTTCACCTCGAGTGTCAGTTCCCTGCAGTCGCATGCCCTGCTCGGGTCTCTGCGCCTCCTTCACCTACAGTTCATGAGCTCGGAGCCCGCCGATCAGATCGCTTGGCAAGCGTGTCTAGTTGTCAGTGGTCACAATGATTCACCAGCAGGATAAGAAACTATGCCGCGTTACCTAGTCCCAGTGGTCTGGTGGAATGCTTCAGCAATAGATTGGTGACAGCAATCTGTACTGCTATCTTGGTGCCGCACCGTAATTGTCAAACGATGTTGAATGTGACAAGAAGGGAGAGCTTGATTTTGTTCTGCTCCGCTTTGCTCTGCTTCGCAAGCTTTGTCATCGCTATCAGATTGTTTTGGTTCGCCGAGCTCGATCAGCTTCCTCTTTCTTGTCTGTCGCACCTGCTACGCGCAAGCGGGACTCATTCATAACGTCACCAGCACAATAGCTGAGCGCAACGGAGCGTCTTCAGCAGACTACCTTTGTACGCACAATGAGTGTGCTCTAACCAGGAACTAATCAGTCGCTATGTTGACAGGTATAATTTCCTTCTTTGTGTAACATCTTGCATGTCTTCCCTGTCAAGTCCTATGAAGCACGCATTCGAATTTTGTGTTTCAGTAAGCCAGCTACCAAGCACTTCGTGGAGATGTCCACGAAATGCTCGAGGCTTCCTCTGGTATTACAGTGACAAGCCTTCTATCTTGTATCTCCTGTGGAGTTCGCCGTAGCCAAGAATAAGCGGATATTTTTTTATGGCAGACATCAAGCGACGGATTCGGCAGAATATTCGGTCTGGCTGTAGGTCGTGAAGTCCTAGCTTGATGTCGAGCTTGCACGATTTCAATATCCATGCTGCGGCGCTCGTTGCGTCCTCAGGGAAACCATAGGTAGTCGGAATCACGAGGTCAGCCATCGAATATCCGGAGCGGCCTCAGCTTGGTGCTGGAGTGTGCACATATGAGCATATATTGTGTGTGTGGAGGGATGCTCGGCCTCACCGCACGATTCGTGCTCGATGATTGAACACGCACGACACGCTAGCGAAAATAAGCTTACCCTCATGAGTACCCTGTTGTGACGACGGCGATGATGACCACTGCGAGCGCCCGAACGCCCTCAAGAGTCACAATCACATCAATACCACGATACCATGACCTATTCGCGACTCACACAAACCTACTTGTGTGACAATGACAAGGCGGACTCTGCGGATACCTCATAGTAGAACGGAACTGAGTGCGAATGTGTGAAATGTCCATTTCTTGTCGAATCATGTAAAGTCTTTACAGAATGACACCTCTTAGCTTCTCCATCGGTCCAGTTCTCGCCATCGTCCACGTAGCCCATCCTATACCCGCCAGTGCAATTACTGCAGCACCGCTCGCCGCCGTCTCCAGCATCTGACCTTGCCAAGCCACATCTTTCACGACCTCACTGTACCGCTGATTGCTAAAGCTGACTCTTGCATACTGCGTCACAAAGCCACTACTGGGCACCCAATTGTTCAGCGCCTCCTCCACTCGCTTTCGAAGCAGGTAGAGCGGACTCCGTACCGAGCTCCGCATCTCGGTGTAGTTCTGCATGGCGAGGTCGTTGATGCTGTGCGCATCGGGAGTTCGCTGCGCTGTGTAGGCATCTAGGGCCTCCGCTCGCGAGGAATGTGTAGACAGCAGGGAGAAGAGGACGCGAACATCTTCGAGCCCTGCATTCATGCCTTGTCCATAGAAGGGAACCATCGCATGAGCAGCATCGCCAAGAATGACGACAGATGAGGAGTAGTGGTATGGCGTGCACTTGATAGAGATCAGCGGTAGATGAGGATTCGACTTGTACTGAGAGAGTAGGTCAGATGGTGTGATGAGAGACGAGACAACACCAGGGAAGTTCGTCTCGAAGAATGTCGTAAGGTGGCCTTGCGAAGATTTGGCCGTGGAGCTGGTTTTGTCTGATAGCTGTTCATCGAGTTGCGTAAAGTATATAGCTGGCATGAAAAGCGTGCAGGTAAAGGATTTATCCGCCGACGGTATGGCAATGAACATCGGACCATCCATGGCCATTGACGGCCAGATGTGGAGGTGATTCGGGCTCAACCGAAAGCCGTCTTTCGCACTTTCTGACAGAGATGTCGTAGAGGCTGGATCTGCAGGCTGAATGGTGAACTCGCACCACAGTGTGTCTATGTAGTCCTGTTGATAGTTCATGCGTGCGTATTTCATCAGGTGATATCGCACGGAAGAGTGTGCACCATCTGCTCCAATCATGAAATCGAACGACACTTCGACTTCTTCCGGGTGCTCACGATGATGAGCTTCTCGTGCTTGCTTGGATGAGTCGGCGTCTTTACTGCTATCGCCACCTGAGCTGTACGGGTCAATCTTGCCTTGATTTGAGCTAGCTGCGGAAGGCTTCTTCTCAAACCAGGCGACGTTACGCTTGAAGTCAGCTCCAACCAGCTTGTGATTGAAGTGCAGCTGCACGTTTGGCATACACTCCAATTCATCCAGGAGATGCTTGTTTAGTGCCGCACGATCGGCTGCGCGTAAGAACTGAGTAAGCAGTCAGCGACGATCGGTAGTGGTAATGCTCGAGACAAGCAGCATTGGAGGACATACTCGGCCATGAACATCGTACTGCTGGCTGTCCTCGAAAATCTCGTTTGTGACTTTTCGGCGGCCGTGAATCATGCGACTGTGCATGGGGATCGTGTCCGCCAAGATAGTCTCCAGTAGACCGGGACATTGCGCATCCCTTAGAGAATTGATACCACGTTCGGACAGGGCAAGATTTATAGACTTGGTGAAGTTGAGTGGCGTCGTTGTGGGATCACGCAGATCTGATATGCAGTTGAGCAAAATCACGTAGTGTTTCAAGAGTAATCATTGCCATCTTTCTTCACTTACCACCGCGCAGCTCGTACACTTCCACATCGTCACCAGCCCGAGCAGCATATAAAGCGGCTAGTGCCCCGGCAGGCCCAGCCCCAACAACAACAACCTTCTCTTGTTTCGCGCCCACCGACATTCCAGTGCGAGGAGTTTTACTTCGGATGCCTGGAAAGTAGAGGATACACCGAGGATAGGTGGTGCGGTATGCAATGCCTAATGTGAGGGCTCCACGACTGGGATATTTCGTTCAGGAAGCACTGCTCGGGCGTATGTGATGGACGCTGCAGCCGGTTCGCTTTTGTAGTCAGCCTGGCTCTCTGCTGCGATCGTCAGGTGCACTGCGAGAAGACGTAATACTTGTTCAGAGAAATCATACAGAGTTCGTATTATCAGAAGAGATGGGATATCCAAATGTAGTTGATTTGTCATTTGGCCACCAGAAAAGGAGGTAGAGTGCTTATTATGTACGCCGTGTCTACAAATGCATCTACATGCCCAACCACGCTATGCAAACAGAAGAGTCTACCCATATGCTGTCTATATCTCATCCCTATGTCGTAAGAGGTCATTCGCTCGCTGCGTGGCCTGGGCCAAACCAGGCGCATACTGCACATCCCACACCTGTCTTAATCCCGTGATGATGGTTGTACCACGTCCAAGCCAGAAGTCCCACACTCCGCTGATAGAGATGACAATGATCTTGAAGCTGCGAAGGAGGTCAGTGTTTGTTTCCAACGAAGGGGGTTCACATGACTCACATCGTGGTTGGCAGATTTACCCACTGTGCCATAACCCACTTTGTCGTGTTCCAAATGAGCATCAACTCCTGCATTGTTGTATCTTCTTCCTTGGCAACAGTCTCGTCATTGTCCGAGAAACCGTCATCAATGACCTCGGCCGTCCGCGCCTTGATGCTCCCAGCTGTAACCCCAGCAGCTCGCCCGCCAGCACCATGCAGCATTTGCTCGAAGCTGCCGATTGCGCTCAAAGAATGTGATATCCTGTCCAACGTATTCACGAGTGCAACCAGCTCCGTACGTCTTAGTGGTGGGTTCTGATCGGCTCCTGCATTCTCGTCGAACTCAAACAGGATCTTCAGCGCGGTGCCATAGCCCGCGGTCTGCAGCTTTCCCCAAAGGCGGCACTTGTCACATCCCACACAGTCCATGGTACGACTAACATTGCGGAAACGATTGCGGAAGTCGTCCTTCAAGCCGACAATCGAAGAGTCACGGAACATCATGCTCTCGTCGTAGATCTTCGGTCCGGAAATAATCGCATCTGATAGTGAAAGGACTCTCGACTTTGTTACGCGGTCCTGATCTGGGTCTCCAGAGCAGAAAGTATAGGAGGAGAGCGCATTGCGGACCTTCGCAATGGCGCGAAGGACGAGCGCGTAGTTAAAGTAGAGGTTACTTATACGATCTGGGTGTGCGTGGAGACGCTCGACATAACAGGCGATGTTCGGTCCCCATTCGCCAGTCGTCTGATTTAGGTAGTCGTAACACAGATGCGTCGAGATCGATGCGTGCATGCCGGAGATGACGCGGTAGAATGTGCGCTTCTCAAGACACTGCGAATTTGAATCGGTGAGCACGGTTTCACCGGAAGGATCATGTGCTAGAACACTGCGGAGCTCAGATGCTGCTTGCGGCTCCTCGGAAGACGAAACATTCGTGAAGCAGTTCTGATCGTAAATAGCCTCCCACACTTGGTGAGCACTGGGGCCGCCGTAGCCTGTAAATCTTTCTGGGTTGTCGAGTAGACTGACGTAGTCACCTTTACTTGCCGCACTCTCATCTTCCGGAACACAGTAGTCCCGCTCATCGCAGTCGTCGTCGTATTCCACAACACAGCTCTCTCCCACGTCCGCCCCAAGCTCACCCATCAAGGGCCTCTCTTTCTTCTGCTCAACTCGTGCCGGATGATGTGCCTTCGGCCCCTCTAATTTTCCAAGCTCATCTGCTCGCCATATTAAAGGTACATCTTCTTCATTATCTATCGTGTATACCGCGCATGCTATGTTACCACACATTCCAGACTCATCATCCCAGAAAGGACAAACTTTGTCGTATAGATTTAACCGGTAATATGAGAAGAAGTCGGAGTCGTGTGTTAGGGAGTGGAGGATTGGTTGGAGGTCTCTATTAAGGTCGTCGAGGGTGGAGTAGGATGCGCAGGCGTCTGAAACAATGGCATTGGGATCGACCTGGAGATGGTTAGGACAATCGTAAGCAGGCTAGTTGCGTACAACTCACTGCACACGTCTCTGGCGGTGACTGCGCATGTACGGCGCCAAATAATGCGAAGATCGCCAGATAGAAACGCCGTGCTGCTCTCCCCATGTTTGTGGTTGTGTGTGGATGTTTTGTCTGCAAGTATCAATGGTTCCGGATGCACCCCCGTTTATAATAGTCGCAAAGGTACAATACTGCAAGGAGATCGTGGCGTAAAGCAAACGAAGGTGTATGAAGAACGATTGACCTATAAGAGAAGGGAATCTTGCTAAAGCTGGGGTAGTGTAAACGTATGTCATTGAATGTGAATGAGGCTCTGAGGCTGAGCGGAGTTAAGACGAGATGGCGGAGGTGGCCAATTATTATACAGTATTGACGTTAATTCCAGGTTTATTATACTCCTCCACCTGTTCTATTACAATCCCAAATATGTCGGTGACTTGATTCATTCTTGATCCTTCTTCTTGCGAATACTCATTCGCTTTTTTAAGGATCCGATAGTGTTACCAAGCGAGCCCTTACGCCCACTCTGCTGCTCACGTTCCCAATCGCCATACGCTTGCTGATCTCTGGCGTATGCGCCGGACGCACGAGCATGGGGCTCAACCTCTGGGGCTGGCTTGACTCGCTCCATCAACTCGATGTGGTCACCATCAACATTGGAGCGATTCGAGCCTCGCATGCGAAGCTCCTGCTCGGTGGAAAATGCAGGCTCGCCAACCCCCTCGGAATCATCATCCTTGTAGTCCTGACAGATATTAGCAAGCAGAACGACAGCTTACGGCAAGATAATTCTTACCACGCCCTCGTATCGTGTAAGGTGGTCGGTCATGTTCTCGCCATCCTGGTATTCATATCGGCGACCGAATTTATCCTTCGTGCCAGGTGCGATCACAGCAGTGTTGTCCAAAGGCCGATGTTTGTCCAGAGAGTCCTTGACAGCCTCGGACGGGGTGGCTCTGAGAGCTTCCTCGTTCGTGGTCTTCAAAGCAGCGACTGGACTGCTCGTGAATGATGTGTTCCTTGCGAGCAATGTAGCATCGTAAGGCCCTTCGTGATGATACTTGTTTCCAATAGTCTCATCCAATTGGTCAACGGTGTCTGCTCCAGGGATGTGACGCTTTTTCAAGTGAGGTGCGCGACTAGCTTTCCTCTCTTCTTCGCGGAGAACGTCAAGAGGGCGTACACTCTTGTCGCCTGGGAAGCGTTCCTTCAGTGAGCTATTGCGACGAAGGCCAGATGATCCACCTTGTTGGTTGAGATCAGCGCGGAAGCCCTTGTCAATACTTCTCCGACGGCTGGGGTCATCTGAGAAGGGATCCATGTCTGGAAAGCGTTCCCGACGTGGACTTCCATTACTTATATGACGGACGTGAGATGAGGCACCTTTCTCGGGTGTACCATTACTGATCTGCCGAACATGCGAAGATGCGCCCTTCTCATATGTCCTCCCCGGACTGCCAACACTGATCCCTCGTGTGTGCGTGTAAGGGTTCTTCGAGGATTCCGAAGCTGATGCTCGACGGAACGGGTTATTGGAGTCTGATGTCGCGCCGGTATTTTGCTGCGATTCCGAGCTGTAGGGACTCTGATTTGCTTGCAGAGGCAGATTTGTAGGGGCGAAGGAAGAGTTCAGACCAGTCTCCTGCTCTGGCGTAGGTCCAGTAAGAGGATCAAGGATTGAGGCTTGCGCCTGTTTCTGCATGATCATCAACAAAGTTCAGAAGCGGTTGTTCGAGCTTAACTAACCCAATTGTCGGATGTTGACATGGTTATGCGACTGTGAAGATGAACTAAGGTCAATCGAAATCAAGATGAAGGTTACAGTGAAGCAAATTGCGAGGACGAGAGCACGAGGTGAAAAAGAAATGGCAGGTCGATTCCGGAACCGAACGAGGTGACGTACGTGCACAGGCAAATGATCTGCAACGTGCCTGCCGCCAACCGCGATAGTGGAGATGCGTGCGTCTGAAACAGTACCTTAGTCTGAACACCTCAGCACTTCAGCCTCAAGTTGGCAAGATGCGCTATGACACTTGTCGAGTATTCTTCGTCCGATGACAGCGAGAACGAAGATGTAGACTCACCGGCACACGGTGCCATCATCGCCGTGAGAAGTGACCTTCCATCACTGCCAACGACTTTCCATGATCTGTATGCAACATCCGTGCGCACCAGCACAAGTGATGATCCAGCTTTACACGGTGGACGCAAACGAGCAACGCCACACGTAACAGGAAATTGGCCTTCGCATATCTACCTCGAATGTTGGTCTCACCATAGTCCGGAGAACACAATCCGCAACATGGATATGGCTGATTGAAATGAGGGTATCCTGCGACCACGGCAACCACGTCTCTGAATGCTGTCCTGCTTGCGATCGAGGCTCGAAGCAAAAGTAAGGCTCAATTGCATAGCCTGATCACCAGCGAACTCGGGGTGTCCTTGCCACTGCATATCAGTCTCTCAGCTGCCCTGAGTCTGACCACCGAGAGCAAGGATGTCTTCCTTGATGTGTTGACGAATGCGCTGGGCAAAGTACAAGGCGTATGCTACTTGTCTGGAATACGTCCATGCCGGTACCCTTTCTAATCGTTTGCAGCTCGGTACATTTGAGGTCAGCCTTGACCAGCTGCTATGGGCACCCAACCACGATCGGAGTCGTTGGTTCCTCGTCGTAGGTATAACAAAGCCCGGAGGTAATCAACTCAATAACATCCTTCATTGCTGCAACAGTCACTGTAAACAATACAAACTGGCCACGCTGTACGGACCAATTGAGACGGAACGAATCGAAAAGACAGCCAGCGCGGCTCCGATACGTGGTCGGAAAACTATACAGACAATGAAACGAGACGATTATTCAGACTTCTTCCACTTCAGCATTGGGTGGATGCTCGAGGAGCCTGGAGAATCGCAAAAGGACTTCGGCATCATAGACAGGGAACTACTGGACGAAGTCAGCAGTATCATAGTGCGCTTCGACTCTGTGAAAGTGAAGATAGGAAACACGATATCTTCCATATCTCTTCAGAAGGACGCGAAAAGGAAATGGGGAATCTTAGGCTAGATATCGTGACTGCTTTCATTCATGCAGTTCCAATAACAAAACTCTGCAACATCAATGTACAAGAAAATACAGTGCCTCTTCCTCGTCGTCATCCACCAGACATACCGCTCGACGGATCTTCTTACTCCTGCTGTTGTTCTGCAACGCCTTTTTATACGCCTGCTATGCATGGGGTCATCCAGATCATGATTTCGCGTCATGAAACTGCTCGTACAACTGTCTCATAATCTTGCTCATCTCGCACACCTACGACATGACCTTCTTTCTTGTCGCGCTGCGTGCTTTGCCCGTGGTGCTGTTGTCGAGGCCATCTTGTGCATATCTTGCTGATGTGAGATGTGTCTGTCTAAGCAGGGGCCTGGAAGTTTCGTAGACGCCTAGTCAAATATCAGTCTCGTCCCGTGCGCTGATTCTCCATGATTGACGTACTTGAACAGTAGGATATGTGGTTCCGGCTCATGCACTTCATAGTGTTCCCAGCCCAAACTCTGCCCATATGCTCAGTCTCTTTTCCCGCTCGGATCCATCGTCGTCATTCTTACCTGTGTAATGCCCAGTGCCCGCCACTCATCCTCCCACAATAGCTTCAGTGTTCCTCGTGGCTGATCAAAGTAATCCCGGGGGATCGCTTTGAGCATATTCTTCGGCAGTTGCACATGGCGGTACTCGTATTCGTCGTCGCTGTATCTGCAGAATTTTCCGTATTAACACCTTTCTGATCTGGCATATGCCCCTGCAGAATGCCATCAAGCTTTTGCTTCGGCCAAAAGGTGATCTTGCAGTGGCTATGTAGTGCCTACCTTGCAGAGTAGTGAATGTGGTCGATGAATTCTTCCAGCTTGGCCTTTTCACTGTCTGATAGCGGACGCGCACGGCTGTTCCGACGTGTCATATCGACGTCTGAGCCCGAAGAGGTCGACATGTTGACGTTTTGAGGATTTGTTTACTAGGAACGACACGCGTGCAGTGCTCTGTGGTTTCGTGCTGTTAGACTCGATATATAGTTGCAGAGAAGACAAGAATGAAAGAGCAGGTCCCTTGACTCTATGTGATAGTATACGCGGGTCGAGTGAAAGTTAGTGCATCGAGTATGGACGGACGGCGCTGCTTGATGGAATCAATTGATCGACAATCTCGAATGGAATGGTCACGTGATCAAATACCTGAAACACATAACAACATTCGAGCGCTTGGTTGATGATAACGGATAGAACTACTCTAATAGAGGAACTATATCTCGTCATACAGCTCCTCAAACTGAGCAGAGATGTTGACCTGGAATGCTCGATCCGAGTGCTGGACAGGTTTCATCATTGATATCATCAGATTACGCTCTTACAGTTTCAGATACTGCTATATGTTTCACACCTTGACGCCGTTAATCGCCGCTTCCTTTCCCAACCTCTTTCTCCATGTCTTCTTCTATCGTGATCTTTACATCACAAAGTCGTAACCCTTTGCTCCGGTACTCTTTACATCGCCTTGTCCCCTTCCGATCGCCTCCGTCTTACAGTTCTCATCCTTCACCTTCACCTTCACACTGCAACCCTTTCGTTAATATGCCTGCGCCGAACTTCAGCAAGCCCTTTAGAGTACCGCAGTCACTCAGTGACGCTGAGACTCGACCCACGCTCCTCAAAATCCGCCACCTTTACATCACAAAAGACTACAAGATGTGTTCGGCAGAGTGTGCCACCCTGCTAGCTCGTGGTGAGCTTTTCGACCCAACCCTTCATATCATCCAAGCTTCATTACTTCACTTCTACGCTGCAATCTGCCGCGAATCGCTTGCACAGCCAATGCAAAATCTTTCGCCATCGAAACTCGCGAATCTCTATGATGCGAAATATCATTTCGAAATGGCTCTCTCGAAGCTTGACGAGCTGAGACCGCACAGTCGAGTGTCGTCCAGATCACAACCACCTTCTTTGCGAGGCTCGAGTGGCGAAACTGCGTCGTCGGAGCCGAGTTCGAGCTCACCGCAGACGCCTGATGATTCGCCCAAAAATGCTCGCTGGGACGCATCGAGTCCAGTAAGAGCGACCAGAATCTCAATTGCCGATGACACAGATGCACAAAACCTTGACTCACCTCTAAATCGGCAGTCGGACACCAACGATGAAGAGACCATGATGGTCTCGCCTGCACAATGGCTCGGTCGTCAGAACAGCAAATCCAGCATGAACTTGCTACAGGAGAACAGGATGCTCAAGAAAGAGAGTCCTAGACACAAGCACACCTTCAAGACTGTTGCTCCGACAATGCGTTGCAGTCGTTTGGCCTCGGACCTGTTCGAGCTCGTCGAACATCACGTTGCCTGGATTAATCGGATGGTTGAAGACGTCTCTTTGGCACATCAGCGTCGCGTCACGGTACAAGTGTCCGTACCCGATGTCAGCAAAGATGGGGCAAAGACATCACAGAAAGAAAGGAATGCCAAAAGAAAAGCGGAGGGCTGGACACGACAACGATTTGATCCTCGTAGGACGCAGGAGTTGTGCAAGTTGGCATTGGAGGAGTTGTGATATTGTGATGACAGAGGACGATTCAGTCGGTACTCAGAACATCGTGTCGCAGGCTGGTATCGTGTTCGATCTCATTGTGTTCCTTAAGACAGCATGGACAGCATGGATAGCTTGATATGTCTTGGTGTGATTGGAAGTGCAAGATAACAATGAAAATTCTCGACACCACCGCTCCGTGTTCTGCCTAGCGGATGTCGTGCTCCTGCTGCGATGTTACGTCTCTGTTGCCTATCCCAGGCCAAAAATGGCCAAAAGGATGGACATACAACAGCTGAAATTCGCTGGTGGTCACCCACCCAACTACTACGCAGCCGGTCGAGTGCTTAAGTACGCCAGAGCGGACGGGATGGCCTGTTCTCACTCGCCTGTGGTCGTATGT
>Ga0058698_10000396_pt1 | contig 24885 bp, 23 predicted proteins | sample AgamicAsSfe_FD_67288 | JGI IMG/M metagenome (GOLD analysis project Ga0058698, IMG submission 67288) | Agave microbial communities from Guanajuato, Mexico - As.Sf.e | ecosystem: Host-associated > Plants > Phyllosphere > Phylloplane/Leaf | place: Guanajuato, Mexico | collected 2012-05-30
GGTAGGATGCGCAATTATCATCGCAGCGTTCCATGCGTCGATGCGGTTGGTCTTACTGCTGCTCTGCCGCAGAGATGCTATCCCGGGCGAGATGGCAAAGAGTGCAGACGATGACGAAGGAGGGGATGATTATGATAATGGCTCAACGTCAACGATGAACGACGCAACAGCGGACAGAACGAGAGTCAGCATGCTGGTTTGCGAGGCACGTTACACCACGACGGTAACGACAGAAGAAGACGATTGGAATCCAAGCAGGATATGCAGGGTCAACAAGATTACAACGAGAGAAAACCAGAGTGATAGTGTCTTTAGCCATGATTCACTGAAACACCACGGTTCGCGAATCTCTTGCTTTCCTACTTTTGCCCAGTCGAGCACACCATACAGCACACGTCCAGATCATCCAGTACTCATTCAGTGGTACAGATTCAGTGGTACAGAAAGAACAGCGTCAACTCACGCTGAAACGAATTCATAGGCTTTGCCAGACTAATGGCGAACAGTCAAACATGAAACCGACCAAGCATAACGAATACTCTTCTTTACACGTCTCGGACTCTCTGGAGACAGTTATCGTAGCAGCTACGTTTGCTGATAGAGTCGTTGGTCATATTCGCGATGTCTCTACTCGGCCAGCCCTTCCTGCCAATGTGAAGCAGCGTTGTACTCCCTGCAGCAATCGCAATCTACTCAAGCTTTCTGCAATCAGACGCGCCTGCGGTTGCCCGCAAACACAGTGGTCTCGCTTTCAAAGCTACCATTCTCTCTGCTTCGCGACGAGCGAATATTTGAGCGACGGCCTCCCTCACTCTGACCATACGTCGTCTTATGTCCTCATCATCTCGTGAATCTCATACCACTACCCAACCCCATTTCATCTCACATCCCATCAGTCCTCCATATCTCGACCGCCTCACCATTTTCTCACCGCGCACTCCCATCGCCATCCGCACTTCCACCCATCTCAGCATCAACGACCGGATCCCCCGGCATATCAAACATAGGTTTCCTCCTGACCCCGCCCTCAGCCCTCCATATCTTGACTTCACGGCCGCCGTCTGCATAGTTGTCAAGCGTTGTGGATACTGTTGCTGTTGCAGTAGGAGAGGAGGGGTGGGTTGAGTTTACTGGTAGGGCGGTGGATGTAGGGGCGAGAGAGGCGGCGAGGTTGAAGCCCGGTGTCGTGGTGATGCGAGAATGAGGTGGTGCTGGCGATCGATCCGATGGTCGTGGCATTGGTCGCATAATATCCGCTTCAGCTTCCTTCTGCGGCGGGGTCCGTCGAGGCTTTGCATCACCATCTCGTTCGTGCGCCTCGCCTCCGACATTCCCATCCGTCTCCGGCTTCTGCCCATCGTGATCCCCATTCTCCCCGACCTTACCACTTCCCCCAGGACTCTCCCGCTTGCTCCTCGCATTTGCAATTAACTCGTCAAACTCACTCTTATGACTCCTCGCCCACCCGTTCCCATCAAAGTCCTTCTTCATGACCTCCGCCCCGCGCTCATTTCCACCACCACTCCCATGCGTGCGCTCCCACCTATCTAGATCGTCCTTGAGTTCCCTCCTTCCTCTCGGCCTCGAACTGTCGCAATTTGCATTCCATAAATTTCGCCACTCGGTATGTCGACGCATTAGTAGTGGTTTAGGTCCGTGAGAAGCGATGCCAAGATCTGTCATCTTCTTGCGCAATGCGGCTTCTTTCAAAAGGGAGTAGTTGAGAGAAGGGAGACGTTCGGGAGGAGGTTTGGGCGGCCCTGGTAGATGTTGTATCGGTAATAATGGCGTGGGCGTACGTGACGGCTTTTTTGGGCTGGAAGGTGCAGTGCCGTCGCAAACGTTGAGATGGCTGAAGACAGCAGCTTCGGGCATTCGACCGGAGCAGATCGGGCAGGCAACGAGACCATCGTCTGGAGGTTGAGGAGCGCGTGGTGAAGAGGTGTAAGTGGCGTCTTCTTCATCGTCGTCTAGGACGAGAACTTCAGGCGGAGGCGCGCTTGATCGTGGTGCGCCTCGATTACGTTGGCTGCGGCGGGGCGCTTGGGATTGACTCGCTGGTGGTGTATGATCGTCTTCTTCGTCTACGTTGAGCCGTTTCCTCTTGGAGCTACGCCGCGACTGTGTAGGTGATTCCGCTTTCGATCTTTCGTTCTCCGCACGAGCAAGCGCTAGTGCTGCTGGTCTTGCAGCGATGAAGGAGTCGGTTACTTCTTGTATTGCTACGTTCCGCCGCAATTGTGGTTCTTGTATTGTAGTTTTACATGTCGGACACTTCCCGTCAGTGACGATGCATCTACGTATGCACAGGGAGCAAAAGGTGTGGAAGCAGGAGGTGATGATAGCGCTGGTGAAGAATTCTTTACATATTTGGCAACGCAGAGAGGCTTCGAGAGGCGCGAAAGAGGTCAGGGAGGTGTTGTGCCAGTCAGTAGGGTCGGAGATGTCTGTGTTGTCCAGCATCGGAATGAGAGTGATGTTGCTGTCGCTCCGGATCAGGAATCACGAGAAGGCGCGGCGCGACATTTCGCTCGGAGTTGACCCGATACGCGTCTGAAACGAAGACGAGATGAAACAGGACGATATTTGTGAAAGACGTACAGTAATGACGCAAAAGTATCAGGACTGGCTGGCAGCCCAGATCATCAATGAGGGCAATATTGTGAATCCAAAGCCTCCTCCTCGTCTGGTTTTCCTAGCTGACGCTCGACAGATCAGCTACAGATCCCTAAGCAGGGCTCTGAAAGTCCACAGCAATGCCGCGAAGGAGTGAGTGAACAATCTTGCAGTCCAGTTTCTCGAGCACAGCCTTATTGATCGGTTATAGGATGCTCTACGACTTTCATCGAACTCAAAATGCTCGAAAGCCAGGATCTCTTCACGCAACGTACCTCGTCGCTGGTACCCGCAAGCCAGAGGCACAACCAGCAAGTAATGGCCATACCTCGACGTCTCAGCCGGATGGAGACGTGCCAATGTCCGATATCTCCTTCTTGAATAGCTCGATGCCAGATCAAGATGGGCAGGCAGAAAGCACGAGCATACCAGTGACCACAATTACGCTGGTGAAAGAGGAAGAGCTTGAGGGTATGTTTGGTTCACATATCAGGGTCGTGCTGAAAGGAGATCAAGCTGAGGTTGCTAGATGTCAAGAACTCGTACGAGATGCTGGAGTCAATACATGTCTACAGTCTGGAACCTAGCACGCTGAAAGTATGTCGATGACACAGAAGTGAGAAGAAGCTCGATACTGACACTGTTACAGAACATCCAAATCCTATCTGACTGTAACCGCAAGATCACGACCGAGTATGCTAGTGACGATCTGTTGCAAACGTGGAAGACATATGGAACGATACACAACCCACTAGCAAAAGTACGTCCTGTGCCACTCGCATCTCTCGGACCTACCATACTAACAACAACCCAGCGACGAACAGGAGCACGTCCTCCACCTCCACCCGTCACAGTGCCAAGTGCCGCTCCGAAACCAGCAGCAGCAGCAAAACCTACCACAACCAAAGCACCAACGCCAGATTCCAACACCAAACCTGCACTCAGCCGCACCTCCAGCATCAAGTCCGATTCCACCACCACAAAGAAGCCGACAACCACAAGCAAACCCCCCACCCTCAAGAAAGAGAGCTCCAGCATCTTCAAGGCCTTTGCCTCCAAACCGAAACCCAACGCCCCTGCTGCTGTAACGCGCACGACCTCTGCCTCTGAGGCCTCGGCTGCTGCTTCGCCGGCTGCTGCTTCGCCGGCTGCTGCTTCGCCGGCTGCTGAGAGCCCGGCTGTTGATGGTACGCCTTTGCCTGTTTCGAAGTCAGACTTCGATGGCTCGCTGACCGATATTTTGCAGAACCAATGCCCGACGCACCGTCCAGCGACGACGACGAGGCGGAAGACGACTTCGCAGGAAACGCACTCGATGGGGACGCCGCGAAGAGCGCCGCAGCAGCCAATCGAGCCGCAAAGGACGAACGGGAAGCAAACTTGCGCAAGATGATGGATGTCGAAGACGAAGATGACGACGAACCAACAGCTCCGTCCCCAGCTGCCGACACTATCGAAGCATCCCCAGCTATCGAGCCGGAATCCGAAGCCGTACCAACGACGACAGTGTCCAACGGTCGCCGACGCGGGCGCCGCCGCGTCATGAAGAAGAAGACGACGAAGGATGCAGAGGGGTATCTTGTCACGAAGGAGGACATGGCGTGGGAGAGCTTTAGTGAGAGTGATAGAGAGCCGGAAGTCAAGAAGGCGGCGGCTCCAAGTGTGAGCAAGGATACTGCGAAGACTAAGGCAGGGGCTGGAGGAGCAGGCGGGGCAGCGAAGAAGAAGGGACAGGGGAACATTATGAGTTTCTTTGGTAAGAAGTAGGGTGAGGATGAGAATCGAGAAGGGGGCAGAGTGATTGGGTTGGGTGTGATTGGGTTGCCCTTGGTGAGACGACAACGTGGCACAGACACACTCTTCTCATTCACTGCTCCGTTTCGTCTCATCATTCTTCTCTCGTCCTTTTCCTTTCCCTTCCCTTCCCATGCTCTCCATCCCTCATGCCGATGACTCTCTACACTCTCGTGCAGGATCATTTGGTCTCGCTGCCGTTGGTCAGCCGAGTATAGCTTGAGCTGTAACTCATGCTCGTTTCCGCTTCCTCCTCTCATCGGTGCTCATACTCTGAGTCACGTTGCAAAAGAGTGCTACATCGTGCTCAGTGGTCTTGCTCCGCATACCATCCTGGCTCCCATCTTGATGTTCACCTTGCTTGTCTATCTCTTCTTCTATCTGCTCCTCGTCTTGGTCAGTCCCTCGCTCTGTCGACTTCCCTTCGTCTTGATCAAACCCGTACTCTGCAGACTTCCCATCGTCACAGCTCCACCATGATCCACGACCTGCTCCGCAGCTTGATCAGCAACACCAGCTTTCCCCCTTCCCTGCTCTGCTTCGTGGTATTTTCACTGATACTCAACCGGCTTTCTGACCGCTGCTTTGCTTACTGCTTCGCAATCTACTTCTTAGCCTACTCCTTAGCCTGGCCCGCGACCTGCTGTATATCCGAATGGGCCTCATTCTTCTTCTTCTTCTTCTCCTTCTTCTTCAATCAGTTGACGTGTATCGCCTCATTCTTCGTTCCAAGACACTGGGTCGCAGCAGTTGTTGTTCGCGTGGATAACTTTGCATTGGAAGAACGCACGCCATAGTTGGAATTTGAGTCTTGGTTGGCAGCGGCAGATTTTAGGCTGATATTGCTTCGTCTGCTGAAGGCGTGACTGGGGTCAATCTGGAATTTGTTCGAAGTGGTTTGTTGATGTCGAAGTCGTCGAGTTTTCTGTTAGTCTGTCGAGCGTGAATGAGCATCGCATCGTATCGAATATGGCCTTCGCAATGGCAGAGCAGCACGACAAGACGAAGATGTATGCTATGTACATGAGTTGATATAGTATTATCAGTATCATGCAGGATTCACCAGCTGAAACGAGCACGACAGGATGGAATCCCATGACATTCTCTACAATCTCTAGCCTAGCTGTCTGTTGGTACAATTTTTGTAAGGTGGTTTTTCTTAAGTTGGAACGCCACTGTGGCAACATGCAGAATCTTCTTCTCCTTCAATGCCCGTTTGTTCCAGCCTCGGCTCTTCACTCGTTCTCTCTTTCGTCCTCCTCTTCGTTCCTTCCGCCTTCCTCCTCTTCTCTTATCTCATCCTCCCATAATCTAAGCCATCACAAGCGCTAGCAGCGCCATTCGACAAAACAGGCCATACCGCATCTGTCTGAAATATGCCGCCCTCTGATCAAAGTCCACCTCCTCCTGCACCTCCGCATTCCTCGGCAGCGGATGCATGACCACCGCCGTCTTCTTTGCATGCCTCATCGTCTCCGCGTCCACCACACAACTGTCCTTGACCTGCTCATACTCCTCAACGCTGGGGAACCGCTCCTTTTGCACGCGCGTGCAATAGAGGACATCGCTCTTTGCGATAATCTCGGGAGTCAGCTCAGTGCTCTCGAGGATTAGCTGGCCAGTAGCCACGAGGGAGGCGCGGACGGCGGGGGGAAGGGCTAGGGCGGTGGGCGACACGAGCTGGATTTGACAGGGATAATGCTCGAGGAGTTTGCAGAGTGAGTGCACTGTACGGCCGTATTTGAGGTCGCCGATGAAGGTGATTGTGAGACCATTGACTGTGCCAAGCTCCTCTCTGATCGTGAACAGATCCAGGAACGCCTGTGTCGGATGTTCGCGCGCGCCGTTGCCGCCATTGATGATGGGGACGGGACTGTATTTGGCCGCTATGTCTGCACTGTCCTCGCTTGGGTGGCGCAGCACGATTGCGTCGCCGTAGCAGGCTAGCGTGCGGATGGTGTCCTGCAGCGTTTCGCCCTTGACGGTGGAGGAAGTTGTGGCGGTTGTGATGACGGTGCGGCCGCCTAGGCGCTGCATTGCGGCATCGAATGAGGTCGAGGTGCGGGTTGACGGCTCGTAGAACATGGTGCAAAGGACTTTTCCCTTGAGGATATCGAGGACGCCGTGGCGTTGAACGGCAACGCGCATGTCGGAGGCGAGGGTGAGGAGGAGATGCAGGTCTTGCTTGGTGAATTGGGAGACGGAGAGGATGTGTTTTTGCTTGAAGGGAGAGTTGGCGAGGAGGGATTTGGTGAGGGTGGAGGTGGTGGGCATCATAGGCGGGAGGGAGATGCCGAGGGCTTCCTCTTCGATGGTTGATCGGGTGGGCTTGTCGTTGAAGCGGAAGGATTGACGGCGGTCAGCACCAGGGGAGGTGATGCTCTTGCTTGGCTCGAAGCCATCTGCTAGGACTGACGTGCGACGGCCGACAGCTTGAGTTGCAGTTATAACTGACGATCTGCCGACATCACGACGTGGCTTGATATCAGGAGAGATGAGCTTGGCGGCAGGTGGTAGCTGGTGATGCTGTAGCTCTTGTGGTAGATGAGACGACATGTCCCGGCCGGTTGGTGCTGCAGACTGGTATTGTCCATCAAGGCAGGCATTGGTGCCCACGAAGGTCACACGTTGGACTGAAGCACGTGTTGCAATGTCTTCAAATGGCGTCCAGCCGTCCGGTGTTGAGCCAGCGAGATTGCGTTCGTATTCAACCTCGACAGAGCAGCTCTCTTGCTCGTGAAGATCAAAGATCCTCTTCGGATTGTCATGAAGCCTTGCGATTATGTCGCTGACCGTGAGACGCCCTTGGCTGACAGCAGAAAATAGTAATGGAATGCTGTCAGCAATACCAGCATCTGCTGCGACAGTCTTTCCGGCAGCTTTTGCGACCTGGTAGGGTAGGGCGCCGATTGAAAAGACGTCGATCGACTCCAGGTTCTCCCATAATGCCGCCTGATCTTCTTCCGTGGGCAGTGCAGTACAAGAGGGGTATTCTGCCTGCGTCAAAAACAAAGCATAGATAGAGACATCACAGGTGACGTTCAGTTCCTTGGCTTTGCTCAATGCGATGATGTTCATGTCTTCTTTCGTGGTGACACTCGTGACATGGATCTTCCGTCCGTGCAAACTTGCAAGAAGTAGAATCGATGCAAGATCAGCTCTCTTCGCGTCCGTCACGATTGGTTTGTACGCAGGCCAGTTTGCAAAGTGTGCTGCTACCGCTGAGATGCTTCGGACGTTGTCGGCCAGGAAGGTGCTGGGGATGAACAAGGAGCCAACCTCATCGGCCAACTGCTTGATCTGCTCAGCATTGTTTGCAGTAGCAGTGACTGACAAATTGAAGTCGCACTTGGGACCTCCAGATCGTCGACTGTTCTGCTGGGCCACACGGAGACCAGCAGAATCGACCAGCGGTTGGTCAAGGCCAGTCGGCATGATCCGAACCATGGTAAAGCCGGACATGATGGAGGCCTTGGTCATGACCTCAATGTCATTGCTACCGGTAGCAGTGAGGTTGGGCACAAACGCAGCCACGTTGACAAGACCAGGCAGAGTAACAGTCTGGTGGCTTGTCTGGTAGTCAACATTGCTAATTTCAAGATCGTAATGTCTTGAAATGGCTTCGATCAGCAACTTGGCATTCTTGACGTTGGTGACGAGTGGAGTCTGATAGTCAACAGCCATACGACGACTCCGGTAACCTTTACTCATGTAGTTCGCCGGTCGACGGTATCGATTGCTGGAAGGCAAGTTGATGTAGAGATCAATCATGTTGTTCGCCAGATGTTGTGTCAGAGAGTACTCGGCATTTTGTTCAGCACCTTGGCCGAGAACCTCAAGGTACTTGACCGGGACGCCATGTTCTTGCAAAAAGTCGGCAGTACCTGGTGTTGCAAAGATGTTGAAGCCCATCTGGTTGACCTTCTGGATGAATGGCAGAAGTTCTGCTTTGTGTTCGTATGAGCCGACGGAGAAGAGGATGTTACGTTTCGGTAATCGGAAGCCAGTAGAGATCAACCCCTTGATATAAGCCTCATACTTGTCGCGACCAAAGCAAGCGACTTCACCAGTCGATGCCATCTCCACGCCGAGCACAGGATCGGCTCCTGAGAGGCGAGAGAAGGAAAATTGTGGCACCTTGACACCGACATAGTTAGTGGGAATATTGATCTCTGGGTACTCCCGAACTGGCAATCCGACCATGGCTTTTGTTGCCATCTCGATCAGATCGACACCCATGACCTTGGAGACGAAGGGGAAAGATCGTGATGCTCGAATGTTACACTCGATGACCTTGATCTCGTTGTCCTTTGCAATGAACTGAATGTTGAGGGGCCCAGTAATGTTAAACTTATTTGCAATCTTGGCTGTTGCTTCCTCAATTCTCCTGATAGTTTCAGGCTCGAGATCTTGGGGTGGCAGAATCAATGTGGCGTCACCAGAATGGACACCAGCGTTTTCGACGTGTTCCGAGATGAAGTGGCATAGAAGCTTCCCGTTCTTGGCAACTGCATCCATCTCAATTTCTTTCGCACCTTCAATGTACTTCGTGATAACGACGGGGTAGTCCTTTGACACCTCGGAAGCCTGTTTCAAGTAGGCTGCCAAGTCCTTCTCTGAGTACACTGTGTTCATTGCCGCACCACTGAGCACGTACGACGGTCTGACCAGCACGGGGTACTTGTCACTACAGAACTTCTCAGCTTCTTCGATGCTGGTCAAGTTCTTCCAGATAGGCTGATCGACAAGGATGCTATCGAGGATACGAGAGAAATTCCAGCGGTTCTCGGCGTTGTGGATCTGTTCAGGTGCTGTTCCTAGGACCTTGACGTTCTGACGGGCGAGATCAAAGACGATGTTGTTCGGGGTTTGGCCACCGACAGACACAATGACGCCGCTGGAAGATTCGAGCTCGTAGATGTCGAGCACTGTCTCTAATGTGATGTTTTCAAAGTAAAGCTTGTCTGCCTCGTCGTAATCTGTGGACACCTTGAAAGGAATTAGCATTTTTCGTGATCATTAGAATAAGACAACATACTGTTTCTGGGTTGTAATTGATCATCACAGTCTTGAAACCGTTCTCGCGGAGAGTGCGGATAGCTCTCACAGAGCACCAATCGAACTCAACAGAAGAACCGATACGGTACACTCCAGATCCAAGAACCATGACTCCTTTGTCATTGAAGTCTATATCATGCTCAGCACCATTGTAGGTCAGATAGAGGTAGTTGGTGTAGGCAGGGAACTCAGCTGCAACAGTATCAATCTGTTTGACGAACGGAATGATTCCAGCATCCTTTCGTGAACGGTGGACAGCAAGCTCGTTTGTACCCATGAATTTGGCAATCTGCGCATCAGAAAAGCCATTCTGCTTGGCCTCCCGCAGGATGGAGCGTGGCAGGCTTGAAGTAGTGTATCCTCTTAGCATGTTCCCGAATTTGGTGAGACCCTCGAGCTTTGTCAGGAACCATTTGTCAATTCTTGTCATCTCCCAGATCTTGTCTACGCTGTATCCCTGGTGCATGGCGTTGGCAATGGCAAAAAGACGTTGGTCCGAAGGTGTCTGAAGTTCGCTGTCAATCGACATGAGAGCATTGGTCTCGTTGAATCCAAGGTTAGAGTAGTCAACAGCGCGGATACCCTTCTGAATTGCCTCCTCGAATGTCCGACCAATGGCCATGACCTCACCCACACTCTTCATTGAGGAACTCAGCAGGTTGGACACACGCGTGAACTTCTTCAGATCCCAACGTGGAATTTTGACCACAACGTAATCCAGTGAGGGTTCAAAACAGGCGCATGTCTTCTTCGTGACAGAGTTCGCAACCTCGTTCAGCGGAATACCAAGACCAAGCTTTGCGGCCACAAACGCGAGCGGATAACCAGTAGCTTTGGACGCCAAAGCAGATGACCTTGATAGACGGGCATTGACCTCGATGATGCAGTACTCTCTAGAGTCTGGGTTTAGTGCATATTGAATGTTACACTCACCGACAACGCCGAGATGCCTGATGACGTTCACTGCTGTTGTCCTCAACATATTGTAGTCTTCATCGGAGAGTGTCTGTGAAGGTGCCACGACGATGGAGTCACCAGTGTGGATACCTAGAGGATCAAAGTTTTCCATATTACAGACCGTGATACAATTGTCTTGACAATCACGGACAACCTCGTACTCGATTTCTTTCCACCCTTTCATGGATCGTTCGATCAGAACTTGTGGACTGGCTGCGAAAGCCTTATTGCAAAGGTCTTCTAGTTCTTGCTCGTTGTTCGCGAAACCACTTCCGAGACCACCTAGAGCAAACGCAGCACGAACGATGACTGGGAAGCCTATGTCTTTAACGGCTTCCATGGCTTCTGGGAGCGTGTTGGCAGATGCAGATTTGGCACATTTCTCGCCGATAGATTCCATGCTTCGAGCAAAGAGCTCGCGGTCCTCGGTCGTGATGATAGTGTCGATCTGTGTGCCGAGAACCTTGACTCCAAGTCCCTCAAACTCATCCTTTAGCGCAATACCAACACTCAAGGCAGTCTGGCCACCAAAGGTGACATAGATGGCGTCAGGCCTCTCGCGCTTGATTACCTTGCGAACAAAGTCCGGGTTGACGGGAAGGAAGTAGACCTTGTCAGCAAGACCTTTAGAAGTCTGAATTGTAGCAATATTCGGGTTGATCAGGATTGTGTAGATTCCTTCTTGCTTGAGTGCTTTTATTGCTTGACTGCCCGAGTAGTCGAATTCACCAGCTTGGCCAATACTCAAACCACCACTCCCAAGAACGAGAACTTTCTTGGGGTGCACTTTGGGGTGAAGTCTTTCATTTTCCTCCTTAATGCCGCCCGGGAAGCTCACTGGCTCACTCAACTGTGCGTGTGACTCTGCCGATCTCTGGATAGTTCGGATGAATACGTCGAAGAGGAACTCTGTGTCTCGGGGACCTGGCGCACTCTCAGGGTGGAATTGCACACTGAAGTAGGGTTTCGAGACGTGGTGAATTCCCTCGTTACTTCCGTCATTCGCGTTCACAAATAGTTCTTCCCAGCCGTCCGGCAACGAGTCACGATCGACTTGAAAACCATGGTTCTGAGATGTAATGTAACATTTTCCGGAAATCAGGTTCGTGCAAGGGATGTTGTGTCCACGGTTACCGTACTTCATCTTCGAAGTTGTGCAGCCTGCAGCACGAGCGAGCAGTTGATGACCAAGACAGATTCCAAACACTGGAGTCTTGCCATCTTCCATGGCGATCTGGATGTTCTTCACTGTTTTGCCGAGCATGGATGGATCACCTGGACCGTTTGAGATAAAAAGACCGTCATACTCTGAGGCAGCAAGTTTGGGAAAGTCATAGTCCCAGGGAACAACCTCGACTTCCACACCACGAGTTACAAGACATCTCAATTGGTTGTACTTGAGACCAACATCGACACAAACGACACGGATACCACGACCTGACGGGTGCTTTAACGCAACATCCTTCGGCGGGTAATAAACTTTGGGTTGTTTGGTCGACACTGGAATGCATTGTCAGACTACGAAGAACTACATGTGGAATGAGAACATCCTCACCATCTGCAACTAGGTTCCGCTCGTTCGGGTTCCAGAATGGAAGATCCTCGAACTGATTCTTCCCGTGGTTTTCGCGATCATCATTGACAAGGCTTGTCGGCGATGCGTCGTCGTCAGCTTCGCCAGCAAGGTCGCCAGACTTCTGCAACAGCAGCTTTCCTAGCATACTGCCCCTGTCACGAATTCTCTTTGTAAGCATCCGTGTGTCTACAGCATGAATTGCGGGGACGCCGTTCTCTTTGAGCCAGGTGCCCAAAGAAGACTCCGCGAGCCAGTGTGAGTAGTTGTGTTCGCCGCCGTAAGAAGCGACTACAAGACCTGCAATATCAATTTCAGCAGCCTCGAAGTAGGCCGGAAGTTCACTCAGAATTGCATCTCGCTCTTTTCGCGACGGAACCCCATAGTTTCCTTGGAGTGGAAAAGTGCACACCAAAATCTGTCCGCGATACGAAGGGTCGGTCAGAGATTCCGGGTAGCCCACCATTCCAGTCTGAAACACCAACTCCCCAGACACACTCTTCTCCGCACCAAAGCTGATCCCCTCGCATGTAAAGCCATCCTCAAACTCCAAGCGCATCAGCTTCCGGTCTGACTGGGCTGATGAGGCCATCTCTGCCGCTGCTACCGCTGCTGCTAGTAATGTTCGGAAGGCTTCGCTTTCGTTTGCAAAAACCTAGCCCCTGGTTATTGGCTTGCACGCGTTCTTACCACGATCTGAGCCGGAGAAGTATCAGCAAAGATCTTCCAGCATTCTCTGTCAACGCTTGGAATGGACAGAGTCTAAAGTAGAGGTATATAGAGCAGAAAGAGGATGATGCAAATGAATTGACTTGGAAGGCCAAAGTCGAAACGCTTGTCAAAAAAATATTTACCGAGGACCATGACTCAGATCTAGAGACGGATAAAACTCCGCATTCAGGGTCTCCTTTGTTATTGTCATCTTCTTACGACTCTTATCGCAAATGATTTCGCTATTATGGAAGGTACCACAACCAGATGACGGCACGGAGTATAACAGATAGCTTGCCACTGGTTATGAGCAGGGAGGCATCGTCGAGTGGCCGACCATGAAGTGTTTACAAGCATCGTTACAGGCCGCATGCGTCAACACATGCAATGTCTCAGACGTTGAGGGTCTGTTTAGAGGCGGGGCGCTAGCGCGGTCGTGCTTGAAACACTGGTTCCCTCCTGCGGCATGCTCGACTGCTCGACTTCTCTTGCACGTTGGCAGAGGCTCAGGGCTGCTAGTAGCTGTTCCTTTGCAGGCGGGCTGGCATATGATAGCTCTGTAGCAGCAGCCGTCTTCTTACAAGCCTCTTTCTCTTGGTGTCATCGGGAGACCGCCTTTCTATTCGAAGAGCCTATTCCACCCTCCAGACAACAATCGTCGCCTCAGCACTTCTCGAACTCGACTCGATGTTTTCTTAGGTAGCTACGAGGCTGTCGACTTGAGATCAAGATGTTCTCGTCACTTCTGAGGCCGAAGCGTACGGCACGACAAAGAAGACCAAGTCAATCAGAACCTGATCAATCTTACTTCAATCGGAATGCCCCATTCCGTACTCTGGTCGACGACGCACGATCATTACCGCACCAAGGCAGACAGAGACCATCTGATGATTATGAAGAGGAAGATGCTATACAGTCGGGTGAAGATAGGAGTGACGATGACGAGGAGGCCCTGGAAGAAGCAACACCACTTTTGCCAATCTTCTCGGCGGCACATTTAGGTATGTCCTCAGAAGATGGCGGAGGAATAGTGCCCTGGCTGACACAGCTGCAGATGCTCTCCCACTATACAGCATTACACATTCGATTCGTCTGATGATCATGACCAAATGCGAAACTATCCTTACGTGGGAGCAGCTACGCTCCCCTCAGATCTCCCAATTCCTCGTCAAGCCTATACAGCAGCAGATCCAAGCGTCTCAGTGGTCAAGAGTCACTATCTATGCTTTGATTGCAAACTGTCTACAGTTCAACAAGGAGGCACAAACAAACCCAGGGAGTTCAGGATTCAGCAAGACGAGGGCCATGCTGGCTGAAATGCTGGCGATGCGCCTGCTGAGGGAGTTCTCCACAAGAGAGCTCATCGACGTCCTCTCTTATGACTTTGATCCACTGCAAGGAGTACCACCGCCACCTACAGCTCGAGGTGGTGCACGATCTCAAAAGAGTGCTTTCAATCTCTCCGAATACAGGCCTCCTATCGTACGAACGTCCACCATCGAGGTGGCAATTCGTGCCCAAGCGAAACGCTTTCTAGCACATCCCCTGGTTGTTCAACATCTAGAGGCAGTATGGAGAGGCACTATCGTCTTCCACTCAGCTGCAGATAATCTTCATAGATATCCCTCGAAGCCTATACTCAATACCGCAAGACACTATGGCGCCACACATAGCATTGCGCAGACTCTTCGAGTGCGCGAAGCTGGACTGGCAGGTCAAATGATCAGACGAGCTGTGACGTTGTACGATCCTACTGATGCATCCATCTTCAAACTATCTCGTCTGAGAGTACCACGATATCGGCAGATCTTCTCGACTCTCTCGTACATGATCATGCTCGGACTATTCCTTGCTGTGCTCGTGGAGCGTTCCCTAGATATCACTGTTCTGGAGGTTATCTTCTGGTTTTGGAGCGCAGGCTTCATGCTGGATGAGATTGTTGGTTTCTCGGAGCAAGGTTTTGGACTTTACATCATTAGCGTGTGGAACGCATTCGACGTTGGAATATTGTTCATGTTTTTCCTATATTACGTTTTACGACTTTACGGCATCATCATCGCGGCGAATCACAAACATCACATTGCCGACATGGCGTACGACATTCTAGCGAGTACGGCTGTGTTGCTGTTTCCACGTCTTTTCAACTTCCTCGACCACTACAAGTATTTCTCGCAGCTACTCATCGCTTTCAGGATGATGTTTCAGGATCTGATTGCTATTCTTATCCTCATGGTCATCACTTGCAGTGGTTTCTTCGTGGCATTCACGTTATCATTCGGTCAGCAACAATTCGGAGGACCTTTGGGTACGGTATATGCACTGTTCCAGATCGTCATGGGCTTCACGCCTGCAGCATGGGCGGTATGGGATCAGTATAACGTCCTCGGCCAGTCGCTACTGGTCATCTTCATGATTATCTGTCACTTCCTGGTGGTAACGATCCTTATCACGGTGTTGACCAACAGCTTCATGGCTGTGGTCAAGGCTGCTGACGAGGAGCACCAGTTCTTGTTTGCGGTGAACACGATATCTATGGTAGGTAATCCAAGAACAAAAGAAAAGGTGGAATATGCTAAAGCTTCATCGTACAGGTCAAATCTGACGCGCTGTTCTCGTATATTGCGCCGTCCAATCTGATTGGTTGGCTCTTCACACCTTTGCGATGGATGATCAGTTTCAGACAATTTGTTAGAGTCAATCGGACGATTATCAAGATTACGCACATTCCCATTCTGCTGATTATCTACGTGTACGAAAAGATCCGTTTATCACGTTACGCAGAGCCTACAGAGCTCATCGAGCAACAAGGACGTCGCACCACTATCATCCCGTTCGCGCTCAATGGCCCACCGGATCTGTTCAGTCCAGGTACCAGGATGCGAGAACCTTCTATCACAACCTATCACAAGGATAGAGCGCTCGAGGAGGTCTTCCGAAGGCCTTTCGAAGGAGATGACGCGATTACTAAACAACAAACAGAGACTACTGATCAGCACAGCAACGTGGTAGCAAAATGGATGAGCGGGTTTGGTGATCATGGCGAGGCAAGTCCTCCAGAGGAGCAGCCCAGATCGATATTGGAACGGCTCGAGCGTAACAGACCGCCCATGCGACGCGCGGTCACCTCTTATGTCAAGCGCAAGCCCTGGAGGTCTTCGTCGCAGTCTGGCTCAGCACGATCCGATCCAGATGATCGCTACAAACGTTCCTTCCGACGAAAGCCACAGCCTATTAATGAAGAGGACGAGGATCTCCATGATGCACTTCATGTTACTGATCGTGACGCTGACGACGAACTAATAACAAATGCTGCAGATGACGAGTCTGTCGATCCCAGCACTACAGATGCTGCTCCCCAGACTGGCAAGGAGAACGTGCGCGAGATGCACGAAGAAGATCTAGAAACTCCCACCGAGTCGAAGCCCAAAGCTTCTCCATTTCAGGACTTCAAACCAGCATCAGCATCAGCATCAGCATCAGCGTCGTCGGCCTGGCCGAAACCACAATCGACTGGAGGAGTACCAGGTAATTCCTCGAATGGCCGGTCAACACTTGCAGGATCAACTCGCCGCGATCATCAACGGAACTCCTCCACAACTACGATCCTTTTCAAGCCACAATCGTCTCGTGATGACTCATCCCCACCCTCACCACGACGAGTAACGTCGAGCTCTGGAGCTGCGGAACGCCCACGGACGAGCCGTAATGATTCCTCGCGCAAAGTGCCTGCAGCCTCACGACGTTCTGCGAACGTTCCTATTGCGGCTGCACCACGAGCTAGTCCTCGTCGCCCAGGTCTTGCCAATCGCAACTCAGCTGCCTTCCAATCAGCACCTAATGTAGCAAGGTTCCTTGATCTCGCAGCACGTACAGATCGCCGTGCGCCATCATTCTCAGCACTTGCCCTGGATTTAGCGTCTGACATTGGGGACAACCGTGGCGTTGTATTATATGATGATGATGGCCCGCAACTAGGCAGTAGTTTTCAGGAGCAGCTCGAACGTGAGACTGCAAGAAGGCAAAAGCAAAAGAATGACGCTGAGGGGCACCAGATGAGTAGGATGGTGCTAGCGAGAATGAACACACTAGAAGAGGGCTTCAAAGACATATTACGGGAGGTGAGACTACTCGGTAGCGCTGCGGGTAGCGCGAACGCGAGCAGTCGAAATGGAAGTGCGAACGATACGGATATCAGTGCAGGCAGTGCTCGAGCTTTGAAGTCTGCAAGGAAGATGCCGACCAATGTGGCTCGGTCAGTAGGAGCCCCTCTCAAGGTGCGCGTTGAGCTTCCGCCGGGGTCCGACGGCGGAGGCGAGGCGGAGCGCAAGCGAAGTAGTGGTCTGCGAGAGGTAGTGTTGGTGGAGGATAGCCCTCGGGAGCTGCGAAGCGACGCTGCAGATACTGATGCAGCGCTGGGTAATGGTGCGAACAAGAACGATGCCGACACTGCACCAGCTAGTATTACGAACAATCCGGCATAGCCGTACGAAGGACACTAGACGGGCAGAAACAGAGAGCAGGTTGAAATGATATTACACAGCTATACGAGATCATGATGGTGGTGTTGGTGGTTTTAGCCATGTTCGGAGATAGGTCTTTACAAGCCACTTGTCACTGGGTACATTGAGGTTATCTATAAAATGTTGCTCGAGTCATTTGTTATCTTTCGAGCGCCTACGACTACCGATTTACTGATTGCCGTCCTGACCACCCATCCGCTTATTCAGCGTCTCACCCTAGTCACGCCACTACGATCGGGAGCTCCTCGACGAAAGTAGCATGATGTCGACAGCACTCCATCCCTACTACCTTCAACCTACCCCACGACACGACCATTGGCGTCGACCCATCCAAACAACGCTTTTGCTGATAAGAGTATAAGCTTGCTCAATCAGTACACCACTTGTCCTACCTTTCCCAACGCAGCGTCATCTCGTCCACTGTACTACTCCTGGAGCTGGAACCTTTGATGTTATCACAATCCCATCACAGTCACCGCGACATTCCATGCTCCTCCCATGGACGTTCCAGTCAAAGATTTGCCGGAAGATGAACTGATAAACACACCCCCCGCACTAGCTTCCTCCACAACCTCCAGACGTCAATCACGCAAGACACCCTCCGAGTCCACCACTCCACAGCCACCTAGCAAGAGCCGGTCGCGAAGAACAGACAATGCCGTAGACGCGGCCAAAAGAAGATGCGTCAGCACCGCATGCATTGCCTGTCGACGGCGCAAGTCCAAATGTGATGGCAATCTACCAGCTTGCGCAGCCTGTGCCTCTGTGTATAATACTGAGTGTATCTATGATCCTAAGTCCGATCACCGACGCAAGGGTGTCTACAAGCAGAATGAGGAGAGCCTCAAGACCAAGAACTCGACATTACATATCCTCGTACATGCTGTATTGAATTATCCGGATGAAGATGTTCCAGCCCTGATCAGACAGATGAGGACTTGCGAATCGCTTGATATGGTAGCGGAATTGGTAGCCGCGAAGGAGAGAGGAGAGGATGTGGATGTGGACGAGGACATAGTCGAGCTTGAGCGGGGCGAGAGCAACAGTCCAACATTCGAGGCGCAATTGTCGCGCAAGATGGGCACGCTTAAGCTGAATGATGGAAGGATACTCTCCGTTGGCGGAACATCGAACCTGATTTTCAGTACCATTGATGGAGAGAATTCTGCCATTGATGACGACGACGACGATTTTCGACGAAGCAATCCCATCACTTCTTGGTCAACAGTAACGGCAGACCCCGACCTCGTCACACATATCCTGAATCATTATTTCACATGGCATTATACGTTCTTCACGATTTTGCCAAAGGCATCATTCTACAAGCAGTTTCTACAAGGACAGCCGCTGGAAGGGACTAGACGGAAGACTGAATACTGTTCACCATTGCTCGTAAACACTTTACTTTCACTGGGATGTCACTTCACTTCGAGTCCCGGTACGCGTGAAGTCCCGTCAGATGCCAGCACCGCTGGTGATCACTTCTTCAAGGAAGCGAAGAGGCTACTCTACGAGGGCGATGAGCTTGCGAAGCCGAGTCTTGCTACTGTTCAAGCTTTGGCTCTCATGTCAGTGCGAGAAGCAGGTTGTGCGAGAGAAGCGAATGGCTGGGTATACTCGGGTATGGCGTTTAGAATGTCTTGCGATCTTGGATTGAGCTTTCAGACGCCTTCTGGATTGGTCTTCAACAGGATGGAGAGTTTTGGCGAGGAAGAAGAGGACGCTCGACGAGTGACGTTTTGGGGGTGTTTCCAGATCGATAAGTGAGAACGGCACTCTTCTCGCGCATAATGAGCTTGAGATTGACAAAACTTTTCCAGATGCTGGTCGAACTATCTCGGTCGAATGCCTCAATTCCAGCTCTCAGATAAAGTGACCGTGCCACGATATATCGTCGTCCCGATCGAGGATGCGGATACCTGGTCACCATACTCGGACTCTGGTTTCAGCCAAGCTCATGCACAGCCTGGCCGAGTGAGGGCGGTGGCATTGCAGATCTCTGCATTATGCGAGATCAGCTCCGACATTATCAAGAACTTCTACAATCCACAATCTCAAGACAAACCTGTTGGCAAGCAGACTGAACTCAAGCAGTTGAGCGAGATTCACACTCGTCTTGAAGATTGGCGGAGGAATTTGGCGAAAGAGTTGGAACCGAGAGAAGGGGCTCTGCCAAGCACGTTGGTCATGCAGTAAGTCTGATGATAAGGGTACATCAGCACAATATCCTGACTCTTCACAGCATGTTCTTCCAGTTACTTTACGTACATCTCTTCCGACCTTTCCTCAAGTATACCCAAGCAACTTCACCACTACCTAGCCACGTATCGCCGCGAAAACTGTGCTCACAAGCTGCCGGCATGATCTCAAAGCTCATGCGGCTGTATAAGAGATCACATGGATTACGTCAGATTGTCAACTTCGCCATCTACGTGGTACACTCGGCGTGCACGATTCATCTGCTCAATCTGCCCGAGAAGACTGCAAGACGGGACATTATACATGGTGTAAAGCACCTTGAAGAAATGGCGGAAGGTTGGCTTGTTGCCAGAAGAACACTTAGCGTGCTCAGTATGCAAGCTAAGAAGTGGAAAGTCGAGCTGCCAGATGAGGCAGCAGCTGTCTTGGGCAAGGCTGATGCAAAGTTTGGCATTGAACCGACCGCGGAAACTCCTGTTTCGCCACCACAAGTAGTGCCATCGCCCTTCTCATCCTCAGATTCCTCAAGCTTACCCCGGCAAGTCTTGCCTGCACCACAAGTTCAAATGGACTGGCTGCAACAGCAGCAGTCAGGACCCGGAGTCGGCGAGTCAATGCAAATTTATGGACCTGATAATGTCGCCACGACCAGTTTCATGGGCAATATTGCTCAAAACGACTTCTCATTCCCCGCCACCGTGAGTACTCCATGGGCACAACAGTTACAAATGCAATCAACAGCAGCAGCACCGCCTGTTCCGCAAGACTACAGTCCACGATCACACGGACCATCACCAAACCGGCAGGCGACTCTAAAGCGGACATCAACTGGTCATACTATAGGTCAGTCACTGCAACCGCAAGAAGGAGCTTCAGCACAATCCATGCTCGAAACCCCACTGATGCAGCCACCCACCTCGACACCTCAGCGAGCTATGGCACAACCCCGTCGCCCCACGGTCCCACGCTCTCTGACCCACGGTAATGCCCCTGCGGTCTCGAGCGACATGTTTGGTGGTGTGGAAGCTCTTTTGCGTGAGGGACAGGAGTGGTGGATGAAGGACCAGTCGCATGATCTGGCGTCTGGGTTTGGGAACTGGCACAACAGTGTCGACTTTGGTGGGACGGGATTTGGTATTACACAGCAGCAATCGCAGCAATCGAGAAGTCAACCGTCTGTACAGCAGCAGCGCCGACCGAGTGCTGCGATGTCGCAGACGCAACAGCAGCAGTCCCAACGAGCTCAGCAGCAGCAGCAATACCAACAATCCCAAAGTCCCACACAATATCAACAACAATATCAACAGCCGACTTCCCAGCAGCAGCAGCAACAGCAGCTTGGACAGCAAAACTTTCGCACACTGCGTCATGGTAGCGTACCTGAGCTCTTCAGCATTCCCGGGGCTCCGGCTGCGCAGAACATGCAGATACGAGGGACACCCGGGGCAAGCGGACTCGGGTCAGGTGGTGACACTAGTATGTATGGAGCAGCAGGACAGCAGACGTATGACTTTGGCGGGCTGGGCACGGTTTATGATGAGGAGGAGTGGTATCAATGAGGCTTCCGTTCGACAATGGACTTGGCTGGGAATAGGAGATAATGGGAGATACTGTAACGGGAGATAACTTGACAGCCGGATGGGGCAGCTGATAGATACTGCTCAGGAACGGGCATGGGCAGCTGCGAAGACGATACAGGCGCACTCACGACGTTCATGGATATACTTATACGCGTTGATAATTGTCATTCATCAATAATCAATACCTTGATCATGGGAGGTAGCTTCGTGGCGCACATCAGCCCAGTTTCCTCGCTGATTAGCGAAGACGCGAGCGAGGATTTCAGCCCTCTGTGCTGACATCCTCGTCTTACGGACGTGTGTTGTCTTGCGATTTACGGTACGGACATAAGATGAAGGTCAAAGATCAAAGTCATCTGTAAGAGCCATGAGTATCGTATATAAGATCCCTTTGCTGCCCAACGGTGTGCCTCAGCATCAAGCTGTGCAATTTCACAATCGAAGAGCGTGGGATACAGGACTGTACTTGGTGTGATTGCGAGATTGTCAGTCGATTTACAAGAACGAGACGGGACCCAGTACACGGAGACACCTTCGTCCATCTTCTCTCTTTCTTCTGCTGGTTTCTGATCACCTCGACCCAGCTTCCTTTTTTTACCCTCTCGCAGGACTCTTTAATCCTCTCACTTTAAGCTGAAGCCTTTCCACTCACACAACCATGAACGATAAGATTCCCTGCCCAGGCAACCGCGTCGTCGTCATTGGCCTGGAACTCACTGTATGCTCTCCTCTTGTCCTCCTACTACCTTCCCAGCTCTTTACTGTTCGAAATAGAGTGGGCTGGCAGCAGATGCTCCTTTAGAGCGTCACTTGTGTCAAAAACCTGGAGGGAACGGACTTCGAGGTCACGGACTTTGAAAGGAACCAGTATGTGGGTGGTTTGTGGAAGCTGGGTTTGATGTGACCGGCTTTGAAAGGAGCCAGTATGTTAGGGGGTTGTGGAAGTGGTCGAGGGATGAGGGACAGACTACTGTTTTGAATGGTATGTGATGAAAAGCGTTGAGTGCGATATGTGGTAAGGAGGGTCAGGTAGTCCTCAGGATCTAGGGAGCCCATGTCTCTGAGTACACAGGTGATGGCATGTGGCCTTTGTTCGCTCCTACGGCAGTCACGGAGGAGGTTTTGGTGGAGGAGTAGGAAGCTGGTCGGAGTGGTCATGGGGGGCGTGGATTGCCCGGAGGTTCATGGGCTTTTTGAGGCGAAAGAGAGAGGGAGAAAGAGGTGGGAGGGAGCTGAGAGGGAGATTTGGAGGGAGGATGAGAGGAGATAGGGTAGGAATGGCAGGATCATGTTGGGAGGGATTGGAAGGGTAGTGGGCACTTTTTGGATTGGGACCACGAACCTGGGGTGGTATAAGTTCAGGTGAACAAAGTAAGGAGAGGCATCTCATCCAGAGACTCGCGAGGGCTCTGGACCGGAAGCATAGACGAGAATGAACGTGAAGATGAAAGCCATGGATTGTGTTTATATATTGCAGAATGGAAGACACTCGTAGACGTCTGCACGTGACCGTCTTCGATTGCGAACACACGTGACCTGGATGGATCAAGCAACTACCCGGTATCCTGCAAGTTTCAAGCCATCAATATGGGACAATGGCGAGAACGCTATCAGGTGCTGCTTTGTTAGGGATACAGTCTTAACGCTCTCCTCTTCGACGCCTTAATACTTCGTCGTATTGCGTTTGGCCCCAATGTGACATTTCATCTGTGATAAAGCCTCACCAAAGAACCCCTTGGTGTCTACGGGCTGTAGCAACAACGAAAGACTGTGAAATCTATTACCAACGTCACAATGTCACGCACCCGTGCAAGAGATGCTCAGCCGTCACCAAGCAACATTGAGTTGAGTCAATACGGCAAACCGTCTCCATCGCACGACTGGGACGACGACCAAGACGACGATGAGCAAGGCGTACTCGACGAAGACCCGCATGTTCGTCGAGCGAGCGTGCAGAGTTTCGAGCTGTATACTCCGGATGAGGAGAGGAGGGTTGTTCGCAAGCTGGATTTCTATGTCGTGGGTTTTATGAGTATGTTCTGGCTATGAATGTTCACCGTGACCACAACTAACTCAATCAGGCTTTTTGTATTTGCTGAGCTTCATGGATCGGACGAGTATGTGGACTTTAGGCATGAAGGATGATAGAGACTGACCTTGTAATGCAGACATCGGCAATGCACGAATAGCAGGCATGCAAGAGGATTTGAAACTGGATGGCGACAGATTTGAGTGGCTGTTGACTGCATTTTACATCACGTATATCAGCTTTACCTGGCTACTTATGCTGTGAGTCTTTGTCCACCCTTTGCGACCACACACTAACGTCTCACCCAGCTACCACATCGTCTCCCCCCACGTCAACATCTCCCTCTGCGTCTTCACCTGGGGCCTCCTCGCCTCCTTCCAAGCCCTCACAACCTCCTTCACCCAACTCCTCATCATCCGCCTCCTCCTCGGCGTCGGAGAAGCAGCCTTCTCCCCCGGCGTCCCCTTCTACCTCTCCTTCTTCTACCGCCGCGACGAACTCGCCCTTCGTGCCGCCATCCAAATCTCCGCTGCTCCACTCGCCTCTTCTTTCGCTGGAAGCTTAGCATACCTGATTACCTGGCTGGGGGCACGCAGCCCGATTGCGAGTTGGAGAGTGCTGTTTCTGGTCGAGGGGTTTCCGAGTATTGTGGCGGCGATTGTTGCGTGGAGTTTTGTGGCTGATGGGCCGGAGTCGGCGTGGTTTTTGACTGCGAGGGAGAGGAGGATTGCGAGGTTGAGGTTGAGGAGGGAGGGAGGTGCGAAGCAGGAGCTTGATGAGGAAGGTGCGGAAGACAAGAGCGTGATATCGCATTCCCTGGACTGGAGCGGGGTTGCTCAGACACTGACAGACCCCAAAGCCTACCTCACAGCCGTAAGCCCAGCTCCTCCCACCTCCTCCCCACTATCTTACAGTTATCACCAGCTAACACAACACCCACCACACAGCTCATGTTCCTCTCCTGCAACATCGCCTTCTCCTCCCTCCCCGTCTTCCTCCCCACAATCCTAACCTCAATGGGCTACACGCCCCTAACCTCCCAAGCTCTCTCCGCCCCTCCCTACCTCTTCGCCACCGCTCTCCTTCTCCTCACCGCCTATGCATCCGACCTTCGCCGCTCCCGCTCCCCTTTCGTCCTGCTCCACGCAGCCCTCGGCAGCGCATCCTACGGCCTGATAGCTCTAGGCGGCCACCTCCGCTGGCCGGCCCTACTAAGGTATGCGCTGGTGTATCCGGCTGCAGCGAGCTTCTTTAGCGCCATTGCGATTGTTATTGCGTGGACGATGAATAATCAGGAGGGCAAGACGAGAAAGGGAGTCGGGATGACGGTGCTGAATGTTGTGGGGCAGATGGGGCCGATTGTGGGGGCGAGGTTGTATCCGGATGCGGATAAGCCGTATTTTATCAGGGGAATGCTGGTGTGCGCGGTGGCGATGGCGGTGGTGGGCTTGCTGGCGGGGATACTGAGTTGGGTGCTGATCAGGGAGAATGCGAGGAGGGAAAAGAGGGCGCAGGGAGATGAGGGTGGGCTGTTGGCGAGGCGTGGAAGGGAAGAGACCAGTCGGTTCGTGCTTATGTTGTAAACATCCTTGTAGCAGCGATAGCAGGTGTTCCACTTTTCGCGATGGTCTTGAAGTAGTGGCTGGAAGCGTAGACTAGGAGGTATTGCGCATCCTGCAGAACTAAGCGCGCCTGCCACAGCCATCCGCAGGCGTCCCGCAACGCTGCCGGTCCAGGTTCAGGTCCAGCCCAGAATATCTCCATGTCTTCAGTTCCAGCTGCATTTCAAGCTCCAGCTATAACTTCGCCCTCCCACTCCCCCTCCCACTCTCACTCTCACTCCTACTC
>Ga0058698_10000397_pt1 | contig 24820 bp, 22 predicted proteins | sample AgamicAsSfe_FD_67288 | JGI IMG/M metagenome (GOLD analysis project Ga0058698, IMG submission 67288) | Agave microbial communities from Guanajuato, Mexico - As.Sf.e | ecosystem: Host-associated > Plants > Phyllosphere > Phylloplane/Leaf | place: Guanajuato, Mexico | collected 2012-05-30
GGAGAGAGGAGAGAGGAGAGAGGAGAGAGGAGAGAGGAGAGAGGAGGGAGGAGAGAAGAGAGAGGAGAGAGGAGAAGCTAAAGAGAGAGGAGAAGCAAAAGAGGGCTGGTCTGGATGTGAACAGCCAATCTGTATGAAAAGCGTCATGTTGGACATGGAAGGGATCATGGTGCTTTGTGAGGGCGTGCCGAATGAGAGTATTCCGAATGAGAGTGTTTCGAATGAGATTAGAGAGAGTGCGAGCAAGGAAGAAGGGAAGAAGCACTGGTGGAAGGACGGAGTTGACGTTTCGATCCGCCTAAAGCGTAGCGCTTTGGAGCAGCTAGTGGCTGATATGTCGTTCTTGCAGTCGTGAGGAGGTCATCCGTAAGGGTTCATCCGTAGGGTGTCATCCGTAGGGGTTCATCCGTAAGTGGTTCATCCGCAAGGGGTTCATCCGCAATGGGTTCGTCTGTGAGGGGTTCATCCGTAAGAAGGTACGTAGGACGGGAACGCCTGCCTGTACTAGCAGCGCACTCTCTCATATTCACGGCATACGAATGGTGAAATGATCCAGCTCTCCGAGCACGCTGACATCTTGACCCCTCTCGGGCTGCGAACACGCTAGGATCCTCCACCACCCCGACTTTGGCAAGCCGGTAGGAGCAAGGCGATGTTAGCAGGGTGATAGTAGCCATGCGGTCGTAGCAAGGCGGTCTGAGCAGCGAGAATGATAGCAGAGTGGTTGGAGTGGTGAGAGTGGTAGGGCAGTGGTACCGGAGATGGCGGATAGTAAGGGTAAGCAGCAGTGGCATGCGCTCGTGGGTGTGTCCTGAAACTTTTTACTCGTGGTTGGCCACTTTCTGACCGGCAAGGATCCAAATTTTGGGAAGAACTTTGAGATTTTGGAAACTCATAACCCTAAACGTTCAGAAGAGATCTCCTACGAGTACTAAATCGTAAGCAGTCAGATGATTACTCGACACTTACACAACCAACCCTTCCACCAACCCCGCGGCAACCGTGACCCCCTCACTCCTCAACACGACCCTCGTTCCCTTCTCCAATGGCGCCCCCCTCCCCTCAATCTCCACCCTCACCCTCGCCAACGCCCCTGCCTTCACCACCCTCGGCCTTTTCCCCTTGACTTCCACTCCATCCCTCGTCATCCCAGCAATAAACTCACTCACCCTGGCCGGGACATGCAACCTCCCGCGATGACAATCCACCGCCCCCGGCACCACCGTCTCAAACGCTAATATCCTCGCCGTAAACGCCCGCACATTCTTCACCGGCTCCTGCACATCACATAGCACATCCCCAGGCCTCAGCGCACTCGCATCGATGTCCGCAAGGTGCAACGTGGCGATCTGCCCGGCGACGGCGTACTCGGCAGGTTCGGCGTCGACTTCGATACCGCGGACCGTGGCGTTCAAGCCCGACGGCATAGTGAGCACCACGTCGCCAATCTGTGTATTTCCCGCATCGAGGCGGCCGGAGATGGACAGAGGGTTTGTGATGCCGCCTCGGAAGACGTCTGCGATGGTGAGGCGGAATGGTGATGTGATTGAGCGGACGCGGTCGGGCGGGGCGGACGTGTCGAGGGCGGAGACGAGCGTCCCGCCTTTATACCAGGGCATTGTGGATGTTGGTGGAGCAGTGGCGACGTTTCCCCCTGTAAGACCTGCGACGGGGACGAATGCCAGGGCGTCGGATTTGAAGCCGGCGGTGATCAGGAAGGCTTGCATTTGTGTCTTGACTTCCTCAAAGCGGGGTTGGGACCAGTTTGCGCTGTCCATTTTGTTGATTGCGACAATCACTCGCGATATGCCGAGGCTGCGGACGAGGAGGGCGTGTTCCTTTGTTTGGCCTCTCAATCCAGACTCGAATGCGTTGGTGCTGGCATCGATGACGAGGACGGCGAAGTCGGCTTGAGAGGCACCGGCGATCATGTTCGGAATGAAGTCGCGGTGGCCGGGGGCGTCGAGGATCGTGAAGCGGGTGAGAGCGGTTTCGAAGGTGTTGGTGGCGATGTCGACGGTAACGCCGCGGGCGCGCTCCTCGGCAGTCGAGTCCATCACCCAGGCGAAGGCGAAGGAGGATTTGCCGCTTGCGGTGGCTTCGCGGGCGAGTTTGTCGTAGGAGCGTTGGTTTACGAGTTTGAGATCGTAGAGGAGGCGACCCATTAGGGTGGATTTGCCGTGGTCGACGTGGCCTTGTACTTAAATCAGCTTCTGCTTCTGAAATCTAGGAGGCTACAAATCATACCTATCACGACGAAGCTCGCAGCATTCTTTGCATTCGACTTGTTGAACTCTTCAAGTACGTTCAGATTCTTGCTTTTCGTCTTCACTGCTGCCTCCTGATGATGTGGTTCGACGTCTATTCTCAACGCGTCCACTTCTTCTGTGACGTCCTTCACAGACTTCTTTGCTGCTGCAGACGTCTTCTTATTTTGTGGTCCTATTCACATCCCGGTCAGTTCTGCCTCCTGGCATTCGTTGTGCCTATAAATTGCATCAACGTGGCTGGCATCCTCAGTGCGAACCTTTTGATTGTGCCTTGATGACTACATCATCCGGACTTGGGCCTGCAAAGGGGTCGTTAGTTTGCTTTGGGTCATGCTGGTATGGTAGTGAATAAAGCGAGATATCCTCTGATAAGGCGGCAGGTGCAGATTGAGATCCAGAACTACCCAACATCGTTCGAGCGAATATAGATGGTGGTGCTGTCAACTCTTCGGCTGTCGGTCCTCGAGGCTTCTCCGGTTGTGCGGGTTCAGTGACTGCAGCTTCAGAAGGTGCTAACACAGGCTCTGGTTCTGGTTTCTCGATCTTCTGACGTTTTGGATATGTCCGTATTGGTAGATTTCTGGAGATCGAAGTGGCAGGCTGAGCACTTCCAGTTGATGAGCTCGCTCCATGCACTTTCAGCGCGCTCAGTCGATCTAGCACAGGCTCTCCCACCGCTGCGTCACCACTGCCATCCTGACCACCCTCTGCAGCTCTCTTTTTCTCCTCGGCAGCTTTCTTACGTGCTGCTGCTAATGCTGCGAGCTTTGATTGTGGTTTCGCGCCCGCCGAGGATCCTCCCAGAAGGCCACCTCTTGCGTGTAGTGGTTCGATTGTCATATTCCCGAGCCGCTCAGGAGGAACGCTGAGCCATGGCGTGTCCGCAAAGAAGTCCGCTGCTGAAAATGGCGCTGGTTTGAGGAATGGTGCGACGGATGGTCGTGGGTATGTAGACAAGGAATCGAAGCCTTGTACAAGCGATCATCAGCCTCGCCATCTGCAGAATCCCACAGGGAGAACATCTTGCGCCTACCGGGCGGGGGTTTGTGCTTTGAAGTCCAGGATCTCAGGCTCGGATTCAGGGCCTCTAGTTCCAATCCTTCTCTTGCTATTCTAAAAGAAAAGGTAACTGACTCACCAGTTCCTGTCGCCGCAGCTTTACTCTGTGCTGCCCCAGCCGCCAGGTCGAACTTGCTCTGCGGCTTCTGTTTTTGCTTCTGCGCTTTTGGCTCTTGTGGTGCATTCTGTTCTACTATGTGTCAATCTGCCAGCTCGTCTATGCTCTCAGATTTTCCCTCTCTCAAACGTACTCGTCAAATATGCCACTGTCTTGTCCACATCGTAATAGTAGTACCACAGCGCTTCCTCGATCTCTTTTGTCGTTGTGTCACTATCTTGTCCCAGTGCTTCTCGTACGGCATCTGTCCCTTGCCGCATCTTCATTTGGTCTTCTGTCGATGCTTGAGGAGCTGTAGGCGCATCATACTCTTCTTCCTCGTAGTCATCGTAGTCGTCTTCGTCGTAGGAGACGTCTTTTATGCGGCGGTGTGCCATATTGTTGTGTTGGATATTGTTGACTCGATAACGCGGGATGCTGAAGTATTGTAATTGTATGTATAGATTTTATATCCAAGTAAAAGGCGCAGAAAGCTGTACCATACATACACAACAGAGTTTCGTATAATGTTGACTGTTTTCGAGGAAATGCTGCAAGACGTCATTCTTGGCCCTAATCGAGCTAGCCGCATCTGGCGACGGCAAGGTCCCAAATACAGCACATCAAACACGCTTCAATATTGTAACGCTCATATTATACATTATCTGTCGGATATCTATCTACGTCCGCATTATTATGTCCATCCAATGACTGTTCCTCTCAGATATATGTCGCTGCCAAGCTGCCACCTCATGGTATTGTACCAAAACGACAGTCGTTCCCCAATTGATTCATCGAATTCCTGCCCGTCCTCCCGCAATCCTCCCATCCTGTTCAAACACCAGAGTCAATCTCCTGCACGTTCGTAACCGCATCCCATTCGACCCAAGCCGCACAATTTTCGGTCAAACTGTCGTCTGTGATCTGCTGCCGTGCCAGCTCAGGTGTCTCGACGATTTGCAGCGCAAAGCCCATACTTACGTGCCAGCCAATGTGGCAATGTAGGAGCCATGACCCAGGGTTATCGGCCACGAAAGCAATCACAAGATATCCAGCAATAGGCAGGATGGTCACATCACGTCGCGGCGGGTTTGCCAAGTTCAATGTCTGGTTGGTGTAGGATTCATTGAAACCAGCACCGAGGACGTAGAAGTCGTGACCGTGAAGGTGGATGGGGTGGGATAGGCCGACTGGTGTTTCGATCACGATGTATACCTGGCGACGTCAGTACAATTATGGTGGAAGAGGAGCGTTGGATATCTTACCCATTCATTTGGTGTGTTGACGTTAATAGCTAGGGGTCCCATGCCGGTGTCGTTGTAACCTGACGTTGTTAGTCAAGAGAAGTGAACCGGGGTTGAACAGATTGCTTACTTGTGTTGTTATTGTAGATGTCCAGGAGTGTCGGATTAGAGTACTGTGACTGGAAGGTGGAGCCACTCAGATACCATCTGTAGATACTGGTGGAAGCATTCTGGGTAATGACAAGATCTTTCGCCACAGTCTCATCAACCGTACCAGCCTGCTTCGGCAGCCAAGGAACCAGGAGATCATATGGCTCATCCTCGCAGATTGGCGTATGCGGGTAAGGTGATGTCGTAGGAGTGCTGTTGGATGAGCCAATGTAGTGCACAATCGCCATGGTGTTGTTGGCCATGACATTTGGGGAACCGCAAGGTGGAGCTTCGCCAGGAGCGACAGAGAAGTCGAGAGGGTCGACGCGCATCCAGTAGTCTGAAACAAGCTGGTTGGCCTCAATGACGATGTCGTATCTCTGTCCGATACCGATTTTGAGGACTTCAGTTGTGTATGGATGGATTGGGACGAAATCCATGCCCATGACGGTAATGGTGTGGTTGTCTGGAGGAGTTAGTAATCGAGTATACGTGAGGAAGGAGAAGACAACATACCAATTGAGAAGGCAAAGGAGGAGTCAAGAGCTGTGCAGACAAGCTGAAGACGATGCTTCTTGCCAGGCTCGAACCAAAGCTGAGCACGCTCCCCAGTGAGTGTCTCATCATCAGTCCCGAAGACATTGACCCCGTTAATCAACACGTTGTCCTGAGTGGGTGATCCAGTGCGCTCGACAAACTCGAATAGCTCAAAGACTGGAGTGTGTAGCCAGTCACCTAGCATGACTGGGCCGAGATCGTAATCATACTCCCATGTCGAGGGGCCGTGGACGACCAGGGGAGCGTAAACTCCCTCCCAGGCTTGCAAGCTATAGTGACTGTGGTACCTTTTCGTAGGTTAGCACAAGGCGGAGGAATGTTATATTTTCAAACATACCAGGTGTGTCCATATTGCGTGGCAACAAAGGTCTGCGTGATACTAGCACCACCAGGTACTGGACACTGCGTAATACTAGCCACGCCGTCCATTTCATTCGTGCCCAATTGGCGAAGACCGTGGAAATGAAGAGAAGTGCCGTTGTCTTGAAGGTTGTTGGTGTGCTCGACCTCGATGATATCTCCCCACCAAGCCTCGATGAGATCACCTGGAAGCTTACCGTTGATGACCATGGACAGACGTGGAAAGCCATCGGGAGCGATTGTGGCATTGTCAATTGTCAGCTTGCAAGTGACCTTCATGCAGGTTATCGGCCAGGTTTCGTAGTAGTCGGTGTTGATGTCAAGACCACACCACGTCTCGGGGTCATTGCCAGGCAGACCTTCACAAGGAATACAGTCAGGAATGGGCGCGCGTGTACAGGCAGGCTCAAAACCAGGAACAATTGTTGGTACAGGTCCAGCCGAAGATGCGCTTGAAACAGGCACCCATGCCGAGCTCGCTGGCGAACCCGAAGCAGTCGCCCAAGTAGGACTTGCTACACTCGACCATGAAGAGCTTACACTGTAAGTGTTTGGAATACTGCTTGGCATGGTAGGTGCGGCTCGTGTTGCATCTGTAATGACTGGAAACGTTGTGGCGGTGGGCTTGTCACTGTCGAATGTGTACGTTGTCATTGCTGCCCAACCTGTGGTCGAGCAAGAAGTGGTGATTGTGTCTGTTTCGTAGACTAACACAGTCGAATCTGACTCCGCACTGACCACAATTGATGTCTCTGCAGTGGTGATCTCAACGAGGGTAGCAGTGACATAGATAGTATCGGTGACAACGCTTGGTGCGTGTGTAGTGCATGAGGTCCATGTTGACTTCTCATTTTCTGGACAATCAGTGACAGATGCTGGACAAGCCGTGATGGTCAATGTCTCGGTGTCAATGACTGTGTAGGTTGTGTAGCTAGGCGCGACAGTGATGCTAGGTGCTGCCGTCGTGCTGGCGCTGCTTGACCATGAGGTTGTTGATGGAGAGATGGTGGATGTGTTGGTATTGAGAGATATGGAAGAAGAGGTAGCGGTGGTAGCTCCAGTGCCCCAACCTGAACCCCAGCCTTGCCATTGAGGTGCGCTATAGTATTTGGGCATGAAGCCAGGTTTGTGGGCAATGTTTTTCCACGGGTTTTGAGGTACAGCGACTGCAGGACCAACCAAGGCCGCAGCCAGAGACCAGGAAGAAGTTTTCATGGCGACAGGGTATTGAGCGAGTGGAAGACTGTTGTGACGAGTGAATGAGTGAGGATCTGTCGTGTGCTGGATAGATCAGGTGTGAAGATTTGAGCAAGAGTAGATGATGTGGATAGCGAATGTAGTGAGCAACAGCCTTGCCGCCAGAAGCTGCAGAAGCAAGAGTCAGGTTAGTCGCCAAGCAGAAAGAGCGTCTTGAAATATGCCACTGAGTAGCTAGTCTGTCACGGAAGCAACGAAGGTTCAGCCCAGTGTCAGCCACCACAACGACAACAACGTCAGATGGTTCGTGACAGGAGCTTAGCGAGTGACGAAGTGAGTACAGAGGAACAGGAAGTCAGCTTGGGCGAAACAAGTGATAGTCGTGGGTGCTAGGCAACTCTTATGTGGCTCACGTTTCACAAAGGATCGAAAGGCATGACAGCAATTTTTGCCCCAGATGACTGACGGGGTCACAGATCCCCACAGGAGCGAGGCGAAACAAGGATTGGCTTAGCTTAGCTTAGCTGCTATACCCGTGCTGCTGGGAATAGAACTGGCAGCCGACGGCGAAGGCAGCGGCAGCCAGGTAAGGCATAAGCTGCCTGCTACCAGCTAACCGAGAGCCGAGAGCGAATAGCATGGAAGCGTATGAAGATGGGAAACAAGAAATAATGGCAGTCTCCAAGACGCCAATGTGGATCATGGAGGAGGACAAGGTTTCCATGGTGAAGCAAGGCACAACAATGAGACAAGGCACAAAGCGAGTGAGTGGCGAGTAGGGCCAAGGGGGCGTCCTCGCAGCTGAGCTGAAGGAGACCAGCGTTGCGCAAAAGACAAAAAATCAATCTTGAATCTGTGATACTCGACGATGTGTGTATGGATTTTTAGGAGTTATCACAGACTGCCAGCGCTCGTGTGTCGTTGTAAAAGGCTTGGCGCTCCACTTTGGGCATGCTCAATTCGGCTCATGCTTTGATACCTAATCCTTCAGATTATTTAGACGTCGCGCGAATAACTCGTGGCCTTTTCTCTTTTTTCCCAACTATTCTAGGTCGCATGGTGTGCTCTCGAGTCTCGAGTCTGGAGTCTCGAGTCCTCAAAGTCTTCAAGTCCTCGAGTCTCCTGGTCAGGCTGGTCTAAGCGACCCCTGGCATACACAGCCTCTTTTTCCAACCCTGTTTTCCCCTCTGCCCAGCAACCCTCGCGCTAGTGCTTTTGTTTATGTGGTACAGCGCTACTCAGCACGACGCTAAATGAACCTCAAACACACGCATCCACTTCCCACTTTCCTATCTATCGCATTTAGAAATAAGCATGAGCTTCTGGCGGACTCTCTAGCTCGAGCCGTAGCAAGAACAAATCAAGCGCGATCTTCTAATTTCCTTATCTGGACCAACAACTATGTTTCTTGACCTTCGCCACAACAAAAATTGTCTTACCGAGCATCACGCTCTGCTGATAGTCACGCGAGGACAACCGTAGAATCTGTCGACTGCCCTTTCAACCTGGCATAGCGAAAATATGCTACTCCTTCAGGCGTGGGGCTCAGCTCAAGGCCAATGTGGGAAACTCGGCCTGTTTTGCCACCGACCCTTCCTGCCAACCTGGACAGGGTGAAACCAGAGAGCCGGGACTATTGCTTTGGCTGATGTCATAGCCTCTGAGCCGGCACATGAAGGTACAAGCACGGTGGAATTGTGCCTGTCCTGTATGTACAGCTCACGTAAGATGGGTCTGGGACAGGGCAGTGTTTTCTAGTGTTCTGGTGAGGGTGCACAAAACGTGGGGGAAAGTTGCGGAACATGTCCGCTCCCAAGTGGCGATTTAAACATCAGAGCAAACGCATCGTCTAATACATATCTCCATACTGAGCACATCAAAACAGATTCCGGCAGACGTCGAGTGGTACCGAGACCTAGCTGTAACTTTCCCATTCTTTACCATGGCTTCACGTTCATTTTTCAAAAATGCGGGGTAAGAAAGACTTCCATTGGTCTCCTGGATCGAAGTCGACATCATGGTTGTAAGTATCCAGCTCATCGTCAAGCGTGAATTAAGATTATCAGCTGCTGCTGCTATCTGGGTAGAATCCTTACGGCACCGGGCACTCTCCCAGGGACTTTTCTAGACTTCATATTCACGATGTCCTGCCACATTACACTACCCTACCAAGCGTCACGGAAAGAGAGTGGGTATCTCCACTTATCAAGCAGTCGCGCACATCATTTTTGAGTGTCTTTCATGTCATCTCTCCCTCATGGCCTCAACACCACCACCACCCAGCACTATCTGACGTGCGCTTCATTCATCATGACTGCGATCTATCATGGTAGTGCTCGAGATCTGTATCATCGTGTCTGTGACTCCGGTCTGATGATGAAGACTTCGAGGAAGATGTCCATGACCGTGAAGAGTTTTCGCACGGTCGCTTTCTTGCACTGATCCTGCCTGGCATGTTCTTGGTGGTAGGCCGCTACGACGAGCGCATGACTGCGTGCATGGCCGTATAGAGCTTCGTTGTTGCATGGCCGACGATGCAGACGCATGACGATCTTGTATAGGTATGTCGCAACTCCGTCTCTTTCACCACTCCGTCCTCTTCGAAGGAAACATCTATCTACTTTTTCAATCACCTTTTCTTTACACCACACCTATATGATGACAGACACAACGCACATCCCAGCTCACTCAGACGCTGAGTAACGCCAGCGGGTGCTGAGAAAGCGAAACCATTGTTTGCTGATACAATTTGCACCACGAAACACGTCGAATTTGCATACTTCATCAATGCAAACCAATACTGACTTTACTCAAAGCCAACAGGTACTCATTCGTCTTGGACAGATACCAGATGCCAGAGGCAGGCGTTGCATCACAGTGTATCAAGGTCATGGCATTGCAGTATGTAGTCGTAGTCGCAGTATATAGCAATCCAAGAAAGTTTCATCCCGTTCCATCTCGCTTGCCTCTCCATCACAGTTTCCACGATCAATAAGCCTTCCAAACCGAAGCATCTGTCGTGATCTCATACACCATGTTCTTCTGGCAAACCTTTTCTGTAATTGCAAAACACCGCCAACTGACATTTTGCGGAGGCTGGCCAGCCAAAGGAGAAACTTAGCTCTGAGTCACGTGTCAACAAGCGTTTGTTAGGAAGGCCTGTTTGACTGTTTGCTGTTTGATGTGTCGCCTCTGCAATAGACGTTCAATCTCGCCTTTATAACTCTCATCGCTGTTCCGAAGACTTTATCGCTCCTTCCTCAGAACGCGCCTTCCTTGACAGAACTTTGACTTTCCCAGAATCAACCTCATCAGCTCCGACAAAGTGGCTTCTCCCGCACCCTTCACTTCATACGCATCAATGGCGCAACAGCCTGCTGTCAGTATTATTCCTCTTTCTCCTGTCTCTGCTTTACTTCACTCCCGCTCGCTCTCAGCCGGCGTTGCTGCTCTCTCGCATTATGATAGAGAACGGCTTCGCTCATATCTTCCAAAGCAGCATCACCAAGTCCGACCTTACCAGAACAACGGCTACCTACCAAACGGAGTGCCAGACAGCTCCTCCGGACCAGGCTCTCACCAAGCACAATACCACAACAATCACCAAGCTCCTCGAGTCTTACAGTCTGGAACCACAAGGATCTTGTGCGTGGCAGATGTCAGAGGTGCGTTTGTTCAAGATTTATGCAGGAGAAAGAGAGGTCTAATGATTTCTCAGGTGAACTCCATACCTTGAACGACTTAGCTCGCAAGGCGAATGCGGACTGCATCATTCACACTGGCGACTTTGGTTTCTACGATCACAAATCTCTCGACCGCATTGCAGAAAAGTATGGTGTACATCCTGGAAGAGCTATGGGTTATTCGCTAATACTGTTACGCGAGCAGGACACTACAGCATGTAGCCCAGTACTCGCCACTACTCAACGAAGATGTCAGACGCTCGATGATTCAAGCTGGTCCGAACGCTTCCTACCGAGACCGCTACGCTCGCGACCAACTGCCCATTTCAGAACTACCTCTCTTCCTCAATGGCTCTCAAACTTTCGATGTCCCTGTCTACACCGTGTGGGGTGCATGCGAAGATGTTGCGGTTCTCGAGAAGCTACGCAGCGGCGAGTACAACATCAAGAACTTGACAGTGGTGGACGAAGCACACTCGCAACTTCTTCAAGTCAGCGGCTTGAAGTTGCGGTTGCTCGGGCTCGGTGGAGCCGTCGTCATGCATAAGCTGTTTGACAATGGGGAAGGCAAATCAACAATCGCAGGTGGACAAGGCACGATGTGGACGACACTCTTGCAGATTGGTCAATTGGTCGATACTGCACAACGTCTTCACGATCCCAGCGAAACACGAATCCTCATCACTCATGCATCCCCGGCACGTGAGAGTCTACTCAACCAACTGGCCGTCGCGCTCAAGGTGGACTTTTCAATTTCTGCAGGTCTTCACTTCCGGTATGGTAGCTCATACAACGAATTCAGCGTCAACCCGACCCTCGATCACTACCGAGGCAAGCTTGCGGCATCGAAAGCGTCATTTCAAGATGTGTGGGAAACGGTCAAGGGTGAAGTTGAGCCACAGGTTTCGGAGAATGAAGACCAGCGTCGACTCCTTAGCTACGCGCTAGAGATTGTCAACAAGATGCCGGAGACTGCCAACGGAGGCAATCACTTCGGTGGCCGTGGTAGTCACAACACTAGCCAGGTCGATGAGCTTGCGTTCAAGAACATGTGGAATTTCAACCTTGCAGATGCGGCGTTCGGCTATCTAGTGCTTGAAGTCGAAGGAGGACGAATTGGCACCGAGATGCGTGCTCAAGGGTTCAACTTCGCTCACCGTGGACAAAAGACACAACACCCAGCTCTCCAAGCCGACATGATCAAACAGTCTGCACCATCTCCAATGACTGGCGGGCAGGGTCAACGCCCAGCTTCTAACATGTCAGGTCCTTCCCCATATGTCTCCATTGGTCAACCACAGCAAGATGTGCGAGGATCAATATCTCAGGCGCCGCAAGGCTTCCAGCAGCAGCGTAGTCAACCTTCACAAGCTCCAACAGGTCGCACTCCCCAACCAACTGCCACACCTACACAGCCACCTCAACCCCAGAAGGCTCCATCTCAGCCGACACGTTCACAGCCTGCAGTGTCATCTACTGTACCAACACCGGCACCTGCACCACAGGCAGCACCGGCACCACCCGCACAGCCGAAGTCAACTCCGGCAACGACTAATGGCAGTGCGCCCACGGCTCAGCCGAGTTCGACTGACCCTGAGAAGGATGCTGCTAAGACCGCTGACGCACCTACGTCAACTCCAGCCAATGACACCACCACTCAAGAACCACCAAGACCTAGCACCTCAATCTTCGTCCAGAACGTGTCTTCCGAAGAAGAGGCACGAAACCTGTTCTCAGAGGAAGACAGAACCAAAATCACAAGAGCAGAGAAGCGCGGTCCCGCCGGCAGCGCAATGCTCCTCTTCTTCAACTCTCACGAAGACCAGCAGGCAGTCTGGAACAACGCTCCATCAGAATTGAAGACACGACGCGGCAATGCACCGAATATCAAGGAAGGACATTCGCACGTCCAAGACCGCAGCAGACGACCATACGATGGCGCTGCTGGCGCAGGGACTTGGGGACGCAGCTCGGTGAACCCTGCTGCAAGGAGCAATGGCACACCAGAGGGCGAGGCTGGTAGAGGCCGGGGTGGGTTCGGGAGAGGAAGAGGCCGTGGACGTGGGGATGGTGAGAGGGGTCGTGGTGGAAGGGGTGGACGTGGTGGTGTTGGCAAGGAGGGTGGTGCGACCGGGGCGGTTTCGGGGACGGCGGCGGCCGTTTCTGCGGCTGGTGCTGGGGGCGCTTGAATAGGCAGGAAGGCTTGAGATGAGATGAAGGACGGCCTACGAGGAGAGGATTTGGAGAGGATGAGAATCATGGACGGATTGTGATGATGTCAAAGACAGGGTATACCAGGGCTTGCATTCAAGAGGGTGTTTGTTGGTCCAGGTTCGCTTCATTCTGTCTGGCGGCGTGGGTGGACTGTCTGCTGTCCGGCGTGCTAGGTAGAATCGTATAGCTATATGGCATGCTCTCATGACATTGTCGTCATTGATATACAAGTATCGTCGCTTGGCTGTCTGCCCAACACACGCGCTCATATGCAACGAGCATCTTGATGTTGCTCGTGTACTGTTTTCTTCTAATACCTCTTGATACCTGTCTTCCTTCCTAGGTTCGAATGGACAGTCAGCCCGTCCTGCCGGCGCGGTTACCAGGCCCTGCCAGCATTCTTGATGATCCCGCGACGATAACAAGAGCGATGATCATAACAAGCAGGAGACACACTCGAGAAGACGGGAAGAGTATGAAGCCTAATCAGAAGTCATTCCAAGAATCATAATGTCATTACAGTCCGTCACCGATCGATAGCACCATCAACCATCTCCAGTCCGATCCATCAACAAACGCCGGTCACGCTCGAACCGGACCACCCTCTCATGTACACGAACCCTTCTCTCCCGCTCTACCACGTCCAAAGCTTCACCAACGACGTCCAAAGCTGGCGTCGAATTGGGCCGCCGATCCCGGAGCCCTCGCCTTTGGCTTCTCCCTCTGCCTTTCCCGATCATTTCCACTACTTCCATGGCTTCCACCACTCACCACCCTCTCTCTTTCATCCAACAACCCTGCCCTCTGACTCCCCAACCTATTGACCTTCTCATCCTCATGCCTCCCATCAGCTTCGGCCTCCCTTCTGAACAATCCCATGATATCCGTCATCGTCAACTTGGCGCCTCCTTTCATTCCACCCCCTTCAATCGCCGCCTTCGCCAGTTCCCTCTTCTTCTCCTGCAGCAGCAGAATCCGCTCCTCGACACTATCCCTGATCGTGATTCGGTAAACCTTGACATCCCTCGTCTGATTGAGCCTATGGACCCGATCAATCGCTTGTTCCTCCACAAACGGATTCCAGAATGGTTCAAGAATCACGACACGGGATGCTGCAGTCAGGTTGAGCCCAAGGGCCCCGCATTTGAGACTGCAGAGGAGGACGCGGCAGGTAGGGTCATCGCGGAGGCGGGCGAGGGAGGCTTCGCGGTCGTCGTTGCGCATGGAGCCGTCGTAGCGCGTGAAGGGGAGGTGGGCGGAGAAGAGGAAGGGCTGGATTAGGTCGAGCATGGAGGTGAATTCGGAGAAGACGATGGTCTTGTGGACGGGAGATTCGCGCTTCAAGATGGTCAGAAGGTGGCGGATCTTGGTGGAGGAGAAGGCGTCGTGGGTGTCATGGGTGTTTGTGTTTGTGTCGTCGTCATCAGAAGAAAAATCGTGGAGGGAGGATGCTCTGTTTCGTGATTTGGGCTTGCCGTAGTTGGAGAGCTCGGTTTCGTCGCCTGTGTCTGAGTCTTCGGAGCCCAGGTCTTGCCCACCTCCTTCGACGTCTTCATCGTCGGTACCGCCAGCTGTGCCAAGATCTTCATGTTGGCGAGAAGATTCGGGCACCAACCACTCACCTTCATCTTCTTCATCGTCGCTGTCAATGATGCGCTTCATGTGTAGTTTCCGCCGTGCCTGCTGATTCATTGGCGATTCCATCTTAGTCTTGGTCTTCTTTTCCACCTTCGTCGACTCTCGTCGCTGTTCAAATTGCGTAAAGTCTGCAGCACATTCTGCGCATCGAATGTCACCACTGTCGACCTGCTCTTTGCTAAGGTGCAACTGGCAAATGTCACACTTCTTCGTCTTGACAGTCATGGCGCCAAACATGTCCGCAACATCGTCCAAATCTGACGTATCTGCTAATGAAGCCTTTCGTGGTGTCTGTGCTCCCATGGGCATGGCATCCTTGTCTTTGCGAAGATTGCCCTTTGCAAGCTCGGGATGGTTACATGTCTGGCGTAGTCGCAGTAGTAGTACGAGAGCACCAATGTAATCAGTCTTGGCCGCGCCCATCATATTCTCCAGACTCTTCTCTGTACGTGCTGCAAGCTTGTCATAGAGCTCCCGCTCATAAGCGTCGAACTCGGCAACGATAGTTTCAACATCTCGTGCAACGATCTTGAAGCCTTCGGTCTTTCCCTCACCAGCCTTTTGTGCACCTTTGCCAAAGTTGAGACCACCTTCTTTCTTCAATACCTCCTTTGTGCGCCGTTTCATGAAGGCCTTGAGGAAGTACTGCAGCCTTTTCATTGCAATACCACCTCTTCCGTTCTTCATCGGACCACCAATTTGTGCTTTCCAATTTGCCATGTCGTTGTACGGCTTGATTCTCAAGAAGCAGATCAAGCTTTGTAGCTCATCAAGGTTGTTCTGCATTGGTGTACCTGTCAGACACCACCTGTACACTGAGTCGAGCTTGCACGCCGCTTTGGTCATCTTAGCTGCACGGTTCTTGATTGAATGTGCTTCATCGAGGATGATACGATACCAGTGAACGCCCATACAGCCGACTTTGATACCACTCTCGGCATCTGCTGGGTCGTGCTCCGAGGTCAATGTCTGATAGGTAGTGATGACAACGTCGAACTTCTTTAGCTCATCGGCGCGTCTTGTGCGACTTGGACCATGGTGTACGCGGACTTTCAATGGTGGGTCTCGATTGACCTTGGTCTTGATCTCGGACTCCCATTGTTTGATCAGTGCCAATGGTGCAACAACCAGTGTGCTCTTTCCGGCTGCTGGTGGTATCGCTTTTTTGAGTTTCTTGTCTGCAGCCACTTCTTCTGCCGATGGCCTTGGGTTACTCAGGATGAGAGAAAGTGCTTGTATGGTCTTACCCAAGCCCATGTCATCAGCCAGAATGCCGCCCTTTGGTAAGACGCCGTTCTTCTTGCGTTCACCAATTTCCTTGTCTAACATCCACGAAAGCCCATCGATCTGATGTGGCAGTAGTTGAACGTTCAGACCGTCCACTGTCCCGTCGTCGACATCTTCCACCTCTTCTTCCTCTTCGGCCTTTCCCCCAATGTTCAGCCCGGAAAGCTTATCAGCAAGTGAAGCCGTCGCCGCATCTTCCTGCTTCTTCCGTCGCGCTCGTGTCTTTGGCTTATCGTCATCATCTTCGAAGGCACCTTCCAGTAGAGCCTTCAGACTATCACTAGTCTGAGCAGCATCCATGTAATTGTTGGGATCAAAGTCGCCGAACGCTGAGTTCTCCAATGCTCGGTTTGGGTCAAACTCATCATCTTCGTCACGATTCGGCTTCGTCAAGTCCACTATTGTCATGGTTGTCTTTTTTGGTAGGAGATTAGGTACATTGCCAGACGAGAACATGGGTCGTGGCGCCGCATGGATCGTTCTTGGTGCGAAATTGGCTGGTCTTGGGATTTCCACTAGAGATACTTCTGGGGAGTTGAGGGCCGATGGTGGCTTATTTGTCATGCTCGGGATACGAAAGGGTTGGTTGAGTCGTCTTGCAGTGTTTGCGGCATCTTTTGGCTTCGATACTTCTGCCACGCTTAGTGAGTTGTCAAGCTTTGGATATGAGTTGTTGGTGACTTGAGATGAGCCTGGCGTCCGGAAAGTGGGCTTCGTCGGACGAGCATTGTCTTGAGAGTCGGCCGTGGGCATTGAGGTGGTCTTTACAGACACAGCTGGCGCCGGCTTCGAAGGCGACGATGCTGTGATATCTGGGACACTCTTGAGGGGGTTTCGCAATGGGCTGGCCTTTCCGAAAGAAGGCTCATTCGTCCGGTCTTGTAGTGCCGCAAGTCTCCTCCGCGGACTTGACGGAAGAGGTTGCTGGACTTCGCGAACCATTGCTGGTGCTTTGAAGTACGGTACCGTGTTTGAGGATAGAGTGTTGAGGGGTCTGAAAGCTCCCTTGTCGCGGTGAGTTCTACTGGACATACAGACATGAGGTCTTCACTGTTGTTGTCGAAGACACCGCATTGTTTACAAAAGCACATGTCAATACTTTAAGTGTGGGGTAGATAGGTGGTGCAGTGGTGTCGTTGCCTGGCGTTTCAAGTCTGCAATATCAACGTTCATTTGTGTGCATTGAGCAGAATTAGCTCAGCTCCTATCTGAACCTAGTTTCAGGACGAGCCTCAATGCCCACGCAGAAGAGATGCCAACCTTGCCACATACGAGCAGAAGATGCCCCTGATACCACTCCGAGAGACTCGCATCCAGCCTAGTCAAGACTCCATGACCTTCTCCTGCTCACTTGAGGACGTGCCCTTCAGGACCACATTCAGCGGTGAGTATCGTATAGATCGCTACAGCAGTACATCTTCCGCACGACATCAGAAATCCTCACGCCTGAGACGACCCTGAGCAAGTATGCCACAGCAGATTTTCTTGGCTGATCACCGAACGTCCACGGGAATCACCTTTCCTCCGGCGGTGGTGTGATGACAATAGAAGGATACAAGTCCGCCGAATCAAGCCTTGCAATCTCTTCTTCGTCTCTTTCCATGTCCATGCTATACACGTATCGAGGAAATGGTTCTGGTGAGCTCAATAATGTCTCTTCCGGTTCGATGATTTCAGGCAAGTCGGTTACGGCATCTGATCGTTTATGGTGGTTTGTGCTGATGGACAAGGTATCGTTAGAGGCTGGAGCGTGACCTGGGGAGGAGGGTGCCTGTGCGAGGCATTCTGCACTTGATGAAGCTTCGTCGTTGGAAGAAGAGGTTGGCGTTGAGCCCTTTGGCTTCTTACGAAAGATCGATCGCACAACGGTAGTGACTTTGGCCATTGTTGCATCTGCTTGCTCGTTAGTCACAAGAGCACCAAGATGTGGTTGCAGACAAACTAAATGCGGTCATGATCGAAATCTAATGCCCAGGCATTTGCTGATCAAGAAGTCTTTGAGTGAATCTCAGCATGTTGGTGAGGATGGGAGAGGTGATGAGGTCGTCTTGTAACTTGCATCATATCTCATCTCTCCAAAGTTTGATTTGCATTCCTCGTCTCATTGACCTCAATCCAGGCAACGGCATGTGACAGGACTCACTTTGCCCAAGGCGCCCTCGTTAAGTTCGTGTCGGATGGCTTGCTGTCAGATCTACTGGCAGTAATCGGAGGTGCTCCTCTTGATGGGAAGGCGGTTTGAGCGCCAATTGGAGGACCTCGACCGGACACCGCAGGCTGGACGGTGCGCGATGCGCTTGGTCTGCCGAACGAGGTTGTTGGAGGTGGCAGCATTGTAGTTTGCTTACCTGCCCAAGGTGCGGCGGTACCTACATCACTGTTTTGTCCAGCTTGCGGAGGAGATTGGTTCGAAACTGGAGCGGACATTTGAAGGACTCGAGCGCCAGGATCACGTTCCCATGAGAAGAGTGAGCCAAACGGGAAGTGCTGAACAACAGGGAACTTGGACAGAACCTCGGCGAGATACATCTTGATCATTCCCTGCGACGCTGTTAGGAATCGATAGACCAAGATAGTCTTCCCTCATACCTTGTTGATTTTCGCCCAGCCTGCCTTCACCCCCGAGATGTCATAGAGGACGGGACTATGTTCCCAGAATGGACCTGTTTTGACGTCGTAGATGAAACCGATAGCATCGAAGTATAGGTTTGTCTCTCGCCAGAACTCAACGCTAGCAGGCTTCGTGATGGCTGTTGGATCCGGCGCACCTTTGATTGAGCCTTCTGTTGGAATTTTGGCGGTACTGGTGATAGCTGGAGCCAGTTGCGCAGATCCGAAGATGAAGGGCACAAAGAAGTGGTCATCTAGACCCCATACACCGTGGGAACCTGCAGGTTCGAGAGTATAGACCTTGATGAGACGCCGAACGAGTTGAAGGTAGCTAATATGGTCAGTGACTTGCGCCTCCAGCAGTAGGCAGTGCGCATGCATACGGATGAATGACGTAAAGCACTATAGCTCGTTCTTCCTTGCCATCAGGCTGTCCTGCGAATGCTCCGACCTTCCATAGACATGCTAGAAAGGCAAGAAAGCTGAGCTCGTGACCAGTGCCATAGTCCAGACGCTGCGCGCTTCCCCAGCTGCCCAAGAAGTATGCCTTGATCTCGACGATTGCCTGGACACCGTGTGAGTTGGAGACTTGCAGGTTCTCAGGTAGATGCTTCGTCAACAAAGCGTCCGCTCTCGCTTCCAGACCAGCATGCCAATCACGGAAAGCAATGTTACCAAATCTTCGGGGGCCAGTATCGGGAGGAAATGTGGCCATCATCTCATCCGCCTCGCGGATCAAGTCACGTAGATTAGAGACTATCGGAGAGACATCTTTCGGAGACCCTCCCGAGGGCCAGCGCAAAATCACTGCGCCATCCTCCGATGTTCTAGGGAACATAGAGGCGTTCAGCATCAACAGCCATGTCACTATGTCTTTGTACGCCTTGGACGAAAGAAAGTGGTCAACATCGTGACCTTCGTTGATCTTTTTGACTGGTTCGATGAATGCATGATCGCTGACATCACCCGGCAGCTTGGTCAATTCCGGCACCTGAGAAGTTGAGACGTCCATGAGGGATACTGGACGTTGTGTATATAATTGCTCCTCATGAAGTGGTAGAAACAACCCCACGTGACACGGTGCATGAGTCCCTCGATTTCGTGGTCTGCCAAGACAATTATTTGCAATTATGACTGAGCTCAGCAGGCACGAAGCACCCTTGTTCTTCTTTACTTTCTTTCGCACCAACCCTCTCACTCATTTAATTGAGCTATCAACCTGATACCTATTTTTTCTACCTAAGAAATACTATAAACTGGCCTTCCACTCCTTCATTCCAGCAATCAATAAACCTTCCTTCGTCCGCCTCACATCACAACACAAGTCGAAACAAAGCACCATGACAACGCCTACGATCACTTTCATTCGCCATGCCCAAGGCTTCCACAACCTATCTACAGCCAATCACACCATACGTGACCCTCTTCTGACCGACCTGGGCAAGACACAATGCCAAACACTCCACGACAAGTTCCCATATTCCTCTGAAGTCGACTGCATAGTGGCCTCACCATTGAAGCGTACCATCTACACAGCCATGTACAGCTTTCCAGTAAAAGCGAAAGAGCTTGGCATTATCGCGTTGCCAGATGTGCAAGAAACCAGTGATCTGCCTTGCGATACTGGGAGTGACAAGGAAGATATCTTGACGGAGTTTGCCAATAAAGGCGTTCAGCTAGATCTCCATCTTCTGACAGACGACTGGCATTCGAAGAAGGGAAGGTCGGCGCCTGAGCAGGAAGCTATTGAGACGCGGACGAGAGATGCGCGGAAATGGTTGAAAGCCAGGAAGGAGAAGCATATTGTCGTTGTGGTATGTTGTGATTGTATGCCGGTTTTGGGACTTGGGCTGACCTTGTCACAGACACATGGAGGTGTGCTGCATTATCTGACAGAAGATTGGACGGACCATGCCAAGTTTGAGGTATGAGACTGCTAGCTGTTAATGTTGAAAAGCCTATGCTGACTTGAGTGAACAGGGAACTGGCTGGGCTAACACAGGTGTGTATCTCATAGCATCGCTCTTTGAGACACCACTAACGAGAAGTTCTAGAATACCGAACATACACATTCAAGCCAGACTCGGACGACAACGCATCGCTCGTTGAGACCAAGCAGTCATTCGACCGAAGACAACCTTTGAAGCCATTGTCGGAAGCAGAGAAGACCAATCTCAAGATTGTGGATGACAAGAAGTCGAAAATCTAGAAAGGCTAGGCGGGAATTGAAGCTTTTCCGAAGCTTTCCAGCCGCAATTGCGGGGTCTCGCTGTATACAGTCCCGACGATCGAAGAGATAACGGCGTCTCGAGCATTGAAGTCGCTGATACAAGCTGATCGAAGTATAGTTGACTGTAAGAGGACAGACCAATGATAGACAATCGACTTATCAGACATTGCAAGGAATGTTGCACCTGTGGCTGTCCGCGCTGAGGTGATCGTCTGATATCGTGGAAACGCTGATGCTGACTGTGCTCTTGCTATCGCCAAGCTTGATATAAAGCTTGGTATCCTTCATATCGCGAAGCAGGAGGAAGCAGTTCGTGTGATTGTTTGACCAAACCCATCATCAGGTATTTGCAGCACTTGTAACAACACCCCTATAACTCGAGTCCATCAAGTATTTATCCAACACGCCTCCATTCCCCATTTCAGCTTCACGCTGCCTTCCTGCCAACGAAGGTCTACTTTCACGCTCAGCAGGGTCAGAATCTGCGAGTCTTCTACGACACGACCGCAATCCTACCTCAGTTTCGATAATCCCAGATCACGTCCCTGCTATGACATCACCGAACAATGGACGTCCTTCGGTACTGTCGACGAAAGAATGCCATACCAGCTACGGCGTGGGGGGACATGGGAATATGCGTACGTGACTCGAGCCTCTTCCCCTATGTCTACACTTCCTGTACCCATACTGAACCCCCCTCACAGGCCGCAAATCCGAAACCACAACCATTAAGCGCCAGCTCGACGACTTGAAAAAAGCAAAAGCAATGCGCATGCAGAGCAACACCAGTAGTGATCGTGATTTAAGCTCGAGTCCGGAGGATGTGAGAGGATTTCAGGAAGAGAGACAGGGCGCAGCGGGCGGCAGGAGAAGGGGTAGTGTTTTGGACTTTGTGAGGGGGTTGGCTGGGAAGAGCGTGTAGTGAGTGGAGAGCTGTGGTGGTGGTGCCTGCTTGGCGATGTTGGCCCACAGCAATGTTGTGGGTGTGCTATCTTTGATTGGGGTAGGGATTGAGGTGAGTGTTACGAATTGGGCAGAAGCTAGTCCTGGTGCTGGCGCAGGCGGAGGAAAGGTTTCTTGCTGGCAAAGCGAGGGTAGTCGTCACATAATTTCAGTGATTTTGCTTCTGCCACTCTTTCGCGGAATACCCAGCATGCTGAGGGCGTTGTGTCTGAACCTCTTTATCTCGAACGCTGCCGTGACCATCGCTTCTCACTGCAACACTATCACCACATCAGAGACAGATCGAGCAGCTGCTCGATCGAGATGGCCGCAAAAGTTGATTTCGACCATGTCCGTTCGGTGTTCGTTGGTCACTCGACACGATGAGTAGAGTCTTAAAGCGCAGTAGTCGCAGCGGTCTCGTTGTTGCAATATTGAATGATATTGCTGAAGACGGCATGTAGCCTTGCTGTCACACTTGGCGATGCTTCGATCTCCAGACGTGTGAAGTTCCAGGCGCGCTTAGGATTAAGAGTGCTCTTCATCTGCATTGGCAATACGCTGAAGGACGGATCGATCTCGCTCCGCAGATTTCTTCTACCAGGTGAAATACAAGAAGACGCTCTTCCTCAGCAACCCGTCCGCAGACGTGAAGACTTGATGAAAATGTGTCCAGCAAAAATTCCCCCAGAAAGATGGCCGAAGCCAGCTTACGCGGCCACATGCCTCGCTGTGCGATGAGGCTGCGGTCCACGGATCCAAGCCATTCGTGATCGGCAGAATCCCAAGAAGGCTGTCACAATGTTAGCGGTAGTTAAAAGGTAGGGGGTATCTTGGAGATGATTTACTAAGTATGAAGAGTAGGAAGAAGGGAGCGGGAGAATCGGGCTTCTTGAATTTATCTGTCACATGTAAGAACGGCAGTCAATTCTGACCACAACGAAGCGCTAAAGCTCTTTTAGGACAGGAGATTGCCCTGGATCTCGAGCTTTCATTTACATGCTGAAGCTATGAGCACCCTCCATCGAGCACTGTGGCTAAATACATCGATTCTCTCACCACCCTCTTCCTACTGCATACTTGCCTTCTTTGAGTTGAGGCGATCACGAATAACACCTCAGTGAGCCGACGGGCAATAGCATCAATTATCCGAAGCCTTTGTGTAGTGGACATAGAACTGAGACACCAGAACCGGCGTCTGAGCTACATGATACAGCGTAGATTTGCCTAGCCTCAATGCTTCAGATGCTTAGTCGATTGTCGCAGTGCCAGTAGTCACCACGAGCAGAGTATCACAGTCAATATCGCGTAGCAGCTTTTATATTCTCTCGTACCTACTTAGTTCGAGACGCTCGCACTTAATGCGGCACCATGCAATCCCAATTTCCGCCCTCTATGCCCGCTCTCCAATCCAAATCAGACCTCCACGTCCCCAAAACGCTTTCCAACCGGCAGCACATCCTCGACACTCTCATCGCTAAACTTCAAATCCTCCTCGACGCTCACATGGTCCTGGACCTTCCAGACGATCAGTGGAAGGGCGATGAGAAGACTGCCGGAGAGAAGAGCCCAGTTGGAGGCTAGCTCGGCCATGAAGGACATGCCCAGATCGTCGGAGCGCCACATTATGGCGGCGCCGGCGGATTGGATACCTTTGTAGAAACCTGGTGGCAGATGTTAGTGGTCGATGCGGAGTCGAAGAAGGTTTGTGGGAAGATGAATGCACATACCAGCATAGTTCGCAAGTTGACGACTGTTGTTGGAGAGCGATCCCATGGTCCAGTAAACGAATGTTTGCTGTGCACGTCAACTTTCCATCGCTGACACGTTTCAGGAGAGCCCTACCCATGCAGCATCATAGAAGCCATACGCCATATACAGTACGACCGGGCCGCCATAGCCACTCGAGTTCCAGTCCAAAGTAGGAGAGCTGCCGTTCTTGACCGAAGCACGAGTGTACGTCTTCTGCCAGGCATAGCCACCACCCCAGATGCCCTGTCATCCGGCTTGTCAGCGAGGGCTAGCACAAAAAAATACGATGCACAAACCATAGTGAGCAAGAAAAGTGCCATCCAAGCATATCTCGCTCTGATTGCCCTTCTCACGCCTTTGATGTCCAGGCAATACCCGAATATGCCAGCGCCAATGATCTGGCTGAGGTAGTAGAGGGTACTGTTCAATGCTCGGGTCCTGACGTCGAAGCGGGCTCCGTTGACAGAATTGAATTGGTAGGTGTAGAACCAGTTCTGGCAAAATAGTGTCAGTATGTGGGTGTGGAAGCTGTGCAGTACTTGCCATACTACTTACGGAGGTGAAGAACATCGGAAACAGCAGAAGCACGTATGGCTCAATACAAAGAGTGGTGTACAGGCCGAGTAGCTCAGACTTCCAGGTGGGATTCTTGATCAGAATGACGCGGGAAGAGTCTGATCGGATCACGTCCTTGGAGTTTACCTGGAGAAAGATTGATCGGTTGACGAAGGATGCTGCCCGAATGTGAAACAATACGTACAATTCCCCAAGCTAAACAGGCCCCGAGTCCAGTCAAGATGATGAAGCCGACATAGGTGCCGTCCGAGACTGTGCCTTTGTCCTTGGTATGAAAGTTTTCACCGAGTGGGATCTGTCAAGCATGGTGAGCAGTTATCATAAAAGATTTTAGAGGATACCTGTACATACCAACCCACCAATGACAGCTCCCAGATTGAAGATCATCCAGAACCAAGAAATGTACCGACCTTTGAGGTCTTCGGTCGGATAGGACATCATGATGGCCCCTTGTGCTGTCCACAGTAGTCCAGCACATACACCGAGAAGTGCTCCTGCAAAGATCACAAAGCCTGGGAGGTTGCCATCAGTAATCTTCGACAAGGTGGAGAGAGACTGCTGTATACCTTCATTCTCAGTATGGCTGTAGCACAAGAAGCTCGCCACGTAGACACAATACCTGATTCCCCATTAGCACTTACACTCACATACCCATCTTACCGCACCACTCACCCCAACCCCCCAAAACTCAACGCCGTCCTAATCCCCAACTTATTCGTAATCGTTCCCGCAAAAAAGCCCACCACCGCAAACGTAGAATACAGTGCCACATTCGCCTTGTCACCCGCGCTCGCATTGACCTGTCCACCACCGCCCATGCCGCTCAGGGCATTGAACATGCCCGGACATAGAAAGCACACGAAGGAGATGATGAGCAGCTGTGTTACTGGTGAAGCATAGTATGGGAGTGTCAGGCGGCCGAGTTGGGGAGAGTAGTAGCGCCAGCCCCGGGG
>Ga0058698_10000398_pt1 | contig 24799 bp, 23 predicted proteins | sample AgamicAsSfe_FD_67288 | JGI IMG/M metagenome (GOLD analysis project Ga0058698, IMG submission 67288) | Agave microbial communities from Guanajuato, Mexico - As.Sf.e | ecosystem: Host-associated > Plants > Phyllosphere > Phylloplane/Leaf | place: Guanajuato, Mexico | collected 2012-05-30
TGAAGTGGATTTAGAAAAGATTGTTTTGTCAAACACATATTTTAAAGTGCTGGGAGCCATCTCAAGCGATCTGTGTTAAGTGAGCCTTACTCAGCGATACCATAACATCACGCTTGCCCGGAAAATGTCTACACTTCCTTCAACTTCCGTCTTCTGCAAAGAGAAACACATACACAATTTTCGATGCTGTCGATATGATAGGATCGACGCAACCACTACCAAGCTTCGAGATCCCGTATTTGCTTATCGGGGTCTTGATGGTGCAAGTGTGGGTGAATGATGTGTTTGTGGTTGATCGGTCATAATAGAAATCCATATCTGCTTTCAGGCCGACCTTGATTCTTAACGGTACAAACATCGAGTGCATGACAGAGACCGCCTGTAAAAGGTAACGAAGTGGCACAGTTAGGCTGAGCCTTACTCATTTGCACCACCACTCTTCGATTACCCCACCTTCTCTTCCCCGACTTCAACACTCACTTCCCACCCAGATATTCTGTTTCCAATATTTACCTAGACAAAGTGCTCTGGACGATGTCAAATGAACCTCTTCTGCCTTCCTATGGTGCAGCGACGCAGCGCACCCGCCCCAACGAATATCGACTCGTCGCAAAGCACGCTCATGCCTCACGCGCGCCGACAGACACTATCTGTGCACCCGTCTTCTTGATCAGCGCCATCTTCACTACTGTCTGGGCCACAGATCTCGTAAGTAGAACTCTAATTCTTCATCAACCTCTAGAGTATACGTATTGATATCATCTAGTTTGAGGGAACGCCAACTGGCTCTGCACCCCTTCTCCCATACTTTGCTTCCATCTCTCTCGTAATATCTACGTGTTTCTGGATTGGTTATCTCATCACCATCGCTAGCGATAACGTCGGTGGCTCGGTGCTGCGGAGGAACGTTACGATTGGTGTTGCAGTTGTGGGAAAATTGGTACTTGCAACGGCTCACATGGTGATATGGCAGGCATATAAGATGCGGTATGAGGGGCTTTGGACACCAAATTGGGTAGTTGTGTTCATGGCAGCGCAAGCTTGGTTTGATGTAGTGTTCGTTGGGGTTAATGGGTGGGTGTTGTGAGAGTATTGATACCTAGTCGCGGGATGGACAGTGAATGGAGCAATGAAGGGACCAGAACACGTGGAGGCATTCGTGTAGGAACTATCATGTTGGCATATGCTATGGCTGCTGCCTCTGCACGTTTAAGGTTTTTATTGTCGGTAGCCAGCGCGTCGAACACAACGTCACATAAGATATATAAACTTGCTGCTGCTAAACATCTTGCTCGTGTTCGTGAGAGAAGAGGATGATGCGTCTTTCGAACAGATCTTGTATTACTGTTATTGGGCCAACAATGACTGAGCGTGGTATTGAAATTAGCACTCATCTCGCAAGACTGACCTTCCATATATATCTAACATACATCCTACATCGGTTACTTTCCTTCTCATAGTGCTTTGGCATGTTCTCATATGTGGCGCGGCGCGTACATGCAGGTGGCACATATCGCAAATAGACACAAAATATCCGTTAAACCAAGTCTACTCTACACTACCCTTCTTCGCCCACTCCCTAAGAACGTTCTTCTGGATCTTACCCGTACTCGTCTTAGGCAGCTCTTTCACAACCACAACCTCTCTGGGTACCATAAATCGACTGATATTACTATTCTCCTTAGCCCATTGTATCACTTCTTGGCCTAGGGTTTCGCTGTTCGTTCCGTCTTTCGTGGTAACAAAAGCCTTGGGTCGTTCGCCCCAGTGCGAATCAGGAACGGCGCACACTCCGACTTCGAGAATGGAGGGGTGAGTAGACAGCATAGCTTCAAGAGCTACACTCGATATGTTTTCACCGCCTGTGAGATGTATTGTCAGTATGTTGTTTTGAAGAGAACATGCAAACACAGGAGAATTTCAGGAGATACAAAAACATACCACTAATAATGATGTCCTTCGCCCGATCCAGAATTTGGATCGCGCCATCTGGATGCCAAACCGCCAAATCGCCCGTATGCAACCAGCCACCTTCCCACAACTTACGCGTCGCCTCGGCATCCTTGTAATATCCTTTCGCGCAGATGTTGCCCTCGAAGATGACTTCGCCTATCTCTTTGCCGTTTCTTGCTACGTCGGTGAGAACGCCCTCTGGCTGCTCTGTCTTGATGACCCGCGTCGCTTTGCCGACGATGAAACCATGACCCTGTCGTGCCATACGATCGTATTTGACTTTCTCCGGAAGTATATCCCATTCAGGCATATGGTAACCTTTGGTGATTGGACCGTAGGTTTCCGTAAGGCCATAGACGTGTACAGGATTCAAGTTCAGATTTGACATCTGTTCAAAAAGCCAGGCGCTTGGTGGGCTTGCCGCTACAGTCACTCTCACTGATTGAGGTAAACGTTCTGCTTCTTTTGCCGCGCAAAGGAGGGTATTGACAGTAGGCGCAGCGTTGAAATGCGTGATACCTTCTTCCTTGAGTAGGCGCCAGATCTCTGGGTAATCGATCTTGCGGAGGCAGTAGTGTGTTCCTCGCACGGCAGTTACAGACCATGGGAAGGTCCAACCGGTGGCATGGAACATGGGAAGAGTCCAGAGATACTTTGCACGGCCCGTGTGATAGTTTAGTCCGGATTCAATAACATTGCCCATTGCAGCGAGGTAGACGCCGCGATGTGTATATTCGACCCCCTTTGGTCGTGCCGTTGTCCCACTGGTGTATGCAAGTGCCATGACATCCTCCTCGTCCTTTGCCTGCGCCTCTAGATCAGCCCAGCCTTTGCCGCCCTGTTCGATATCGTACTTCAGTCCTTCGAGTACTGCATCGTCGAAAGGGCCTGAGAGCTCGCCTTCGGTCGCGTCCGTATCAGTATCGACCAATATCGGTATGCTCGGTCTCTCTTTCTTGTACTCGTCCAATAATCCCACAAACTCGGCATCCGCAATAATCATATCAACGTCCGAGTGCTGGAAGATGTAGCTGATGTCATCGTGCTTCAATCGATAATTGATCGCGACATTGACACCTCCTGCCGCTGCGATGCCGAATGTGCTCTCCAAAAAGGCTGGAGTATTTGTCGACAGTATACCGACTCTCTTATATCCGTGTTTCCTCAGATAGTATGCCAGGCCTCGTGCGCGATCCGCAGCTTCAGCGTAGGAGCGCCGTAGGATCTTGTTGTTTGCTGTCTTGTGGTATATTGCCGTCGCGTCGGGCTCGATTTGCGCCGCGCGCCAGAGAAACCATGTTGGGCTGAGGGTGTGGAAGTTGTGTCGGTGATGGTATTCGTGGCTGTCGCCGGGATGGATAGGTGGAGGTCCGGGGACAGGGTTCGCTGAGGTGAAGTGCGACGCGAGTTGCTTCAGACGGTCTTTGGCCCCCTCCATTGTATCTGCACGGCAATGTAGTGGTCTATGGGTACAACGACAACTTATATACGCGTAATAGAAATACCGATCTACAGATTGGTCCAGGCTGAGCTGAAGCTATAGACGCAAGAGTGCGGAGTAGCTCCGCTATGGGACGAGATGCGAGAGATGTCCGAGGTCTTGAGCAATCCAAGGTTCACAGGCGCAAACCAAACAAGGGTAAGGAACGGAAGAAGAAATATATCTCAGCTCTTCTCTAGAGCAGCCACTGCCTGGAAGCGATCTAATACATGTATTGCAGGGTGCAACGGTAGCTGATGTCGAGGCTTACAACCATGGATTGGGGAAATCTGGGGAAGGGTTCCGGTTCCGTTGCGGCACGACGTCACAGCCGAGGTTAACCGTCAGTAAGGCTGTCTACCTTGTCCATCCTTTCGGGCGTGTCGGATCGGATGCGCATGGTGAGTCCGAGTGCTATGCAAAACACTGTGTCACTTGAAGCGTGCATGTTTTACTCAAGGGGAATCGTAAGTCAATTGACATAACCACAAGTCTATTGCTGAACGCTCAACGCCGTCACCATGCTTTACATCAGCTGGGATTTTTCATTTCGTATTGCTTCTAGCCGGAAGAGTACCTGAAGACACAGCAGACCGACCGCGAAGAGACCCATGAACACGTAAGCACCCTGGTATTGATGTGCTCTTTTAGCCTGGACACCCTTTCGAATGGTCGGAGTATAGTAGAGGAAATAAACATCCCATGAGCCCAATGCAATCCACGCCGAACCACGTCACCGAAACTGAAACCGACACTGTTCATCGACTGCCGATTTCTAGTATCCGAGGGATGTGAGCTCTTGCTGGACCTTGGAGTCGACGTTGGCCGTCTTCTTGGCCTCAGCCAACTGCCGTCGGACAGCCTTCTTGCGCTCGTAGTAGGCGGCACCCTTGACCTTCCTGCGCTCCTCGAGACTGTGTGTGAATTAGCAAATTTGAACTGCCTGAACTTGGTACATGTGACATACCGGGCAACGACGTCCTGGTACTTCCAGCCGAACTCGTGACCGAGACGACCGACAGTGCAGTACTTGCGTCCGGGCTTGAGCCTCAGTACCCTCAGGGCCTGGGGAACAACGACGCGCTTCTTCTTGTCGTAGGGAGCGGGAACACCCTCGAAGGTCTTCAAGCGCTCCATAGCGGCCTTACCGCGGGGAGTCTTGTGAGGAATCATACCACGGACGGTTCGCCAGAACATCTTGGAGGGAGCGCGGAAGTGGAAGGGACCTGGAGCATGAATCAGCACACGTGCCGTGGCAGGTCACGCATTCGAGTTTTGACTGCGAATGCGCAATGCATGGACAGGAAGACGTACCACCGCGAGTGGGGTTGTAACGGGTCTGCTTGCGCAGGAAAGCAGAGTACTTCACTGTATAACCCTGTCAGTTGCCATCTTTCCAAAAACATATCCCGAGAGCGCTCAGCCAAAGAGCAAGCACTGTGCATATTGTCGACCACATCGTCTCCTTGTAGCCCCATACTCTCAATTGCACTCCAGGGCTTGCTCCTTGTCTCGCTCGCTCGTTCGGTGGGTGTACGTACACTTGGCGCGGAAGAACTCGCCGGAGATGTTGAGGGCCTCGCATCGCACAACAACGATCTTCTGGCCGTTAAGGAGCTGCTTGGCGACGGTGCTGGCGAGGCGACCGAGCAAGTGGCCCTTGCCGTCGATGACCTGCGTGCGCTGTCAGCGAGACGTTCCATGGAAGAATGCGTATTGTTGACGGAATTGGAGGCTGGCATCGCCGCGGAATGCGAAGGCCAGTACTGGGCATATCGGGTTGCGTCTATCGGGGCGTACGTACAATGACGGGTTCGAAGGTCGACATTTTGCTCGACTCCGGTGTGCTGTGAGGTTAGTTGTCGTGATGGAGAGCTCGAGAGATGCGAATTCCAGGTGGCTCAGGACTAAGCGAATTCAATATTCGACTTTGTGGTGCACGGACCCATTAGCGTGACTGCCATCTCGAACACCACTCGCACCTGCACATCACCACGCTCTGCACAGCAGCGGCGGCCAGCGCCCCATGAAAACATGATGCACGTCTTGAGCCGTCGTGCATGTCTAAGCGGCTTGCTGTCGAACGATTTAGGTAGCCTAGCTACTATGGCCATGGCAACCAGTCGCTGCACTTGTGCAGTCTCTGCTCACTACTCTCGCGCCCGACATGAGAGCACAATACGAGGCTGCATCTGCAGTGAGAACAGTAGGATGGCTATTGCTGCAACAAGGGAAAGGAGCTGCATTCTTCTGGGCAATCGATTTTGAAACACCGTCATCATCGTGTACCCGGGTCGAGTTTCTTTTGACAGTCACCGATCCTTCCAATCGTTGCAGCTCCAACACAGGCGGCTTAGCACTTCTGTTACACGGCTTCATCTCACTACTGGATCCGTTACTGTTTCACACAAGAACTTTTTGCGGACTCCATCGGACTTGCCTGAATGATCAGCAGTTTTTGTATTTTGGCCAGATTTTCTTGTCGCGCATGTACATTTGGTTCAATCCGGACAATAGAGATAAGCTCCTTGAACGCTACTATCTAGGTATACTTCTCAATGTTACCTATTCCCTAGGGACTGTCTCGTTTTCACTATGATGTATTATCATAATCATTACTGTCTCCAAGGAATGAGGGTTTCAGGATTCATAGAGGAACAAATTCGCGATCTTGTGTGCTCTGGTATCTGTGAAAGATTCCAAAAGTCTCATTGAATTGGCATGATCGCATCCTATCGCATGATTGCTGCGCCTGCTTGGTAGTACCGCTTTGAGTTTCCGTCACATCATACCCGTTTTCGGCACGCACAACTTCATCCAGCTCTTGCAGCCTCTTCTGCGGCATCTATTTGCTGCAACCTTAAGCAAGAATAACAGCACCTGTCACGCTCTACTTCGCAACAAAACCTTCCAGAGCATTGAGATGTCACTTCCAGACTCGTAGTAATGGTCACGCTCAGTCCCCTCTCATGTGGTTCTTCAGCTGTTTCCCCATGACTGGGGATAGACGTGTACTATTCCTATATAAACAAGGAAGAAACCGCGTGTAGCCTACAGCAAAGAAGCAGTTTTACATGTCGGCCACATTACAGCCGGTTAGGGGTATTGAATCGATATTCCTAAGACCAGTCTTCGTAGACTTGTACAGACGGTTGGTGATAGCCGCGCAAACCCGAGCTAGTACTTCACAACCATTTGGCTCTATTTTCCATGCTGGAGAAGAGTATTGCATTTGCGGTAACCAACAGACTGCACCGCTCTCTCGTTTGCTTCCCAACAACCTCACTTTCCGTGCACGGCCAGGATAGCCATTAGTTCATCACAAAGAGTATGATAAAACCATGACTGAAGCCTAGCCTTCCACTTCCGGGCTCATCGAGATATCTTCTAACTTACGTTCAAAGCACAATCTTCAGTCCTGAGTTTTTCCATGATCGCCCTTATGTATGGTCACACTGAGCCTATGTTTGGGGTCCCGCTCGGTGGTATCGAGTCCAGAACTCTCCATTTCGACTAACGCTTTAGTGGGTGTGGCTACCGCACCAAGCCGGAGGACTGGAACTGTCCTGGCCACCGGATCGAGATTGTCGACTACGTCAATGCGTAGAGAAGACGTTCCACTGACGGATCTTAGACTGGTTCAGTTTGGCCGAAGTCAGATTTGCGAGAAGAAACAAGACTAATATAGGGCTGAAGCTTGCATCAGCTACAGTGTTCTTGAGCCTGAGGCTCATTGGTACCTAGGTAGTGGCAGACGTAGCAAGTGTACAGAATTTTCGTTCAGGATTACCATCAGATCATAGAATGCGCTGATCATTAATATACGGCGGCTCGACAACGGTCTTATTACGAACACGAAGCTTGTGTTGTCGATCGAACGAAATGTCCAGATCTGCAGTGAACGTCACATCTCAGCATCCCTATGCAATCGCATATTCTGAGGATTCGCAACACGACAGTTGTTTCGAAATCTAGCATTCCAACCGTCAAGTATGAACGACCGGCGATCGGCCAGTTTGCTGTTTCTTTTACGTATGAGCCCGCACACACGTATTGCCAACTTATGCTCTTGCGGGAGCTAACCACGTGGTCTGCGTCGCAACAACAGTTTGCGTCATGCGCCACACCTTGATGCGATCACGAAGCAGACCCCAGGCATTTTCTGCTTGGCATCATGCACACAATCTCCCCTTGAGGATTTTCAGCCACGTTTCACAAGACTGCGCCATACCTTGGCCAAACGCCCCACCAAATTTGCGCCACTCCTGAGACTGCTTGGCTCATTTCTGTTGGCCCATGTGAGCAGACGCAGGAGACATCGTACGTGTTTGCTCTTGGCCTTGTGGCTAGTGCTGTGGCTAAAGCCTGACCAGACGAACGGCATTCGTATTGGACTTGATGTGGCCTGCATGATGATGAGCGAAAATGGGGTGCTCTAAGCGAGTTGCTGAGTCACCCGGAAGTCGGCACATGTGGCTCAAGATAAGCACCACTAAAAAGCGTAGGGTGTTCCAATTACCAACGTATAAGCGTCCATAATTGGAAGCATAGTAATGCCAAGGGACCTCGGTATGACATGGCTGCATTGTCGGTATCTCCGACAGCAAAGGAATTTGCATACTGTATATACGGATATGTGGTGAGTGACCCGATGGACAAGCATCGCAAACGGGTATATACGAATCAACCGACATGCTACCGGGAGCAACTGCAGGAACCGCTACTGCTTGAGCAGAGTCTGCTCTTTCAGGACATTCCGTATCTCAAAGGATTATACTTGGCGGGTCCAATACGCTCGTTCTCTTAGCAGAATGTATTCATGGGGAAACTGAAGCGGTAGCCGGCCCCACCGAGCGCTCGAGCAAATCGATGGTGGTGACCAACCGACATTGGAAAAATTGGGAGAATTCCAGGACTGTGGTTGGTACCGGCATTACCATGGTGGCAGCTGGGCTGCTCTATAAATTCATCACGTTGAAGGCACCTTCTCGTTTGGAATACGGTCAAAGGCAGGGCAGGACTTGGGTTTCTTACGTTTGCTCGCCGGTGTACAGCAGGTAATGGCAAGGGTCACCAGCCGCAGTCAAGCCACGCTGTCACGTTCATGGCGACTTTATCCGGCGCTAAGATCTGTCGCGCAAGGCTGGTGCGAGCGGGGAGACAGGCTTTCGGTAGCTCGCCCTGGACGAGAGCCCGAGACAGCCCACGGCTGGGGTGAGTAATTGTCCTCGCTTGGCTGTATGACGGAACCGAGTTTGGTCGCGGCTGATCGTTTCTCGATAGAGAGGCTTTAGAGCGCACGAGGAATATCGGGGAACGAACAAGTTGCAACGGATTGGCGGATCAGACGACTAATGCAGGTTTGGTGTGCAAAAAGCCATGGAGAAGGCTCGGCTTCGCTTGGATGCAGGGCTCTACAACACCTTGGGTGGCGTGGGTGGCGTCTCAGCAGGACCCCCCACCAGGTGTCTCAACCCATAGGCGCTTCAAGGTAGCAGCCAGCAGCGGTATGACGCCACAGGGTAGAGGTCAGCATTGCTGTGCTTGACGACTTGGCGATTCTGGTCTTTGTGAATGGAAACGTCGGGAGGTGGGGCTAGGCAGGAAGCGGTGTGCATGCTGTCTGAGCAAAACCTGTCGAGGACGTGTTATGAAGCCTTGGGGCAGTCAATAAAGGCAGACAGGTGTGCTCGCCGAGATGAATGCACCAATACTGGGCTTGGCTCGCAGGTGAGAAGTGAAAAGCGGACGACTCGGCGGAGTCCAACGATTCGATTCCGGCGTGCAAAAGGGCGGGACGGTGCCATGCGACGGCGCTAGCCTAACTCTAATCCTTGACCCACAAGCTTCTCCGCCGTCTTCACACCCCTGTCACGAGCATCCACCACTTTTGCTCTTAGGCGCAGCGTTCCCCCCCAGCCACAGCTGGCCACATTCTCCTTCCCGACACCCATGACTTCTCCGGCCCTCACAACAACTGAGAGCCTTCCAGCAGACGCGGGCCGCTCGGGCCCCTTCGACAATCACCAAGAAGACGTCTCTGAGTTTGGCGAGGAAAACTCGGAAACCAATGACGTAGGCGATGATCAGGCACCGAAACCGCAACCCCAGAAGCGGCGTCGTGTGACGCGTGCTTGCGACGAATGTCGACGCAAGAAGATCAAATGCGATGGCAAGCAGCCTTGCACCCACTGCACCGTCTACAGCTATGGTACGTGCCCCGCTGTCTTGAAATTGCCCACCTTGGACACATGCTAACGCTCCGCAGAATGGTAAATCCCCAGTCTGCCTGCAAGTAGCCTGCAACACCTGTAATTGACACTCTACCAGCACATATGATCAGCCCTCGAATCGTCGCCGCAATGCGACTCCCCAGTATATCGAGGCTCTGGAGAGCCAGCTAAAACGTGCAAAAGCGCTGCTTCACGTCGTCCTGCCCACGGTCGATTTGAATGACCCCGCCATTGACGCCCACCTTCAGAATGGCTTGCTACCACAGCTGCCACAGCCGGCTCCGCGGCCTCCAGTGATGCCTGGAGACCCTCGGATCCCGCACCATCAAGGACCAGTCCACGGTGACGAACAGCCAGATTCCCATCTTGAGGCCATGGTCAAAGCCACTGGCCAGCTTGATCTGGATGAGGAGGGCAATTGGGATTATCAGGGTCATTCCTCAGGACTCAGCTTCATGAGGGGTCTAAGACAATTTGATGATATGTTCCAAATCCCTTCGGACGAGTCGCCGTCTCTCCGCCACCGAACCATGTCCCATGAACCGCCTTCTCCTAGTTCCCTGTCCATCACTGGATCTACTGCAGGAGCTGTCAACGTGCCTTTACCCAGTAAGGCAAATGCGCGCATCCTCTGTGACAGTGCCATAATCCAGTATAGCGCTATGCTGCGCGTTGTTCATCTTCCTACCTTTTACAAGCAGATGGACCGCCTCTATCAAGTCTCTTCTGAGAACTACGGCACTGCCGAGACCAGCTTCCTGCCCTTGTTCTATTCTGTCTTGGCCTTGGGCAAACTATACTCAGAGAATGATATAGCAACTGATGTAGCAAGCTATGACGTGCTTACCGACGAGGGGTATGCACCACATTCTCCAGACGCACCTTTTTGCAAATGCTAACGTGCCACAGACTCAAATACTTCAAAGCTTCGCGCCAACTTTTGGACATTACTGACTGCAGAGATCTTACTTCGCTTCAAGCCATCATTTTCATGATCCAGTTTCTGCAATCCTCTGCGAAGCTCAGCACGTGCTATGCATATATCGGCGTTGCTCTACGCTCAGCTTTGCGCATGGGTTTACACCGGTCTTTCAATGTCAAGTTCAACCCTATCGAGGCGGAAACGCGCAAACGAATTTTCTGGGTAATTCGAAGGATGGACACGTATGTGGGAGCAATGCTCGGTTTGCCACGGTTTCTGGATGACGAGGACATTGACCAGGAGTGGCCAATCGAGGTGGATGACGAGTATATTACGGAGACAGAAATTCTGCCTATGCCTGAAGGAAGCATTTCAGTCATGGCAGCTTTCAACGCCCACACGCGTCTCGTGCAAATTCTGAATAAGATCTGCAAGTATGTGTACCCAATTAAGGGAACACAATCAGGCGCAAAGAACTCCGTAACCTACTCTGTGGGTTATTCCAAAATTCGCGAAATCGAACAGGATCTCGCAAGATGGCTCGATGAGTTGCCTGTTGCGCTCAAGCCCGGCGGCGATGCCCCATCAATCATTAAAAGGTAAGTTGGTCGCCGACGTCGACTGTTATGGCCATTGACATTTGTACCAGAGTTCAACAGCTTCTTCGCATGGCATTCGGACATGCTCAACTCCTGCTCTATCGGCCATTCCTACACTATGTTTCGCAATCATATAACGTCAACACAGTTGATCAAAGGGCGTTCGCTTGCGCTTCTGCATGCGTTAATGTTTCACGTAACATCATCCATATTTCGACAGAGATGCGTAAACGGGGTCACCTGGCTGGGGCATATTGGTTCTCGATGTACACGACATTTTTCGCAATCGTATCGATCCTGTACTTTGTCTTGGAAAACCCGACAAGCTCCACTAGCTTCGAGCTTTTGCGGGACGCTGTTGAAGGCAAAGAAGTCTTGGCGTACTTTGCTAAGAGAAGCCTGGCAGCAGATAGGTGCAGCACTGCGTTAAAGGTAGATGCATTATCAACCACATATATGTAACAGAGCTAACCATATCCTACAGGGCATGTTTGAGCGTCTTCCCGAATCAATTAGGCATGGTGGAGAGATTATTGCTTCAAGGAAACGTCGACAAGGAAGTTCGCCACATTCCATGGGAACCCGTCCTACCTTTTTCGCGCAAAACGATGCTGCAGGCCCACGACGTGCGAGCACCTATCCAGACAGTATCCCTAACGTCAAAACTGCCGGTCAGACACAGTCATTTGAATCCCACAACCCGGATTTTGGCAGCCTTGGCCTGGGCTCTTCGTACCCAGCACACTCAGTTTCTAACCCAAACCTTTTCGATGGTGTGCCAGGCCTCACGCCTACATCCTCCAACGATAGTCTGCCAAGTTTTGGTTTGGCTCCTATTCACGATTCGCAACCAACTTCTTCTGCCTTCGGTCCGGCAAGCTTGGGCAATCCCCTAGCTGACCCTTCGGGTCTCAATGTTCCGATCGCAGACATCTCGACTATGATGTTTCCCTCTGCCGATCCGCTCGCCTATCCGAACCAACCAATGACTGCCTTCGAGAACAAGCACCCTCAAGCATTTGACCGCAGCACAGGCACTCCTGTGAGCGGCCACCCCACCCCGCTTCCAACTAGCATGGATCTGAAAGGACATCCCGCCATGTTCGCCCCTACTAGCATGCCTCATGCACCAGCTCGACACATGGAAAGCGAAGCCCAGATTTTTACCTCAATGCCCATGTATATGATGCAAGGTGCCCAGCAATACCGCGGCTATCCACCCCAGCACGGTATGCCAATGCAAGCATCAAACAACATGCCTTTCGACGAGTTGATGCACCAAGAGGATTGGTCGCAGTCTTTCATGGACCCTGCGCTGAACATGAACGATGCAAGGTCGTCCCTTGGCACTCAGCAGTTTAGTCAAAATGGCTGGCGTTAAAGTGTCGAAACGCAAATGTAAAGTCATAGAACTGAGATCTCAAGGCTCCCCGCTGGTACATAAACTAGCGGAGAGCGTCCAAAGCTCAGTGTTGTCGATCTGTACCAGCTTCGAACACGGATGCCATTCCGTCCACCCTCTCGCCTTCAACCCACACCACAATAACGGCCGATATTTTTCCTTAGTCTCCTCAGGGTTATAACATGGCGTTTGCGAGTCTACCAAAAGCATTATACCCCATTGTCAACCGGCTGGCACCGATGAGTTAAGCGTTTTCCAACGGTATGCGTAGGGTGAGGACAGAGCCTCACTGACGTAGCTGTGACTTTCCAGTCCGCTACGATCGCGACCTGTCCAATGCATTTTAGCGTTGCTTTTTGTTGCTTTGTTGTTCAAGATCTCATTTTTGAAAGGGCGTTCGACAAGCTAGGCTTTTTGAACATACAATAGACTTCGCGGCTGCGAGTCTAGGTCGAGCACATTGCAAGAGTGCTTCTTGAGCGAAAGGAAGCCGGATTGGAGGGCCACACTCGTTTCGTCTGACGAGGTAACGAGTTACGTATCAGATTACCAAATTGATCAAGCGGGTACCAGCGTACCACGCATAGCATACAGATCTCGAGGTTAACAATGTAGATGACCGTATGGTGTATTGTTTCCAATCACATTTGACAAACGAAGCAAACATTGATTGTATCATAATATATTACGACACAGCAAAGTGAATAACAAGACTAACCGAGCCTGAGGCAGGGTAAGGGACTGAAGAGCCTCAATGGCAGCTACCCACCACCATAGCGGAGCGGGGTAAAGCAATTCCGTCCAGACTTCCAAGGCCGTGCCTAGACCTTACCTTCGGCGCCGATGACCGCCAAGTACCGCTCAACGTTGGCCAAGGGCTAGCTCCAACCATTAGGAATACGGAAAGTAATGTGGAGTAGGACTTACCGACAACTGGGGTCTTGGTCACCAAGCAGTCGTACTCTGTCCAAGCAATCGTATCTAGCGACCTTCTTAACCGGGGCATCGGTGCTGACGGACTAGGATCTTTTGAATCCTAGCTGGGCATTGGCTAAGAGATTAACAGGTTTATCAGATGTGGTAGTAAGTGTAGTTGCAGGACCAAGGAGGATATCGGCTCGTGGGTTATCCGTAGGAAGATGAGTAAAGAGTATATGAAGGTGTGGGGAGTCTGGGGCAGATGATGTCTAGGAACCTCTCAAACGACCAGTCTGATAGAGAGTCGTTGTCACCATGGTTCACGTACCTTCGCTGTCGGTTATTGGTTCTGCATTGGTCGGGTTGAGCAATGCTGCTGCCTTGGGTACTGCGGAAGAGTATGCTGATGGAACGGTGCATGCGAGGATCATGGCAATGAAGACAGTACGCTTTCATTACTGCAATTGAAGTTACTGGTTCTTGACTAACACGGCTAGGCGCAATGGGACGCTGAAATCGCCTCTGGAGAGATGGATAGCACCCGGTATCCCGAACTTGGTTATACGTCGTGTGAGAACGGCTTTGCTGCTGCAATCCCTGGTGACTTCAACAACACATTCAAATGCCATAATGTTGGTCTACTCGAACTTAGAGCGTTTCGCAAATTGCTGACATGCGAAGATCGATCTCTACCATTTCCTTCCACATTCCCTCCTCGGCAGCTCTCAAGGCCAAGGATCCTCTTCCTGGGGATGGACATCCGAAGATGGACGCGAGTTCGTAGCAATCGGTCAATTTGATGGCACAGCCTTTGCAGAAATCAGCAGTGAAGGGAAGCTCATCTATCTCGGTCGCCTGCCTCCTTTTGACCCTATCGGATCCCGCTGGCGTGAGATTCGCGTGATGAGGGACTACGCCGTCATTGGTAGCGAGGCCATCAACCACGGTGTTCAGATATTTGACATGAAGAAGTTGCTTGATATCGATGGGAGTGAGCCTGTGAACTTCACCCAAGAGGATCTGACTGGCCATTGGGGGCTGAGCGATGATTGGAATGCCCTCCCGGTTGGCCGGACCCACAACATTGTCGTCAACGAAGAGCTCAACTACGCCGTAGCAGTCGGTTCCGTCGGCGGCAATGAGACTATTCGTGTTCGTGGTGACTTGCCATGCCGTGGAGGTCTAATCTACATTGACATGAGCGACCCAAGTAACCCTACGAGCCCTGGCTGCGCAGCCGCAGATGGATACGTCCATGATGCCGAATGCATCGTTTACCGCGGACCAGACACAAAATACTATGGGCGCGACATTTGCTATGGCTACAACGAAGACACTCTTACCATTTACGACGTGACCGACAAAGCTGGCAACACCACCAATATCATCTCCCGCACTACATACCCCGGTGCAGAGTATGTGCATCAGGGCGTTGTCAATAATGCGACCTGGCAAGAATACCTCTTCCTTGACGACGAATTCGATGAGCGCGATGCCCGCGTTGGGCCCATGACGCAGGGTCTGCCGTAAGTGTTCCTGTATGAGCTGCATATGAGACATAGGCTGACTTCGTACACTTACATCTAGTACGACCCACATATTTGACATCAGAGACTTGGAAAATCCGTTCTACTCTGGAAACTACGAAGGAAAACGCCGTAGTATCGACCATAACCAATACGTTGTCGGTGACCATCTCTACCAATCGAACTACGGAAACGGACTAAATGTTCTGGACATTCATTCCATCACGCAGGACCCAAGCGGCAACAGCATTTGTGAAGCAGGCTTCTTTGACATATATCCCGAAGATGACGAGAATGAAGGCGGCGGCACAGTAGCTTTCCTGGGCTCATGGTCCAGTTACGCAAATTTCAAAAGCGGTTTCATCTTCGTACACACCATCGAGCGCGGTAGTTTCGTAGTCAAGATGACTAGTAAAGAGTGTGCGAAGCCAGCGGTTTGCGAGGCAGACTCTTGTCTTGCGTCAATGCGTACAGCAAATGTTGAAGGTAGACTGGACGCTTCGCAGGAATTCTGCGGTAACTTCACGCAGAGATTGATCGATGACGTACAAGTTGTTCCAGAGTTTGCGAGGGAAGCGTGCGCTGGGGAAGATGTGGTGGCGAAGGTCAGTAGTGCATGCGCTTGCGTGCCTACTATTGCCGTGCCGGAGTTACCCAGGACGACGACTAGGGGTCCGGTGCCTACTGTACTGCCGCCTAGGGCGTAGATGGAAGAAGTTGTGGAGACGAAGGATAGCGCTGATAAGCAGAACCCGAGAATCATGATGGCGATATCCTGATTTGGAAGCAAGGTGCGAAATGACGAGAACAACACTCCCATCTGCAACCATTCTACGAAACATCTACCATAATGAACATCATCTTGGCCTTGTTTGGAACATTGGTCAACTGTGAGAGCGAGCAAACTTTTCTGCGCGATGGACGTAGAACTAAGATCTGCAGAGCAGCATAAGCTGTCGTGATAGATTGATATATACGGTGAAAAAAAATAGATACAAGAGAAAAGGGAAGAGCCACAGGCCCTCCCTGCCACACCTAAACATTACTCCATGATGCTTTTCATCATGCCCCAATCCTCGTCTCAGCACTTAGCAAGAAGCGCCGGTAGGGATACCGGAGCAGCTAGTGCTCTTCTTTCCACCAGTGACGCTGTTGCCAGACCAGGTCCAGTTGGAGCAGCTACCCTTACCGCAAAGGATGTAGATGTCAGTACCCTTGGCGGCGACAGTACCCTTGACGTTCTGAATAGTGAGGCCAGTAATCGGGACACCGGTAGTGGGCTTGCCAGTGGGGGAGCCGTTCTCGTAGTCTTGCTGGATGACGATACCATACTTGGCGATGTTCTTGAGAGTGATGTTCTTGTAGGTAACGCCAGAGACGGAACCAGTGGCGCCAGAGACGGTCTTGATGCGGACACCGTTGTCAGAGTTGACAATAGTGTTGTCAGAGATGACGACGTTCTTGACTACGTTGTCGCTGCGACCACCAACGGAGCCGATGGAGATACCGTGACCGCCAGAGCAGGTTCCACCAGTGAAGTGGATGTCAGTACCGGAGTTGACAGCCAAGCAGTCGTCTTGGTTCTTGATGTTGGCGTTGGTGATGTAGACACCAGTGGAGCTACCAACATCAAAGGCGTCGGTGTTGTGGCCACCGTTGGTTACGTCACCAGCAGTGTTGTCGATGGTGATCTTGTCAAGGGTAAGGTCCTTGGCGCCGTTAACGGAGAAACCCTGGACAGGGGTGTTCTTGACGTTGAGTCCGGTGATGGAGGACGAGGTCATGGAGTGGGCGTAGAAAAACTTGCGAAGTCAGCAAAAGCTCAATAGAAGTTCTTGGTCCAACATACCTTAGGCTTCTTCTTGCCACCGTTAGTACCCTTGCCATCCCACCACTTTGCACCGTTTCCATCAATGAGGTGGCCAGCAGCACCAACGACCTTGATGTTGGTTCCGGAAACAGAGATGAGGGGACCCTCCCACTCCTTGTAGCCGAATGTGGTGGTGCCCTGGAAGGTAACAGTAGTACCAGACTTGAGCTTTGTCAAGTCAAGAGTGGTTCCTGCTGGGACTGTCATGTCTTTGATGACAATGGCAGTGCAAGAAGCCTTGCCCTTGATGGCGGCAGCAGCATCGGAGAATGTGCAGCTCGCACGAGTGTCCAGGCTCGAAGGAGCAGCAGAGACGAGCGCGCCAGCGCTGAGGAGGAGGGATGTGAGTGCAAAGGCAACCATGATGAATGTAGTTTGGAAAGAGTGACTTTGGAAATGAATGTAAGGCTGTTGTGTGAGAAGTGAATGAATGAGTGACTTGATGAGGCTCCGGGGAGGTGACAGCACCAGATCTTTATACAAGAGCTTCAACGACGGTGGCACGTAGTGATAGGTGGGATAGGTGGGACCATCGGAGGATTCACACACGACTCGTAGTCAAGCTCGAATCCTTCGAAGCTTGTCACTGCTGGGCAAGGCTTGTCACTGCAGAAGTCCAAGGGTCTCCGAGAAATGAGGGCACCAAGCAGATGGCTCTTGCGCGGATGTTTTCGCTGCCTGTAACAGGTGGATCCACGGTACAGGTTGCTCCGCTTCATATGAATGAAACGACACCAGGACTTGATCGCATCGTTCACTTGTTCATTGGCGCAATCGCAAAGCGTCGTCGGCCACTTCAGTTTCCATTTTTGTAAGACTGGCCAAGCATACTTGTTGCAACCAAGCATGTGGTTCTCCCGAGGCTCAAGCTTTTGCATCGTGGGAACTCCTGTGGGCCAATATCCGATGTTTGTGTCGAGCCGTGCCAGATTAATGGTGAAACGAAACGGGCCCACAACTGGTCTAGACGCGTGGCGCCGCTGTCGTGTGGCGCGATCATGTCAAACGCCATTGCGAATACGCAACACACGGTAGTAGCGCCTGCAGCCGATTGATGGAATGTCTTCAGCCACTTGATGAAACAGCCACGCGATTGGAGCGATGTGCAGGATTCACGGAGAATTTTTAGAGTGGAAAGGGCAGTCGCATGACCTCTGGAGCGGTTTCCAAAGGCGAGGTGAAATTAGCGCCCGGCTAGCGTCCCGTCACCGAAAGCATCAGCGAGATCCCGCTGTTGCATGAACTCTCCCTCATCTCATGCTTACTTACTTAGGTGCATGTTGGAACGCCTCTTCACTGTAGAGCTTCCGCGTGCACATGATCAAAACAATTCTTAGCCACACTCGGCTTGCGACACGGTTCGGAATGTCACTTCTCAAGCCCGCAGCCCACGAATCAGGATAACACGGCAGGGAAGCAATTAGGTATAGCCGTCAATCTCGGATCTACCCCTAAAATTTACACCGCTCCAGGTCCTATGAGTAATCACCACCACCGCTGTTCTTACGGCCGCCGGACGAAGAAGCCTCGTTGTGGCAAGCCTTCTACGAACAGACCCCAAGCCATCCAGTTGCGCAGGAACACTATCGCCATCCGATGCACCTCTCTTCCGATATCCCGCGCATCTGCTATAGCCGTGTCCGCATCCATGATCATGAAAGCTCCCGTTACAGGTTTCATCGTATAGCAAACTAACCAGTCTAAGTGAAAGCGTACGAAGTCAGGGTATGTCTCACATGCAGTTCGTATAGAGGCACTTACCAGCGCACCAAAAGAGGTACAAGCAACGCGTTCGATAAACCTGCAGATCCAAGCCTTCAATCCATGGCTCCGCTACCATCTGCACTTCTTTCAGCCCATCGACAGCATTTCCGAAAGCACTTGCCAGGGCCGCCATGGACGAAAGCCGAGATTCATCGTCGATAAATCCTATGCCGATCAATTCGAGGCAGCGCCGCTCTAGTAGCTCTGCGAACTTGTGCAAGTTCGCGGTTGGGATTAGGTCTCCAATGGTATATGCTGAGTCTATAAGAGCTGATGCATAGTACGCCATTCGAGTCGAGATCAGGTCTCCTGGCAAGTCTCGGATAAACTTTCTCGCCTCTTCTGAAATCTCATCCAGAGGAGACTGTGGAAACAGTTTCACTCCGACAGGTAGATGAACATCACGACGTGCTTTGAGGACAACACCGTTTAGAAAGTCAGCTGCTGTAGGATATGTGCCTTCCAGATACACGTCGGTTTCCATTCTCTTTATCTCCAGTGGCAGATGAGCCCAGTTGTCCTTCTTGTATGTCTCGAACCGTTCTTCCAACAGACATCGTCCAATCTTCGGGATGGTCGGTGCTGGTGGTACGTCGAGCGTTCCTAGTGTTGCGAGAATGGCATTGAGTGAGACACTGTCGAAAAGAAGATTGTGGAAATGTGTGGCGTATTTTGCGATGGGAAAATTGGTTACCAATTCTGTTAGAGATAATTTTCCACGCAACACATCACTGGGCGACCCATTCAAGAGCTGGATATCTTCATCCGAGATAGCATTCAGGTGCAGGTCTGCGCTGATGCTGTTGCGTATAACATCCGGATCATCACAATCGTAGTACAACGCAGCATGTCCGCAATCGTAGAGTATTGTAATTGGCGAACTAGCTGCGTTATCTTGCGTTCCCAATGTTACTAGTGGTCGAGGCGTGGCATCACCTGTCAAAAATACGGTGTGGTTGCCTGATGGACCGGCTGCTTCACCATCGCGCGTCTCCCATATTACGGCGATCCGCAGATCCTCGAACATGTTTACGAAGTCGCCCTCACTATAAAAGCTCGGTGTATCCCGCGTCTTTTCGCTTGGAAGTCTCCATTCGTGTTGGTGTGTGGTGGAGGCTGCATTGATCGGACCGCCTAACTTGAATGCAAGAAGCGCGACCAAGAGGGGGTGCAAGAAGTCTTTCTGAACGGGCTTTGGTGTAGGACGATCGAGCGAACTAGATGCCAGCTCAGGCGACGAGTATAAACTTGCAGCAACCTTCTCTGCGGTTGTCGAGGCCGCAATCTCCACACTATCTGCAATTCCAAGGGAGAATGCGACAGCCTTTGAACTTTCCAGCGTTTGCGCCAAAACTAGAAACTTCTGCACAAGCGGGACAGCATTTTCCCGTTCCGCGAAGGCTTTTGTCTGCTTACACGCCGACAGAAGAGTATCCAGCATATCACGCCGATACTTCAATTTTCTGGTTGATATTCCAGCCCCCTGTGGTCTCTCCTCCAGTATTCGGGTATGGCGACGACATGCGACTCTGTCTGTAACGGCACGCCCAACGAGGCTGGGAGGTACCTGGACAGCGGCGTGGAAGGCGTGTGTTCGTTTCATCTAGGATTTGAGCAACTTTCGCCGTTTGAAGAGGCTTTGTACAAAGCGCTCAACAAAAGTATAATCGAGCTACCGGCGCTAGGCGTAAGATCTTGAGGAGGCACACTGGAAAAAATACTATAGTCGGAAAACCGCGAGATGAGTACAGCCCTAGGAAGTGAGTAAAGCGGCAGAGAATCCCAGAGAAGTAGATGTTGTTTTCTTACCAAGCTCTTTGACAAGTCCAGCCTCGCCTACTTGAGGCCAACAAGCGGTTTGAGACTGTCAAGCACATGGCAGATGTCCAACACCACGATCAAACAGCCACTCTGCCCTTGCACCCACCCACGTGCCTTTGCTGTCTATAAATTCTGCTTTGCCGTCTATTAGCTACAGATCGGCAAATATTGCCTTCATGCTATTATTAAGGTATGCGACCTACTCGTGGTATGATCAGATGGCGCTGAGCTAGGCTGATCATGTCTTATCCTTGATTGACAAGATTGGACTACACAACGCTCTCAACAGTCTCGGGTCTGTGAGTTCGTAGTGGCCGCGATCAAACACATACCTTCAATTTTCGCACCTTGGAAAACAACCACCTCGCACTATGCCAGACGAAAAACCAACGGGAAGATGGTGCTATTCTTCCCATGTAACTTCCAGATTTCGAATTGAGCAATCGATCGTATCCAGTTAACGTCCGTCCGCGATGCTCGTGGCCCTTTATTCAAGTCGTATTTGTCAGGCCCTCGTCGCAATACCATCGTATGCGACACATACGTCAACGCAGAGTGTAGCTGCTGAATTTGAGCACGTCTCATCTCTTTGTCTAAGATCAGTTTGCGACAGATCTCAGCATACCTGGCAGCTTGAGTTGAGGAAGTGTCAGTATCAACGAAGACGAAACCATGTTGCGACATGTAGGCAGGGGTTACAGAACGGCTGCTTATGTTCATTGTTTCAATCCTCCATGCAACGAACGCGGCCTCAATATGAGGAATGAGGAAGATGGTAGGGCGTTCGCTCGGTATGTCGGATGTGGCACAGTCTGGTCGTGTCTTCAAGCCACTCGCGACTTCAGAAAGATCGACGTCAGCGATGAGGCTTATCAGGGCTCGAGCGCAATGACCAGGAAATCCAGGTAAGCAGAGATGACTCATCAGGCCGAAGTCGCGTGCTCTAGTATTGATGAATCCACCATGCGATGTACGGAATTGTAATCAAATGAGAGCACATGCGTACTGTAGTTTAGCCTGGTTACCTCCCGACGTGCGCTTGATCTTAGAGATTCTTCATTTGAGCCTACGAGGCATCATGGAAGAAGACACGCAAGACTCGCTTGCGTAGTTGCTTCATGTATCAAAGTCAGCGACTGTTATCATGTAGCTCCTGAAGCTGCCGCCTTGAACAATACGTTCGACTTGTAAGAGCTTTTTCTTTCACTGCTAATAGATTATCTGCCGTCCGAGTGGTTCCTCCAATAGCTTGCTGGGGGTCTGGTCGTATTTCGGGACTCGCTGCAGCTCACTGCCGATAGTTCTTCCGCGACAGACTTCTAGTGCGTACAGTTCGCAGACGTTGCTGTTAATGCGTTCGAGATGGAACCACCGGAAAAGTATGTAAGCATCGAAATAAAGCCGGAAGATCGTCTGCGCGTCGAAGAAGTGGGTTTGTACAGCTTTTGAACCAGGCGATCGGGCTTTTGTTCTACCGTCATCAAAGGCCTCCCCTTAAACGAAAACCGTGGGTTCGTCATCAGCTTACCCGATAGCTCGATTTGCAGGCCCAGAGGCGAAGAGAATAGGGTTGCCGTACTAGGCTAAATCAATCAAGGCTCAAACGTCCATTGCGCGTTCGCACATGGCGTTCATCTTCAATGTCAGCCCTGCGGCGTCAATGCGACATGCTGGCAAACTCCGACCTAAGTATCATGTTCAGATCAGGGCAGCAATCGGATGCGACGGGCGCCGCTGTAGAAAATCAAAGGGCACTCTAGACGAAACGAAGAAGACAAGGAAGGACCGACTTCTATACACTAGTAAATAAACTCAGCGCTTGGACTTGGTTAAATTACCCACACCCCAGGAACATCAACGCTTCGGTCCGTATACGTCTGGGGAGTACTGCGCAAACTGGGCTTGGAAAATGGTTGGCGTGTGCCAAAGTCAAGAGCTATTCGCTGTTTCGAGTCAACGTTGCGGCCAAATGTTAAGCTTTACGGCTTGGACACCGACGAAAGACCATCAGCTATAGGGCAGTGGCCAATATGAGAAGTATGTAAGAGCCGCGACCTCTTCAGATAGTGCTTCAATCATCACTCGCACATCCTGCAAGTTTCCCTTCAACCTCTTGTTTGAATTTTTTGGCTACTAGCCGTCCTCTCATTTCGAAATGCGTGTCTCGAACGCTGCCGCTCTTTTCTCTTTGGCCTCTTTGGCTCAGGCTGCTCCGGCCATTCATAACCACAAGCATGCTCACCCACGTGATGTCGGCTACGGTAGTGGCGTGAAGTACCAGTCTGGTATCTTCTACGTCAACTGGGCCATCTATGCGCGTCAGCACTTCGTCACCGATCTCCCAGCCGACAAGTTGACCAAAGTCAACTACGGCTTTGCCAACGTGAACAACCAGACCGGAGAAGTCTTTCTCACCGACGAGTGGGCTGACATTCAGTACGGCTACCCAGGAGACGTTGCCACTAACGGCACTCAATTGCTTGGCAACTTCAATCAGCTGTTCAAGCTCAAGCAGCAGAACCGCAACCTGAAGGTCATCCTCTCGGTCGGTGGCTGGAGCTACAGGGCCAACTTCAAGCCCGCCCTCGCCACCGAGGCGGGCCGCCAGAAGTTCTGTGACAGCGCTCTCACGCTCATCCAGGATCTGGGAATCGACGGTCTTGACATTGACTGGGAGTACCCAGAGGATGAGACTGATGGTGCCAACTTGGTTGACACCCTACAACGCTGCCGCAGGGTATGTATTCATTTTCAAAACCTTTACTGTCCACCAAGTTAACATGTCTTCAGACGTTCGATGAGTACGCGATAGTTAACGCGGCGGGTTACCACTTCGACCTTGGTATTTCTGCCCCTGCTGGTCCTTCGCGCTACACAGTCATGCCTGTTGCCGAAATGGACCCATACGTTGACAACTGGAACCTGATGGCTTTTGACTACCAGGGCCCTGGCTTCTCCAACTTCACTGGTCATCTCAGCAACGTTTACCCCAGTTCCAAGAACCCCAGGGCTACAAATGGCTGGGATGTTGTCACTGAGGACTTCGTCCCCTTCAACACCAAGGAAGCCATCGACTACTACAAGGCTAATGTTGCTTCGCCCAGCAAGATTCAGCTCGGTATGCCTCTTTACGGCCGCTCTTTCGCCAACGTCGTCGACCTGAGCAAGGAACAACGTGGTTTGGGCCAGAAGTTCAACGGATCTGGTGACGGTACCTGGGAGCCTGGTACTCTTGACTACAAGGTTCTTCCCCAGAACGGCAGCAAGGTATACCACGACAAGGAGACTCTGGCCGCCTGGAGCTGGGACCCAGTTCGCAAGCAGATGGTTAGCTTCGACACACCCAAGGTTGCCTCATGGAAGACCGATTACCTCATGCAAGAGGGTCTCGGTGGTGCCTGGTGGTGGGAGTCATCTGGCGATTTTCCCGTTACTGATGACAAGAGCATCGTCGCCACTGTTGTTAACAAGCTTGGTGGTGAAGCAAACTTCAGGCAGAGCTGGAACAACCTTTACTACCCCAAGTCGAAGTACTACAACATCCGCCCTGCGGTGAACTCGACTATTACAATCACCTTTTAGATAGTGAGTCCGGCGTCCTCAATCAGGCAACTCAAAGCCAGCCGATAATTCTTTTCTATACAACTACATTTTAGAAGAACATTTTGCTTGCACTATTGTCGCAAGGGCTTAATGCAAGAGATGCACGTGATGCGAACTCACGAGCAACTCGCACAATGAATATGTCAGCTTCCACTGTGACCATATACTGCCTATTGTTCTATAATCTCGGAAGTTCAAATCATCATGCCTCTCCTGTTTCACTCTAACATCTCCCTACAATCCTCTCCTGTACGCATATGATACCCAGGATTATCAAACAAGCCTGTCGTGAGCACCTGTCCTTGAAGCTCCAGCCGCTGCAGCGGATTTCCTGATAATATCATAGGGAAGGTCTGGCAAGATACACTGATGAAGGCGTAAAGGCCGAAGCAATGAACATGAGTATATCACCATCAGGCAGACTAATGATATTCTCCTCCATGTTGACAATGACCAGATCGTCGGGCTTATGCATCAATGTATGTTCACCGCTTTTACCGAAAGCTTCCAGTGTAACGGGGAGAAATTCGGAGGCCCAGAGTGATTAAAATGTCTTGAAACAAGAAGACAGAGGTTGGCCTTATGGCCACTGGTAAGTTGTCACTTACTGTGCACAGAAAAGATGAGTGCACATGATCAAATGCTAGACGCTCGGTCTTCCGTGTACGCCTTATGATCAACTCTGAACTTGGTGACTATGTTCATTAC
>Ga0058698_10000399_pt1 | contig 24787 bp, 21 predicted proteins | sample AgamicAsSfe_FD_67288 | JGI IMG/M metagenome (GOLD analysis project Ga0058698, IMG submission 67288) | Agave microbial communities from Guanajuato, Mexico - As.Sf.e | ecosystem: Host-associated > Plants > Phyllosphere > Phylloplane/Leaf | place: Guanajuato, Mexico | collected 2012-05-30
TGACCACACTTGGCTCGCAGTCATGACTACCCCAACATCCCCCGACTTCGACGTGATCGTCATCGGGGCAGGGATAAGTGGTATCAACGCCGCCTACCGCCTCCAAACCCAAGCGTCTAGCTTCTCCTACACCATCCTCGAAGCCCGGAACGGCATGGGCGGGACCTGGGATTTCTTCAAGTACCCCGGCATCCGCAGCGACAGCGATCTCTGGACGTTTGGCTTTCCCTGGGCTCCGTGGCAGGAACAGCGCGCCATTGCTGACGGCGCCAGCATCAAGGCGTATATCGAGAAGACGGCCAGAGATCACGGAATCGACCGCAGGATTCAGTATGGCCGCAGAGTGGTAACGGCGGACTGGTCGAGTGATCAGCAGTTGTGGCGGTTGGGCGTGGAGTGCCAGGGAGAGATGAAGACGATGCATGCGAAGTTTGTGCTGTTTGGGACTGGGTACTACGACTATGCGAATCCGCTGCCCACTACGATCAAAGGACTGGAGAACTTCGAGGGGACACTGGTGCATCCGCAGTACTGGCCGTCGGATCTCAGCTATGACGGAAAGAATGTTGTGATTATTGGCAGTGGCGCTACCGCCATTACTCTGCTACCCAATCTTGCCGAAAAGGCAGGCCACGTTACGATGGTGCAGCGGACGCCTGGGTACATTCTAAGTCTTCCGAATAGCGGAGATTCATTGGTGAATAGGTATCTGCCGGTGTGGATGTCATACAGGATCAACAGGATAATGAACTTGATAATTCCGACGCTTTTCGTGCTATTCTGCCGGTACTTTCCCAAAGCAGCGAGAAATATTGTACGCATGAGGACTACGCCACTGTTACCAAAGGGAATGGAGTACCAGGAGCCGACATAGTAAGTGCGAGTCCAGGTACATATTCTACCCGTTCTAATATACAACCTAGCGACCCGTGGCAACAACGCATGTGTTTCAGTCCTAACGGCGACTTCTTCGACGCCTTGAACAATGGCAAAGCCGATGTGGCCACTGGCAAGATAGAAACCATGACCTCCGACAGCATAATACTCGAATCTGGGCAGCAAATAAAAGCCGACGTCATCGTGACTGCCACAGGACTGAAAGTGATGCTCGTCGGCGGCACAAAGATCACAGTCGACGGTGTCCCGCTCAACCCTGCAGACAAGTTCGCCTGGAAAGGTGTCATGTTGCAGGATATGCCGAACGCTGCATACGTTATCGGATACGCAGATGCTTCATGGACACTGGGCGCGGATGCCACGGCACAGATGGTGTGCAGACTCCTCAACAACATGAAGAAGGCTGGATATACATCCTTTGTGCCACGCCACGACGAGAACGAGGAGATGAAGCAGCAACCGGTATTGAATCTCAACTCGACATATATAGAACGCGCAAAGGATGTGATGCCAAAGGCGGGTGACAGGGGTCAATGGAAGCCGAGGAAGACGTATCTACGCGATATGTGGGAGGCAAAGTTTGGAGACGTGACGTCCGGGTTGGAGTTCAGTAAAGTGTCTACTTAGAGCTTGGAGTTGTATATATAGTTAGATGAGACCTCGCATTGTATAATCACTTTGACCCCTTTTCAACCATTTGAGTCCAGGCGGAGTTAGTCCCATGCAACCTGAAACCGCAAGTAAACATCGTCACCACGGCTTACCGACCAAGTCAGCGTCCAGGTCACGCCTAGGACCGAAGGAAGAGGAAGAAAGCCTGGTGTGCTGAAGAAGGCGACTCACATGCCCCGCAAGAGTGCTTGAAACCGCGCACTACTCGAAAGACTAGCAGGGCAGGAGGAGGGGGTACTGTTTCAAAGCTTTCCCATCATGGCAGATGGAAAGAGATCTGGAGGAGGTGGTGGAGGTGCAGCTGGACCAAAGGTTGCGGTGCCAAAGACTGGCGCTACGCCGCAAGGGCCAGGCGACTTTGATGAGGTCTTGACCAAGTCAATTGGTGCACGGTCAGTCGAGTACATTTTCACGAGCACCATGTCGCACTGCTACATGTGGAAACTCGAACCTTCAGCTGACATCAATCACCACAGAGTTAAGCTCACTACCGCCGCTCCTAACAGTATCACACTCGAAGGCACCATCTTCACCGCCTGCCGCACCACCAACATCCTCGCCATTTGCACAACCTCAGCCGCCTCCAGTACATCCACATCCAGCGACTACCATCTCATCCCAGTGTCTCGTATCCAGTCCATCGACGTCCTCTCGCTCCCCAACAGTACAAATCCCGAAGAAGTGCAGCAGTCTATATCACGAGTCGATCTGAAAGCGCTAAAATCCCGAGAGACGGCGACAATCAGGAAAATCAAGGAGCGTGATGCCACGAAGGGCAAGGGTGTGACGAGAGAAGCGCAGGATATCTTCGATGCGCTGGCGAGAACGTGAGTCTGATGTCCATCCTTGCCAGTACATCCACCTGGAGCTGTCATGCACATGGTCCACTTGGTACCACATCAACACACAGCAGCCATGCTAACAGACATTGTGTGTAGACTACCCGCACGATGGCACGAAACCTCCATCATCGTCAACGACGCCGTCATAATAGCCAAACCCTATGGACCCGAGAACTGTACAGCGCCAAAGGATCAGCAGAACATGCTCGTGCGTATTAAGAAAGTGTTGGAGAATGAGCGCAGGAAGCTTGCGGAGAAGTCGAGTAAGGCGTCGAATGCGGGACCGGCTGGGGGCGTGAGGAAGGGTGGGTGAGAGTCTGCGGTAGAGTAAGCCCACGCATCGCAGGACCGGGGCAAAGTAGCCTTAGAGATGTGCGAGGCTAGCGGCGAGATAAGCTTTGTGTGCAGCGGCCACTAGTGAAGTCCCGCACCGTGAGTGTGATTTGAGACTGAGGCCAAGTCGAAAGGCGGAACGAGTCTGAAACGGATGATGACCTAGCCATATAGCATATAGTGTAGCGCAAGACTATGGCGATAAAGGAGACATTGAGGCTTACTCAGCACTTGACATCACCTCGTACGTGCAGATGCAATTACTCACCATATCTTGAACTCATCCCATATCTCATCATCGCCGTCACCTGGACCGCCGTCACCTGGACCGCCGTCACCCTCTCCTCGCTAGCACGGTCACCAGGAATCCCCAACCATGTCCAACACCTTCCTTCCCCCCGGTCTTCGTGCCGCCGCCACCGAAGTATCCGCCCTCCTGAAAGCACGAAACGAGACCATTTCCGTCGCCGAAACAGTAAGCAAACACTCTTCTCTCTTCCCTGACCTGCCTGCCTCGGTCCAGCGAACCATCCCCTCTGCGTGTCAGACTGATCGAGCACTTGTGGGACAGGAGTGACTAATGGTGAACTTGCTGACTTTGCTCGTTGTGCACCACAGGCTGCGGGCGGATTAATCAGTGCTGCGCTGCTTGCCCAGCCGGGTGCGAGCAAGTACTATATGGGAGGCTTGACGGTGAGTTTAAGTTTTGAGTTGCGCATTGGGGTGATTTTTACGTGGAAATGTGATAAGAACAAGTCGTGCTGGATTGAGATTTGAGATTGGAGTGATTTCGACATCAGCGTCCGCGTATCTGGACTGTGATGATGCTTCTTGTGATGATCCTTGTCAGCTCACTCCTCTTCCCCCGCCAGCTGTACACACTCCCCTCCCGCCTCGCCTACGCAGGTTGGACCGACGCTTCGATCGCGGGCTATAAAGGGCCCACGCCCGCCATCGTCACCGGTCTTGCGGCGCACACACTCAATACGTTGAAGTCGACTTACTGCGTCTCCGAGTCTGGGACTGCGGGACCTACGGGCGGGGACACGAGGAACAGGACGCCGGGGTATGTTGCGTTGGCTGTTGTGAAGCGGGAGGGAGGAGAAGGTGAGGGGACAGGGGTGAGGGTATGGACGAAAGAGGTAGAGACAGGCTCTAAGGAACGGGAGGAGAACATGGTTGCGTTCGCGGTGGAGGCGTTGAAATTGGTTGGGCAGGTTATCAAGGGGAAGAACGGGGAGGGAGAGGTACAGGCGAATGAGGAAGGAGAGGAGGGCAAGCTGTGAGTGTCATACTCGTGACCAATACTGGCGCGGAATGAATCTGTACAAACTTCGTACAAAGCCACGCTGTGACCTTTCCTTCCCTCGACAGTCTCCTCTACCGCAACCTTTCACTGTCGTTTCCCGATTTCGTCTTCTTCGAGGGACGCACAACCTAGCCTGGTGGCCAGCTAGCCGGCTCTGCAGTGGCGTCAGCTGTTCAGGCTTCAGCTTGATCCGCTCAGCTGGAGGCTTGTCTCTATCTCCTCGAGGTTAGCCGTGCTTAAAACCCCTGATTGATCAGGTGCGCGTCGTGTTAGTATACAAGGTGAATCTTACAAGCCAGTATCTCTGTACGATCAAAGACTTCGAAGAGAAATTTCTAGGCACACAATCGTCCAGGAAATGTTAAGGCAACGGAACTTCAGAGAGCGGCAACTAAAGAATAGAGGAAATCTCACACTGGAGCGAGACGAGACAATGCCAGCAAGACCAGCGTCACTGGCGGCAGCGACGGTCTGCAATGCGGAGGTCGACGATCAGAGACCGCACACCATGTCGTCTCCCTCCTTCCTCAGCCCTGCTCGCCGGGCCGCTGGAAAATTTGGAGAGCGGGTAGCGGGTAGCGGGTTGAAAGTCCTTGTGATGACCATGTCTCACTCGTGGGAAGAAGTCAAAAGGGCCGTGAACGGTAGACAGAGAGTAGAAAGCTTGATAGCCTTATCAAGGTGTGGCATATAATAGGCTGCGTCGAGCTAAGCTCAGCTACCTAGCCCTGTCAGTATCCTACCGTAGTCTGAAAATTGACATCCTGTGCATCTCTCCTCATCGTCATCATATATATACAACAGCTCACCTCTGCACCTTTGCAGATACCTTGTCTATGCTTTGCTCCATTCTGTACACTTCATCTTCATGCTTATCATGCTTCATCATGCCACCAAATATCCAGAATCATGTCTATACGCCAAGCAGTCAGAAATTGCCCGTGAAAACACCTCGAAGCGCCAACGCTATCACCAAACCACCTCATATAGTCGTCTTGAGAAAAGAAAAAAGGACCCCGAAGAAGGTGTAGAAACCCATACAGATATCCACCTCAAAATCCCTGACCGCAATCATAGAAGATCAACCACAAAATCCAAATTACGCTCCAACCTCAACTCTTCCCACTAGGCCTCCTCCCCCTCAAACCCTCAACCCCTCCATACCCATCTCGAAACGGCGTGGTCGGTCGCACTACCGCAGCAGGCGAAAACACCGAGTCGCCATTAAGCTCGCTGATGACGACTGGCGAAGACGACGCCGACGAAGATCCAGGTCCGTGCCGTTGTTGATACGCCATCGCTGCAGATTGTTGCTGTTGGAAAGCGTTGTGCGATGGTTGCTTCACACTCACACTCGTGCCGTTGTACTCCCCAACGCGCGGGGTGCCAGGTCTGCTAGTACTAGCACTAGCGCTGATCGCGGACGTGGGCTCGCTAGATCCATGCATCTGGTGCACAGCCGCGGGATGTTCGGGGTCGTTGAAGAGCGTGGGATATTCCGTTAGCAGTAGCGCGATGAACTCGGCGGGCACGTTCAGCGTTGGGGCAAAGACGATGCTGATATTGCGGATGGTCATTTTGTTGCGGTCGGAATTGTTGACGACGCTGATGAGGAAGCGGGTTAGAGTGGCGACGAGCACGTGGTTTGCTTCGGGAAGAGCGCGGATGAGGCTCGTGATGGCGTGTAGGCGCGAGGGAGGAGAGGGGACGTCTAGAAGGCGAGGGTGTTAGTGATACAAAGAGAGGTGGTGCGGTGGAAAAGGTGGCATACCCATAGCATTAATCAAGTCGACATGAAGACTTGATGTCAGTACTGATTCTGGAAGCTCCCGGAGATATGCCTTGAGCACAGATGCGACTGCGTGAACATCGTATTGCTTGCCATCTACAAGCTTGACATCGCCCTCGCTGTTGAAGCGCTCCTTCAGTGCTTTGATGATTGAATTAGCCCCACTCAACCTGAAGATCCCTTCTTCCTCCGAGGCTGATTTGTATTCCAGATACTCAATGCATCGGTAGACAGGAGACGGCAACAGCACGTCCTCGTCCTGGGGCGGGAAGTGTCTTGCAGCCTCAGCCAGAGCCGTTCCGAAAACGACTCTTGAGATGCTCTTGCCAGTTGTAGGCAGGTGTCGACTAAGACTTCGTCCGTGTCTTTGAGGCGTAGAGTTACTACTGTTTTCATCTTCATTGGATTGCTTCGTGCGGAAGCCAAATATTGAGCGCTTCTTTGAATGTCCCCTCTTATTGGCCTTGATGGGTGCAGGAGCGGCTTCCTCAAATGATGGTCCGTGGTTGATGGATGCATGAATGCCAAGAGCCGAGGTCGAGCTGGACGGACTGTCCATAGAAAGACTCGAGGCGAACGAATTTGGCAGCGGCTGTGCGCTCATCAGAGGTGGCTGTGCTGCTATTGTCGAATCGTAGCCCACAGTCCGCATGGCGCCGACATGGTCAATGTTCGACCCCGGACTTGATATTACTGGCGGCGGCTTGCGAATCTCCGGGTTGTACGTGTTGACAGGCATGCTTGCAAGGTCTCTTACGTCTGCTTGTGATGCCGTCGTATATGGTAACAGTGCCTCAATCCAGCTATCCCTTGACTCATCGTTGGCAGCACAAAGCACGTGTTTCACCAGGTTAGAGAGTCCTTCTGTCTTCTCCTCCAGGATCAAGAATGCGTGCTTATATTCTGAAGAGTCTGGCGTGCGCTCATTGTTTTGACGGGCGATGCGTGCATTTTTGAGCTGTATGCTGCCCATAAGCTGATCTGCAGGTTCCGCATAATACTTGAGCTCCGGTCCATCGAGGACGAAATATCTCGACTTCCAACTTGATTGGACACCAAACGACTTTCCCTTCTTTGTCAAATATCCGGTTTTCCTGTGCGAATTGATGAATGGAGAATTTGAGCCCATGCCAACAGCAGAGTCATGGTCAGAGACGCTGGTGTTGGGTGACGAGCTTCCCGAAGCACCCACGACATCTGTTGACAGATAGCAACAGACTAGCAGCGCAGCAGCTTGATCAAATTGCGTATCGACCATGATCATGAAATACCGCACCAAAGCAGTTTGCCTCAAGTGTGCGTTCACTCTGACCTCATTGGCCAATGGAGTGTCCTGTGGCAACATACCTGAGAATCTTGCAATGGATTTGATCGATTGATGCAGAGTAGGTAAAGCTGACATAGTCTTCTGAACCGACCACAACTTCCTCTGGTCGGATCTTCGAATGATGTGGATGACGAAGTCTTCATAGCTTTCCTGACCATCTTGCATAGGACAATCGCGATGCGGTGTCTTGGTAGTCGGACAGGTCACTTTCAGCTCAATAGTTGGCAGGGCCTGGGTCGACAAGGGAAGTACTGGTAGCGCGTCGAGCATACTATCACTGGAGACATCTTCTGGCGCTGCTACAGGAACATCACGTCTCTGCGAGGACATTGTCCTTTCACCAGCTGTCGTCGAGCTGGATTCCAATGAATTCACCTCATTTTCCGGTGCATCAGCTGAGGGCGGGCTCGGACCCGCAAATGGTAGTGGTAGGAATTGTTTCGGTTCTCTTGGAGATAGAGGTAATCCTGCGACGGTCGGAAAGTTCTCGGTATGAGGCGTATACAATGGAATTCGTGCTGGTCGTGGTGGAGGTGCATTTAATGGTCGGTCCGCAGGACGAGGACTCATTGGTAGGCCTGGACTCATCAATGGAGCCAAAGTTGATTGCACTGTCAGGTTCTGAGGGTACTCGCTACCACCATTGGCTCGAGGACTTAATTGCTTGAGATTGACAATGTGCTGCCTTGGCGATGCAGGCAGACCAACGTTGATGGAATTCTCGGTCCGGTGCTCATAGTCGAGGACTCGCTGTACATTGCTACTTGCGCTCGAGTCTCCAGGTAACATAGTGGGCCTTTTACGTTTCTGCGATGACTTGGACGACCTAGTGAGTTGTACCTCTTCTGACGCATTGTCGTCTCGAGTTGGACGACGACCGCGTTCAGAAGGTGTCGTTGGTGATTGCTCACATCCGGAGTCTGACTCCAGCTTGCTATGTGGTACGTTCTCCTGTCTTTGTCCAGAGACCGAGGTGAGATCCAGCGGAGTAGGGGGTGCCTTTCTCGATCGAGCACTTTGGCCGACCGAAGATGGAGAGCTGGGTATATCCATCTTCAGTCGTGGTGGAGGCGCGCTCTGCGGTGTTTGGGGACGAGTACTGTCTGTAGCAATCGCTCGACCCAAGGGCGATATCTTGACTGGAGTAGCCTCCATGACAGTAATGCTACCAGTATCTGACATGATACTGTCACCTCGATGGTGTGCCGCAGGCGGCGTACCAACAAGTGAAGTCGTCAGCGCGTGTGCAGATGCAGCAGCCCGAGTGTAATTTGGTGGTGTCTGAGGACTAGACTGTGTGAAGATGTCTTCCCGTTGCTGAAGACGAGCGTTCGTCGCAGGCTGGTCGAGTCCAATTGGCCCAGGCTTTCCCACATCCCCTTGCAGATTTGTTCGCTCCAGAACTGTGTTATTTGCATTCAGTGTCTCCTTTAGCTTCTGCCGGTATCGATCCTTCTCTTCGAGCGCTCTTTCAAGATTCTCATCCAATTGAAAACTCACGGCTCTATGATTTTCCAGAAGCTGCCACAACCGATCACACCGTGCAGCGATGGCTCGTTTGCTTTCTAGTGCCTTGCGCAGAGCCTGCTCTGCAGAACCATGGACAGAAATCAGATCCGCGATCTCTTCCTCAATGTCGATCTGCGCGCCTGCACCATTGCTCAGAGAAGTTCCCTGTCCTGCATAGCTCTTCTTTACGATCTTTGGTCCTTCCTTTACTGCAGGCGACGAAGTGCTGTTGACTCGACGTACAACTTGAACAGGTCCTGGAGAGGGCAATCCCGATTGTGGGAGAAGAGGAGAGGATATACTTCGTCGAGTTCGGTGTTTGCTGGGCGTGCTCGGAACAGGTTGCTCTGGGGTGACCTCAAACTCTTGCGACTCCAGCGGCGATGGCAAAGAGTCAACGGGCGACACAGCTGTCGAGGTGGATGCCATCATAGCCTCCCAGCGCTCTCGTGGCGATCGTGCCAATTCTTCCGGGGTCAGTGAAGCAGCCAAGCTCGGTCTTGTGAACCTGTTTCGATTGCTCAATTGCCTGCTCAGCAGTGCATTCTTGCCAGAAGTCGAGATGTGAAGGAGCTCAGGTTTGAGGCTCGAGTCTTGTAGTTGAGGAAGCTGGGAGAGCGGAGGATCTGACTTTGGAGGATCTCCTGAGTGCGTGAATCGGAGACCAGGTAGCGCGACTGAAGATTGAGTTGCTCGTGCCTGGTGTTTGTCTCCGAATGACGATGGTGGAGCGGCCGGAGGTTTTCGAGATCGTGACAGTGCGTGACTGTGACTGCTCGAGCTATCCATCTCCCTGTTGGCACTATGCCACCCTGGCAGATACTGGGCGCTGGGCGCTTAAGCTTGTGTGAACGAGGCCAGGTCGCCAAGGATGGTGATGTGTTGAAGGACGGGACAATGCATGTATACGTTCCACAAGATATCCAAGGCACACGCCCACTGTCACTTTGAGCTCGAAAGGCAGGACAAAAGACAGACCTGCTGCCGAAGAAGCTTTACAAAAAGAGTGAATGAAGTGCAAAGAGAGTGTAGTGTGTAGTGAACGACAGGCCGATCAACAGACGCTGGTTGCTGGAACCAAGGGTAAGAATACAGTAGTGCTCGAGTCGTGAGGTTTGCGCTAGCCTCATGGCCAAAGCGGACAGTCCCGTCGATTCGGTTTCAGAATATGCAGGCCAGTTCGCCAATTGCAACTTACACCCGATACACACTACTGCCATGCTGTGCACCCGTTATCCGTCTCTAGACGCGTTTACTGGCCTACGTTCATACTCACCGTCTTCGTGGTAAGAAGTCAAAAGTAAATACTGCCGCATACACGTTCAAAAGTCTAAGGAGACTGTGGCTTAGGCTGGGCTTACACGGCTTGCTTTTCGGCTCCAAATCAGATCCAGGCAGGTTTCGGCCTGGGCAAGCGATGGGAGAGCTTTTGCAAACCGGAATGCTTATCCGCAGGTTCTTACACCTCGTCCCATCACTACATACTGAGTCGAGGTCTTCATAAGACTGCTCATCCACTCCAACGTCTATCCGAATGGTATGGCACATGTGCACAGCTATCCTCCACGGCATTGTATGGCAGTGGAGCCGGAGTGTCTGAAAAGATTGATTGACTCTGCCCATGATCTAAATTCTAAACAATGATGAACACATATCGCCGGCCAAAAAATGCTCGTAAATGCCCGTAAATGCCCGTAAATGCCGTCTATAATCCTGTAAACATCTCTATCTGTCTGTCCTTCCCATAGCCGTACTATGATCAAACCAGGAATCCAATACAGCAGAAGGTGTCCTCTGCCCAGATGGGTCCAATCCAAAGTTGCTGCCCAGTCTGTCTCGTCCAACCGGCCTTGCACTCAAATAATCACGCGCCATCTCCGTACTGGCACCACGACTGCCAGGACTGGGTCTGAAACCAGGTGTATTCGGCGGAGTAATTCTAGGTGAGTCGAGACGGCCATAGCCAGCAGCAGAGGGACCTCCGATGTGGGCGAGGGCAGCACCTCCTGCAGGAGCGGCAGCACCAGACGCATAGTATCCCGCTGGTAGGTAGCTGGAAACCCTGTTCCCAATTGTATTTGCGCCAACACCTGCTGTGGGCGAGAAGAAAAGTGAGCTCGTCGTAGGCGTCCTCTTCTGTTGTGCTTTCGGCTTTGGCAATGTGCTATACCGTTGTGTACTCCTGTCGCGTGCGCCCTCGTACGCTGTGTTCATGGAAGTGAGTGCTTCCATTGACATGTTGTTATCCGAATAGGCACCGGCATAGCCGCCATTACGTGACTTCTCTTGGGGATAGTTCTTCATTGCTGCTCGTTGTGCGGAACGATTGATTGACCAGGCTACAAGGACGCGCCATGCGAGGACAAAGGCCCCGAGGAATCCGAGCGCTGCACCGACGACGATGAAAACTGTGCCCTCAGGTAAGCTCGATTTTTGCATGAACGGCGCATTGCTCGTGTCAGGGACAATGAGAGAAGGTATTGATGTGACGACGCCGGCTATCGTTGGGGCATTGGAGAGGAAGCCGGAATTTGTGGTAGATGGCGCAGTCGTCGCGGGTGTGGTTGAGATCCCTGACGCATCACTTGCTGTTGACGCGGTGATCGCGGTAATTGCTGTCGCCGCTGTTGTCGCTGTCGAGCCAGTCACTGTTGCAAGGTCTGGTAGGTCGCTGAGTGTGGTCTGTGCTACAGATGCTGTTGCGACGATGAGAATGCCACTCCATATGAGAACGGGTTTGATCCTCCTCCGAGAAGCCATGATATTGTTCTATCTCCACGCGCTCGAGCAGCTTTCCAGTAGAAAGCGCCTGTCCTATTCCAATAATGTACTAAAAAACGCGTCGTATGTATGCTTTTGTTGTGGCTGATCTAAGATTTGGGAAAGCGAGGTTATTGCATGCAGGTGTAGAAGACTCATCCGATGGCAGGCCAGGCAGGTTGGAAGGATGATATGGGCGTTCGAAGGTGGTGCACTTCAAGGAGGCTTGGGGAATGTTGAAATGTCTGGTAATAGAGACTGAAATAGACATTCCCCCCACGCCCCTAAACAAAACATCGAATGCCAAGGCTGCGGGGAGAAATGAGTCCCTCAGAAGATTTGCATCACGATCTAAGAATTCCTCTGAACATCACACAATCATGTCGAGACCCGAAGATCAACTGTACGCTGTGTCTGAGGCTTTGCTGCGAGCTGAGCTAAGTGAAGCAAACACTAATATGTTTAGCATAGCCCGCCGGACCTCTACTACAATGACACAGCCTCACGCGCATACACCACATCCTCTCGAATACAACATATTCAGTCGCAGATGACGAATCGTGCACTGGAACTCCTAGACCTTGAATCTCCCTCTCTGATACTAGATGTTGGCTGCGGATCTGGGCTAAGCGGTGAAATCCTCACATCTGAAGATCCATCGCATACATGGATTGGCATGGACATATCAGCTTCTATGCTGGCTGTCGCAAGAATGGAGCGAGACGTAGACGGTGACCTCTTTCTGGCAGATATGGGACAAGGCGTGCCTTTCAGACCTGGCACATTCGATGCCGCAATCTCAATCTCAGCTGTACAGTGGCTCTGCAACGCGGAAACTGCAGAAGAGAACGAAGCGCCTGACCGGAGACTGAAGCGTTTTTTCGGAGGACTTTACGTCAGTCTGAAGAGAGGAGGAAGAGCAGTTTTACAATTCTACCCGAAGGACAAGAATCAGCGAGACATGATATGTAAGGCTGCTATTAGTGCGGGATTCGGAGCCGGTCTACTCGAGGACGACGGTGGCACGAAAAATGCCAAGACGTATCTGGTGTGTACTGTTGGTGGAGGAGATGTCACAGGGGTCGTGGCTGGCATGGAGGGCGTGGATGTGGAGGATAGCAGGAAGGGAGCAACGAACAAAGTGAAACGACCAGATCACTCGAAACTGAAGGGAAGCAAGCAGTTCATCGTCAGGAAAAAGGCACAGGCTGAGCAGAAGGGCAAGGTGGTCAAGGCGACGACGAAGTATACAGGACGGAAAAGGAAGATCAAGTGGTAGACTTGTGTCTCGCGATGTCTCTGCTCATTTAGCGTGGCGTTTGGGGGATATGGACGATACCAGCCAGTTCGGCTTCGATACCGAGCAAATGCAATGATATTCACTTCTAAGAGTGTTTCAGTATCTCCCCTCCGTCCCTAGCTGATTCGTCCGATCTTCTTGATAAGTGCTCAAGACGCGATCGGAGTTCACGCCGCAGCCACGACTCGTGACTCAGAGTCACGGCTATCCTGGTCATCGTCACTAGTCAACTCGAGCACCTCATCCTAGGACCTGGAATACAACTTGCCTCTGCCATCCGCCGCTCTGCTCTGCTGTGCTGTGCCTTGCGCTTTCTTTCTTTCTTTCTCTCTCCTGCGGCTGGCCCGTTGTCTATAACTGACCAAGTTAACAGCTCTCCAATCTTAGACTCACCGCTTATCCGAAGCGCATCCAGCACATAACACTTCGACACGCCTCGCCCGAACAGAGAGGTAGGCTCTAGAGACTTAGTTCGGGTCCAATTCTATGTCAATTCGACTGTCCTGAGGTCTACTACCCCTCGCTTTTACTAGAGACCTTGTGTAACACGTCAATCGATAGCTGGCAGGAGTCGCCCGGTATACGCAGTCACACAGCTTTGTACACAAGACTCGGGCTGTTGACTCCCACATTGGGAGGACTGCATTGGCAAAAGAGAACACAACTTATCCTACGCTCTTGACCTACGCGTGCCGCCACCATGGCGGCTCAGACGTCGCAGTCGAGCACGAAGCGCTCAGATCCTGCTGGAGATCCACTGGGACAATACAGACGATTCGAACAGATCGGAAAAGGCAGCTTCGCTACTGTCTTCAAGGGCACGCATCCTGTGAGTCATTTCTCGAAGCACTTGCTGGCTGAAGTACTACGATCTTCTGGCTAACGTCATCCAGGATGGTTCGCTCATCGCTATCAAGAGTGTCAACGTCAGTATGCTCAAGGGAAAGCTAAAGGCCAATTTATTCTCTGAGATCGATATCTTGAAGAGTATACAACATCCGCATATCGTCGCACTGATAAACTGCCTCGAGTCAACAAACCACATTCACCTAATCATGGAGTTCTGTCAGCTTGGCGACTTGGCTATATTCACGCGTAAGCGAGACAAGCTCGATGCTCACCCTGTTACAGCAGACATGATGATGAGATACCCAAACCCACCAGGCGCTGGATTCCACGAAGTCGTGGTAAGGCACTTTTCGAAACAGCTAGCCTCCGCACTGGAGTTCCTCCGCTCGAAAGACTTTGTACACCGAGACTTGAAGCCACAGAATCTTCTGTTAAACCCGCCGCCAGCTTGGCTGGCCAACGAGCCTTTCGATAAGAGGCCATACGAAGTACACAAGGATCTTGCCATACCTCTAGCAGGGCTAGAATCACTCCCGACACTGAAGATCGCGGACTTTGGCTTCGCGAGACATCTGCCGACTGCGACTATGGCCGAGACACTTTGTGGATCCCCACTGTATATGGCACCCGAGATACTACGTTATGAACGGTATGACGCAAAGGCAGACTTGTGGTCTGTTGGAACTGTGCTATATGAGCTGGTAGCTGGTAAACCACCTTTTCGAGCAGCGAATCACGTCGACTTATTACGCAAGATTGAGCGGACTAACGATGTCATTACCTTTTCGCGCGAGTGCGATGTTAGTGATGATGTAAAGGACGTGATCCGAGCTCTGTTGAAGAAGCAACCTACTAATCGCATGAGTTGGGAGGCATTCTTCGACAGCCCGATGATCATTGATGAAATCCCTGGACTGCACCCTTCTGATCGGCCTAAACAACGCACGTCGTCCAGGGTGGAGATCGGTCAGCAGGAGCCATCGGTCCAGCAGAAGACATTTTCGCGAGCCTTGAGACGTGACTCAAGATCAAGCAGCGGGACTAAGCTAGCCGCCATACCGTCTTCGGAACGTCTCAGCGGACAACAGGCAGCAACGCAACGTCCGACACTCGCCAGTCATGCCACCGCACCCGCAGCACAAGCACTCAAGCCGAGCCCACCCCGACAGCAATCCCAAACAGAGAAACGTCTTAGTGCTGCTGAACATTCTCCAATGTCTTCCTCGCCCAAGGAGACGGTCGAGGAGCGACTGGCACGTCGAAAACGCGAAACTTCCCTGGCTGTAACCAGGGAACGTGCTGCACAGGACATTGCTTTCGAACGTGACTATGTCATGGTCGAAAAACGTGCAGTTGAGGTGAATGCCTTTGCAGACGAGCTCGAAGCAAGTCCTCAAGTACTCGGAGGCACCGTCACCAGGTATGCGACTACGGCACCGTCACCAGGAGCACTTATGCGCCGAGCAACGTCACAGGGGAGGCCAAACTCAATTACGGGTGCACAGCAAGAGCATCCAAGGAGTATGCAGGTAGCAGTCAGACCCGAACAGTTTCAGGCTCGCAGACAGTCTTGGGACCAAAAGGCGGTCCAGGCAAGACAATCAGCCGCTTCTGTCCTAGCCAAAGCCCTAAATGCTTTCCACGACAGGGCAGGTCCACTGTTTGGCGACTACTTCGGTCCTCAAACTCCTCCTTCACAAGCTTACGGCGCTTTCCCTGCATTCCCGGCGACTTATGCACTACCTCAAGGCCTCACAACAGATATCAGCCGAGTGGGAAACTTGACAGATGATCAGAAGATGCTTATTCTCATTGAAGAGTGTGCACAACGAAGTGACGTGGTCTATAGCTTTGCCGAGGTGAAATACAAGCAGTTGATTCCGATCACACCTTCGAGAGACAATGCGCTAGGGACTCGAAAGAATCAAGAAGGTTCGACTGATGAAAACGACGACTTGACCATGGACGCAGTAGTCGAGATCTCAGAAGAGGCGCTCGTTCTATATGTGAAGACACTCACGATCTTGACCAATACCTTCAATGCTGCTGGCCGCTTGTGGACGAAGACGCATCGAACGGATAGTCACAGCGAGGTCTCAAACTTCTCAAGATCGGTCGACAGCGAAAGGATCAGACCAGGCTCTCCAACAATGAGCGTCCGTGTCAATGCTGTCGTCCAGTGGGCTCGAGGACGCTACAATGAGTGCTTACAGAAATCAGAGTATGTGACGTGCCGTCTTGCCGACGCCCAGAAGAAACTACCTCGAAGTCACCCAGGACATCCATCGAACCACGGAAGTGAACTAGAATCCGTCACGACACCTGGAGTCGCTTCGACCGTGCACTTGTCGAGTGGGGTCACAGCAGAGAAGCTAATGTACGAGCGTGCTGTGGAGATGAGTAAGACTGCGGCCTTGAATGAGCTCACTCATGAAGACCTGCCAGGCTGCGAGGTCAGCTATCTCACTGCAGTCAGGTTACTGGAAGCTGTACTTGAGACCGAGGAGGACGTCGTGCCTGGCAAGGCTGGCGCAATCAAACAGGTTAAGGATGTTGCCGAAGCTGATGAGCCTCCTGCTGCGGACGACATGGAAGAGGCGGATAGAAAGACGGTCGAGACGCGTAAGTATTGCAACCTATGACTTGATCAACTCATATTAACAGGTTCACAGTCATCGAGGGCACGAAGCTGAGACTCTTCAATCTACGCAAGAAACTGGCTGGACGCGACGCCGCTGCTAAGAAGCGTCTTTCGCGTGGAGTTTCGTATGGCGCAGAAGCTCAGACAACAGCAAGAACACCGCCAACGACCACGGGGCTTGTGGCTCGCTGATCAAGTGGACAATTTGGGAATGGCGATACGGGTAGGTATGGTATACATGGCAATGCATTGGGTGGGTTTCTGTTTTGAGATATCGATGGTGTTGGTCGGCTATCTCGTGGATGTTATCAGGCAGGTTGAGCCTCGGGACGCATAATGATTGGGTCTGATGAACCATGCTTCCTGGATGAAGGGAGATGAGTAATGACGATAGACTGTAGCGTCTGATGATACCTGAATGAATCACGCTTGTTTGCACTTACACGTATACACAGGCATAAGGGGCAAGGGGTACTCATCCCGTCTGCTAGTACTTTTGTCGTCGAAACAAGCTTTAAACGTAAACGGTCCTGCAGCATTTGTCCCCCACCTACAATGACGAGGTCACGTCCAAGGCACGATACTTGGCAGAGGACAGAGAACACGACTTTTGTGCTGTATGTTCAAACATGTAGTTGTGCTCAACCTCAGTCATACTCGAAACTTCTCCACTATTCACCCCGTCGCATCTGACCATTCCCTACCATGTCAGACGACGTAGACACCTCCAGACGGGACTACCGCGGTCCATACAACAAAAGACACCAGATCCCGACTGTGCAGAAATACCGGCAATTCAAGCACGATCAGCAAGAGAATGGCGGAAACCAAGGTGGTCAAGCCACTGGTGACACCTATGCGAGCTCCTCTTCAGACTCCGAGGCGGACGCAGACGGCGACAATGTCGGCAGCGACCCGAACAGCGGCCAGCAGGTGCAGACGGACACAACCCAGTCTTCGAACCCACGAAATGTTAAAGAATACCAGCAACAGCTGAAAGAAAGACAAGGCGATCGTGCAGAGAGGCAGGTCACGGATCCTGTTACTCATCTACCAGTCACGATCCGCGACTATACCGACGACGACTTCAAGGATGCAGATGACAATCAAGAGGGAGAGCGAAAGAACGTAGCACAATCTCTATCAGCCGCGGGAAGCTCTGGCTCAGCGCCGGATCGCCGCGATGAACAGCAGCAATCCGAGCATGATGGCCTGGAAGAAATGTTCCCACCTCCAGCTTACAATGCCGCACGGAAGGACCTCGAGAGGGTGTGGAAGAAAGCTATGGCGTTTGCGATCATCAGTATCGTTGGAATCTGCCTTGCATCTCTCGCTATCTCAGCTACATTCGTCGGCCGGGTTGGTGCAATGGTGTTCCTTTCGACGGTAGGTACCGGTGCATGCGTGGGTCTTACATTGGGTCTACAAGAATGGATCGAGAAGAAGGTGCGGGCGGTCTGGGAGGATGAGGTCTGGGAAGCTCAGCGAGTACAATCGCACAAACAGATGCACACCGACCATCCAGAGAGTACAAGATGGTTCAACAAACTGCTCGGCTCGATCTGGCCATTGATAAACCCGGATTTGTTCGCAAGTCTTGGAGACATGCTTGAAGACGTCATGCAGGCTTCACTTCCTAGCATGGTCAGAATGGTAAGCATCGAAGATCTCGGCCAGGGTAGTGATTCAGTCCGTATCCTCGGGGTCAAGTGGCTACCGCCTGGAGCCGCAGGAAAGACTGTGTCTGCAGATGGAAAGCTAGAGGGCAAGTCAAAACAGTCGAAGCAGAAGCTGGACGAGGAGAAGACAGGCAAGACTGACGACCAGGAGCAAGCGCAAACGGATGCCTCCACCGACATCAATCAGAGATCTGCTCAGAATCAGGACGAACAAGGGGGCGGTGCTGGTCAAGGCAGTGCTATTGCTGGAGGTATGGAGGCAGAGGATGGTGATTTTATGAACTTGGAGATTGCCTTTGCATATCGAAGCACGCATTCGAGGAGGAAGTTTGCGGATCGTGCAAAGCATGCGCATTTGTATATGGCTTTTTACTTGCCAGGGAATATCAAACTGCGTAAGATGATCCTTGCAGACCTGCTCGACTTATTAGTCACTAATGCACTACAGCTGTCTGGGTAGAACTACAAGGTTTCGTCGGCTCTTTGAGAATGAGAATGCAGCTTACTCCAGACCCACCCTTTGTCGGCTTAGCCACTATGACCTTCTTGGGACAGCCAAAGGTTTGTACGCTGTGCAGGCAAACGCCGAATCCGATGTATATGCCACTGATTTCGAACTAGGTTGAATTATCTTGCACGCCGCTGTTCAAACGCATGCCGAACTTGATGGACTTGCCACTCATCTCCAATTTTGTCCAAAGTGCGGTTGATGCTGCTATGGCTGAGTATGTGGCACCAAAGTCCTTGACATTGGACCTGAAAGCTATGCTAGCCGGTAAGTGCTCTAGCATATCCTATCTTCGAATGCATGACTAATGTACCAACAGGCGATGACTTCAAGAAGGACACATCTGCAAGAGGTGTTGTGGTTGTCAAGATCATACGTGCATTCGACTTCAAGGCTGCTGATATGTCAATACCACTGATCCGCAAAGGCTCGTCCGATCCGTATGTCTCGGTAGGCTGGGCGAAGTTCGGAAAGCCACTTTTCAGCACCAGGGTACTTGTCGACGAGATGCACCCTTGGTGGCAAGAGGAAGCGGTATTGCTAGTTGGACCACAAGAACTAGATGCCGAGGAAAATCTGAGGATACAACTGTGGGACTCTGACAGATCGACAGCAGACGACGATCTCGGCAGGATAGAGATTCCTATCAAAGCACTAATGAAGAATGAGAAGTCGAATGGCAAGATGTGGGAGCGAACAGATAGTTTCCAGGCGATGAAGGTAAGTTTCTGAGTCACTTTGAGCTGTGCATCAAGGACAGCACTAACTCTTTTGACTAGGCCGGCGAAAGCATGCCAGGCAGATTAGAATGGAGTGTTGGATACTTCACAAAGACACGTCTTATGGATTATCAAGTCAAACATGCCAGCGCTGACCACAAACTAAGCACAGTGGCAGAACTCAAGGAGAAATCGTACGAGAACAGCCACGCCAAGCTCCGCGAAGCAGCACATTCCGAAGAGACCGAGCTGGAGCAATTGAAAAAACAGGACTTTGAAGAGACATCCATCGATATGATCTCACAATCACCACCGACAGAGGACTATCCCAGTGGTATCGTGTCCATCCAGGTGCATCAGATAACCAATCTCGAGCTCGAGAGCACAAACCGCGACCGTGACGAAGACGCCGGAGAACCCGAAGACACAGACGTGGAACAGGGCGACGACCTGCCAAATAGCTACTGCACCATCATCCTCAACCACAAAGAAGTCTTCCGCACGCGCACCAAGCCTAAGAACGCCAAGCCATTCTTTAACGCCGGTACAGAGCGCTACGTCCGCGACTGGCGAACAGCAGAACTCATGCTCGCCGTACGGGATGCGCGTGTCCATGAAGAGGATGCACTCCTAGGGATCGTGTACCTGCCCCTCGCCAAGCTCTTCCGCGAACGTCAGACCAGCCAGTTCAACGAGTTCTGGCCGCTGACGGGCGGTATCGGATACGGGCGTGTCAGGATTAGCGTGGTGTTCCGCAGTATACAGATACAATTGCCTCCGGCACGACTCGGCTGGGATTTTGGCACCGTGGAAATCGCGCCCGAAATCAGTGCTGTGGGAAATATACGGCAGGATCTCACCAGCGACCGCCTGAAGATCCGGACGAACATGGCCCGCGGCAAAATGCACAGCTCTGGCCACCACCATGGCCACGGCCACAATCAGGACCAGACCCACGACGGCGCGGTCTGGAAAACAAAAAACGACCGCCACATCCGCCTTCCCGTGCGGAACCGCTATCGACAACCCCTTATCATCGAATTCCGCACGCACAGCGCCCTCAAGGACAAGACCCCCGCCTTTTGCGTCCTCTGGCTACACTCCGTCCCCGACAACGAAGAGCTCGAGCTAGAACTGCCGGTGTGGAAGGGCGACCTTGCCGTCGCGTCTGTGAACTGCCTTCCTGATGTCAAGATGGGCGAACAAGTCGGCACCATTAAATTGAAATTGACGTTCTGGCGGGGAATTGGCAAGTATCACGCTAAATACGCGAGCAAACAGAGTGAGCAGATGCAGAATGTGATTGATGTGCTGTTCTGCGCAAAGGATCAGGGGCTGGTTGACTGTCTCGTCGGTGACAACGAATGGTTACGGAAGAGACATGAGGGAAAAGTGCCGCTGGGACATGATGCGTTTGAGGTTGAGGACAGCGATGACGACAGTGATGAGTCCGAGAGGGAGGATCTGAGAGCTGATCTGAGCGGAGCGGAGGGGACTGACGAGGAGGTGGCAGAGGGCGAGAGGAGGGTCAAGAGGCGGGAGACGGAGAACGAGGGCGGCGTTCTCAACGAGGTCAAGAGCTATGTCAGTAATCGGCATGGGTTGCATAGGAAGCAGAGGGGGGTCATGCAGTTCAAGGTAACGTGCAGCGAGCTTTGACGAGTCGTGCTGCGGATGACTAATTCGGGCTTTCGCAGGTACCACGCACGCTCAAGTGGGCTGAGGGCAAGATCGAGCGAGCTGCGCATAAGATTGAGGATAAATTCACGCATCATGAGCGTGAGCCGGGCATTGAGACGGAGACATGAGACCTCCCTGCAGAGCGCGATGATGAACGACAGGTCACAGGCATCACGATTTGCAGGTCCGTCACGTTACATGATATCAGAAGGATTTGTGGAACAATACGTCCGCACCAACACACTGTCCTGGTCCCCACCAAGACTGCGGTCCTGCGGCTAAGCTGCATGCGCGAGGCCACGCGTTGGGCTGTGGCTACGGGCCTACCTACGGCAGATAGCTAGGTAGGAAGTGGAAACCTGCCGCCTGGGGACGAGTACAGCGGTCGAGGATATTCGTGTGGTGATGTTCTAGGTGCTGGAATACTTGGCGGTGGGAGATGAGTATCGGTTCGGACACCCACGACCGAGTGGTGTCAATGAGCGCGATATGTAGTATGCTGTATAGCAGTATATTGATGACTATCAAAGGAATGAATAGTAGTGAGCCATGAACAAGACATAACATAAAACACAAAACACAAGGCGTCACCCGGCACCCGGCACGCTCTACTGCCACCTGTAGTTCATCCCTTTCGACAATCGAGTCAACAGCCTCAAAACAACTTATGCTCCAACGTCATATCATTCTCCGGCTCCAATCCAACACACGCCCTAAAGATGTTGATCATGGCATTCCTCTGCTTCGCCAACGCATTGACCACCGGCGTGCCCGGCGGCGTCAACGGCGCCTTGAGCATGAAGCTCAGAATCGACAACACGCTATGGAAGCCCTTGAACTCCGAGTCAGGAGCTCCGCCAACCTTCCACTTGATACGCGTCATCATCTCCGCGACGAGCACCAGATCGATGATCAGAGGGGAAGCGAGCAGGGAGTCCTCGCACACATTGAAGATGCTGATGGTTTGATGCCCGCCCATGAAGATCTCGCCGTAGTACTCGTCGAGGGCGCGCTTGTTGTCGCCGACGGCAGGCATGTACTTGATGACGACGCAGTGGTCCGGGTGTTCGCCGGAGTCCTTGTCGTACAGCACCGTGTTGGCCGCGACCATGTCGTCCACGACGTTTGATTTGGAAATCTCCTTGCTGCGGAACTGGCGGTGCGAGCTCAGGTTCTTGCCGTCGTTGTTGCCGAGGTGGTTGTAGGACGCGATGCTCGTGAGCTTGATACCGGCGGAGATGAGGAAGTCGACGAGGGCGGACTTCATCTTGGTTTGGCCGGACTTGAAGTCGTCGCCGCCGATGAAGGCGGAGTGGCGCGTGGCGAGGTCGATGCAGCCGGGGACGAAGGTGTTTTGGGGGGAGCCGTTGATGAAGGGGACGTCTTCGAGGATGGAGGCGACGGCGAAGACGGTGGAGGGGGAGACCTCTTCGTGGCCAGCCTCGATGGCGGCGAGGAGGTTGTCGGCCGTGTCGTTGACGCCGGGGACGAGGTCGGCGAAGCGCTCGGTGTTTGCGGTCCAGAGGACAATGACGCTGTCGAGACTGTTGGAGGACTTGAAGTCGCGAATATCTTTGCGAAGTTGCTCGACGTGGGCGTTGCTGGCTTTGGAGCCGGGGATCAGATTGTCGGCGCGATTTTCCTGGTTGGCCGCGATGAAGTCGGGATAGTAGATCGACGGGAGAGGGTGCATCTCAGCCATCTCCTTGCGGACAAGCTGCTTGACCCCAGGCTCGAGAACCTGGGCGCGGTCCATGGCGGCAGCGATATTCATCTTGCTAATGTCCCATCCACCAATGACGAGGTCGTTGGGGTGGACCATGGGGAGGAGCTCGTTGAATGGGATGTGAATTTCATCGCCATTGGTGCTGTCGTTGCCGAGCTTGATGGTAGAGCCCATGACTACAGATCCGTAGTAGTTGGCCTTCTGCTCGCCCTCCTTGGTGTCCCACACGAGCTTGCGGCGGTTGGCCAGAATACCTGCGGTGACGGTGGAACCATTGTTACCTCCCCATCCAACAAGCATCATACCGACTTTGCCAACCTTACGGTCGACCTTGAAGTCGTAAGCAGTCTCCTTTGGTGTAGCAGTGAGCTGTCCATTGGGACCCCTGGAGACTGCAGTGCTGCGGTAGGTGTACTTGCTGCGGATCTCGTTGTCGGTGTAGCTGACATTGGGTGAGATGACCTTGAGCAGGTCACGACCTTCAGCGGCAGTAATGCTTTGGTGCCCGCTAGCATAATCACGGGTGTCTTCGGCGTGAGGAGCCATTATAAGAGTGGTAATTCGGGGTGTGGAGGCTTGTTTACTTGGTCTCGAAAGCTACCGACGATGCGCCTGAAGCAGACGTATGGCCGCCGGCGTAAGCGTTATGCGACCTGGAAGGGCAACATGTCAGACAAGTGTGCTTGTAGTGTAACCCTGCTCGATCATCTCTCTGCTGTCTCTCACGACTGTGGCGTAAAAGGTCCATAGCAGCTCATCATCTTCAGGTTACAAAGATTGGCTTACGAGAGGAGAAGATTGGAGAACGTCTTGACGGTAAGGGCACGAAGGACCCTTGGTGACAATGGTATTCTGGATGTTGTGATTGATATGGTTGAAGAAGAAGAAGGAGGAGAAGTCAAAGATGAGGCGAGACGATGAGTTGAGAGATTAACCAGCGGAATAAACATAGGCCCGCTACATACGCGTTGGCGACGCCGGATAAAGGATGATAAGACATCATTTCCACTGTATAGCTGGTCTTGACGCTACCGACTTCTCTCGTTCTTGCAGATTTAGTTCGTAACTCTCAGGAAGCACACAGGTATTTGTCACATGTCGTGGAGTGACCTTCTCGAGGTATCATGTCAGCATCCACCGATCTGTGACTTCCCATATTTGCGGGGTAGGGGCTCCGTGTTTCAGACAAGTTTTTCCGGCTGCCCCTTATGCTACGATACTAAGATATTCCTACTTGCAAATACATTGGCCAGACCTCCCTGTATTTGCGAACATTGAAGAATTGCTGGTGCATAGATACGCGTGACTCGTTCCTCTTTGATCTCGTGTGCTAAAGATACGTATGGATCGTTCATCTTTGAGGTCGTGTGCAAAGATGAAGAGCAAAGAAGCAGTCATTCTAAGTAATGAGCTGTCTGACTGCCCTTACCCTGAAGACACGATCACTTGACAGTAGACGCACGTGGCTATAGTGCCTGTATCTGTACACCGTGCACTGCAGTGACCTAGGCTAGTGTGACGTCCAATTGAGACCTACAAAGAGTTGCTATATACAAGATCCCGAGAGCAGTCTAACTACATAACACCCACAGATTGCTTCATGCCCTTCTCTCCATATCCACTGCTGTTTTCCTGAGTTCTCATCTCTTCGACCATGCCCACTCTCCCAGGCTCGTGACCAAGTACAGCGCCAGACCCATTCCAGTCCGAATCTGCCATTTCCTCCCACTGCAGCCCTATTTCCTTGATCTTCCTTTGATTGCCTGTCGGCCACACTAGGCAAATGGCATAATATACCACAAAGCTCGTCACGAAAGAGAGAAGCCATCCACAGTCACTGTCCGAGCGTTAGATATGGAAATCTTTTAATCCTCGAAGACTTACCCGAGCCTCTGCGCCGATGGGGCGACGGTTGCACCAAGTGTGCCTGCAAATCCAGGAAACGGCAGAGCCACTCCACACAGGTAAGCAATTAGCGCCTGGACATTCCAGCCACGGTGATAGTAGTAGTGCGGGTTGCGGGATGTAGGGTCGTAGGCGGAGGCGAGGAAGACATTGCCGCGTGTGAGGAGGTAGTAGTCTGCTTGCATTATCTGCAGGCACGGTGTTAGTAACTGTACTGGTACATATTGTGCACGAGGAGACGTGGAGAAGACAGCTTACAGCAACGGCCGAAGCGAGAAACAGCCCGTAGCCAGCCAGGAACGTGGTGAAAACTGAAGCTGAGGCGAGGATCTTCCATGGGCA
>Ga0058698_10000400_pt1 | contig 24633 bp, 22 predicted proteins | sample AgamicAsSfe_FD_67288 | JGI IMG/M metagenome (GOLD analysis project Ga0058698, IMG submission 67288) | Agave microbial communities from Guanajuato, Mexico - As.Sf.e | ecosystem: Host-associated > Plants > Phyllosphere > Phylloplane/Leaf | place: Guanajuato, Mexico | collected 2012-05-30
TATCATCTACAGTCTGGCTTTCAGTTGCCGAAACATACATCAACGCCACTCCATGTATCCTCTTCTGGGGTATTCACCACCGATACCTCAACGCCACTTCATGAAATCTCATACCCATCATCGTCTGACAGCACAACAGTCACTGTACTCTATCCGATGATCAAAGCCGCGCTAGGTACCATACCCGCTTCCTTGAGAGTCATGCCAAAGTCACTGCGATCGTACGTCTTCTTGGGGAAGTTGGTAGTAAACGTCGAGACGCTGATGCCATCCTGCTCCAGCGCATGTGCCACCTCGAAGAGCGTAGTCTCTACAGGGAAGTTCTTCATGACCCTCCCACCAGGTGTTTGCAGGGCCAATCGTGCCTCAGTGTACGCGCTCGCAGGCTTGCTGGTAGTGGGACCGGAGGATGTAGCCAGGGGAGCTTGTACAGGAGCGGCGGGGGGAGCCTGGCCGGCGCGCTTCGCCTTCTCGACCTCAGCTTTGCGTTTTCGCTCTTGCTTATCTGCTTCGAGCTTGGCCAAAACCCGTTTCCTCGCATCCTCGTCTGCCTTCTTCTCTGCGCGCTTGGCAGCAGCTTCCTTTAAGCGCTCCTTCTTCTGCAACTCTTCTCGAATGTCCTGTGACTCCTTTGTGGCCTTCATGCGGATCTGCTCGTTTTTCTTGTGGTCTTCCTTGTCCTGCTCTGACTGCATCGCGCGCTTGGCCGCCAGCTTCTCGCGCAGCTCTTGTAGTCGTTGCGCCTTCTGTTCCTCTGTGAGAGGAGCGATCTCTTCGGTGGATTCGGAGAACTGCTCGTGACCGGTCTTCTCGCCGTGGAACTGGGCTTGGTTTACTGAGCGGAACTTCTTGCCGCACTCATCGCAAACGAGGGACTTGGCTTCCTCGCCAGGCTGCAGCGCGGGAGGCTCTTCTGAGGCATTGGCGGCGGCGGTAGCTTGCTCTTGCTTGATGTCATCGATAGACTTGTCTTGGTTGGTCTCGAGCCAGTCGATGGCAGGCTGGAGGCCACCAGTAGCTTTAACAGCGAGTTCTGCGCGTTCGCGTGGGAAGCCCATGTCGATGAGGGTATCTAGATCTGAGGAGGCCATTTTGAATGCGGCGTAGGACGAGGGTCGAAGTTGTGAGAAGTTTCGGGGGTTCTTTTTCTTTTTGGAGTGTCTTGGTTTGGGTGCTTGATTCGACAAGGTTGTAGTTTATTAGCAAGTCGATGTGAGAAGTGATTGTAGTGGAGGAGGCTCCCGCTTTATATGGAATGTGGATGTAAGGCGGCGGCGGTAGCGGTGGAACCTTGGAGAAGATGAACCGTAGATCAGACGCGCCTAGTCTTAGCAATACAATGTTACTCTTGTAGAAGGGAGATCAGACAGTCACTGTCTCTTTGATGAGATATTGTATGATTTCTAGACAGTGAGCGATGCTTGCCGGCTGTGATTGTTTGCGTAGGTGGACACTAGAGGCACCTCGGGATTCCAGAATCAAGAGGCGTCGCGGGACGTCATAGCTACTTGTCCTCACCCATCCGCCCTTCCTCCCTACCATCTGCAACCACCCAGTTTCACACCCGCCTCGATATTCACCGTTTGCGCACTCTATCCCCGGGATTTTAGCTTCTAGATTCACTCCACGCGCCCGCCCCCCTTTCCAAGACTCCCGAGGTTCATCGCGACTCTACCCCGTACCGCGGATCTGATTACCAACCTTGGAAGACACAATCACCACCGCATACCTACAGCTTACGCGCGTCCACCATGTCCGTCGAGCTCGACCCCGTAGAGCTTGGTTTCAAGCGTAAGCTTCGCATGCAGCATTGGGGCCACAAGGATACTAATCTGGCCAGGACCCTTCCAGCACGAGGTGTCGCAGACCCTCCGCTTGAAGAACCCGCACTCTGACCCGATTGCCTTCAAGGTAAGCAGGCTTCTCTATCAATTGCTGGATTAGACTGTGAAATTTGGACTAGCAGCTGACACATGGAAGGTGAAAACCACGGCCCCCAAGCAGTACGACGCCCGCGACACCTCTCCCCCACAACAGCTAATAACGGGTGCTTTAGATACTGCGTGAGACCGAACAGCGGACGCATCGAGCCTGGCAAGGATGTCGAAGTTCAGAGTATGCATGCCCTCCATGCGCGCATCCCTTGGAAGACTGCAGCAAACTAACGCATGCGCCCAGTTCTCCTCCAAGCCATGAAGGAGGACCCACCGCCAGATGCGAAGTGCCGCGACAAGTTCCTGGTGCAATCTGTACTTGTCACCGCAGATAAGGAGTTCACCAACGTTGGATCTCTGGTATGTTCTGGACCAACAGCAACAGGTCGATGCATATTAACAACTGCTTGCAGTGGTCGCATATTGAGCAAACCGCCAAGTCTTCCATTCAAGAGAAAAAGATCAGGGTTCTCTTCCTCGCTCCCGACGATGCCTCCTCCAGCGCAACTCCTGCAAGAACCAACGGTGTTAGCCGCGATTCGATGCTCTCCTCTCCGTCACCCGAGGCCGTGACTCCCCAGCGTGGCGTGTCAGACGCTTCGGGGCCTGTCTCCGTTCCCCAGGACCGCCCATCAGACAGCAAGAACTTGGGAGAGATTAGGAACGAGGCATACAACCCAGCAACGGGCGGCAACATGCAGTCGAGCTTCAGCTCTGCCGCTGGAACCGTCTCTAATGCTCTCCCATCCTCGAGCGATGTCGAGGCTCAGCTTGCTGAAGCCAAGGCGCAGATTGCGCGATTGACACAGCAAGTTAGCGAGGCGACCGGTCTCCGCCAGCGAAAGACAGGATCCGCGCAGGACTCGAAGCAAGAAACATCGTCCTCGCTAAGCACACAGCAAGCCCCCGCGGGCGGTGTGTCTGTCCAGATCACAGCCCTTCTGTGCCTCATCAGCTTCCTGATTGCTTACTTCCTCTTCTAAGCGCCTTCCCATAACACATTCTATGAGAGTACCAGTAAAATCACCGTGCGCCGTTTGCGACCCCGGATCTACAATGCACAGAGACAGTGGAGAGTCAGACGGCATCTTTCGACACGCGAAGACGAAGAAATAGGGCGGTAGTATGGCGCTGGACGGAAGGATGGATAGGTGCATTTCTTTCCCATTTGGGTATTTCTTGCTTGGACAAGGGTCTGTCGTTGGTTACGCATACGGAGTAGCAGCTGCTTGGGAGGCATAAACACATTGGTGTGGAAAGTATCCATGTATCAACAGCTACATAATTCGGAGCTGCAAAGTCTTGAAATTGTTAAACACACAGATAATGTCTACGTATATTTCACCTTGCACCCTGACCGTGTCGCGTGGTGACTCTCTCGTTACGGCGATGTTCGCAAGTGCACTGGCCAATAGGAAGATGCGACTCCTCCATGGCAGTTGTGGGGTTGCGTTTGAGCATGCACAAAACGAGTGCGAACAAACTTGTGGAGTCACGGACTGCCCACGGTTCCCAACGTCATATCCTTACAAGTACAAGATAGTGGATACTGCCAATCCCGCGGTCTGAACGCGCTCGGGGTTGGCAGTGAAAATGTGGGGCACAAGCTGGCCTGCGGCGACTTCGGGCGGGCGATATGACTCTATAACAATTTCTAGCCACGATAAAGGCTGTCCCTGATCTCCCCTCTTCGCTCTGACATTGCCTTCCCTCCCCTTCCAAATCAATCCAGCAGTAAAGATGTGTGGTATCTTCGCCTGCTACAGGTATGCTACACCCGTCCTGCGCCCGCAATTGCCCCTCCAGACGTTGCATTGCTTCAACACCAGGTGTTTGCGACTATGTTGATACATGACTAACTTCCCCACAGGCACCCCGATGTGCAAAAGTTCAAGCCGACTGCCCTGAAAATGGGCAAGGCGTAAGTCTACCCCCCATAACCCGTGAGAGTTTCCAATTGACTAACTGCGCGCAGTGTCCGGTGTGTAAATCCGCCTAAACCTTCAGTTAGCCAAATTCACCACAAGGACTTCTATGCTGACTGATCGACAAGCCACCGAGGTCCAGATTGGTGTAAGCATCATGATGACTCTCTGTGCGATCAAGTACATGATGACTGACACTTTGCAGCTGGTAACTGGGTTGCGAACGACACCAGTGAGTGACTGTAAGAGCCTCTAGGCATATACAGTACTAAATACGAATAGTTCTGGTACACGAGCGCTTGAGCATTGTCGGCGTCGGTAAGGAGTCACACAGAAATCGTTGCTTTTGACGGAAGCTTACGCGGATTAGACTCTGGCGCTCAGCCGCTCGTCAACGATGAGGGAACCGTCTCTCTGGCTGTCAACGGCGAGATCTACAACCACCGAATTCTCCGCAAGTCCCTCAAGAACCCATACAACTTCAAGACACACTCAGATTGCGAGGTTATCATTCCTCTGGTAAGACCTGGAACATGTTTTACGGCGGAGAGAGGCTGACTGGCGGCAGTATCTTGAACATGACATCGACGCTCCCCGAAAACTCGACGGCATGTTCTCATGGGTCCTTCACGACAAGGCTCAAGATCGTGTGATCGCAGCACGCGACCCCATTGGCATCACTACCTTCTACATGGGTCGATCGAGCACTACACCAGGCGCCGTGTTCTTCGCTTCTGAGCTGAAGTGCTTACATCCCGTCTGCGACAACATCATCTCCTTCCCTCCCGGTCATGTCTACGACTCGAAGACAGACTCGCTCACACGATACTACGACCCCAAGTGGCTCGTCGAGCCCGAGAACATTCCTACAAAACCTGTAGACTACAAGGAGCTGAGGCAATCATTGGAGCGATCGGTGCGGAAACGCATGATGGCGGAGGTTCCCTTTGGTGTACTTCTCTCTGGTGGTCTTGACTCAAGTTTGGTGGCTTCGATCGCTCAGCGGGAAACTCTGCGGTTGAACGAGGCGACAAGAAAGAAGGCTGCTGCATCGACTGGCAACGCCAGCGAACAGCAGAACCAACTTGTCGGTATCGATGACTCCAACGAGCTTCAGACAGATCTGCTCCTAGGACAGCTCAACTCCTTCTCTATCGGCTTGCCCAACTCTCCCGATGGTATCGCTGCGCAGGAAGTGGCCAACTTCCTCGGAACCAAGCACCACACATTCACCTTCACTATCGAAGACGGACTCAACGCACTTACAGATGTCATCTTCCACCTTGAGACTTTCGATGTAACAACTATCCGCGCCTCAACACCCATGTTCCTTCTCAGCAGAAAGATCAAGGCTATGGGAGTCAAGATGGTTCTTTCAGGAGAAGGCAGTGACGAAATCTTTGGTGGATACCTCTACTTCCACAACGCGCCTGACAAGGCTGCTTTCCACCAAGAATGTATCCGCCGTGTCAAGAACCTTCATCTCGCAGACTGTCTTCGCGCCAACAAGTCAACATCTGCTTGGGGTGTTGAGGCGCGTGTGCCCTTCCTCGACAAGGACTTCCTTAACACAGCAATGAACATCGATCCTCAGGACAAGATTATCGATCGCGAAGCCGGCCGTATTGAAAAGTACATCCTACGCAAAGCTTTCGACACAACCGACGAGCCAGAGACGCAGCCTTACCTTCCCGAGAAGATCCTCTGGAGACAAAAGGAGCAGTTCTCTGACGGTGTAGGCTACGGATGGATCGATGCGCTCAAGGACAACGCCGAGCTACACGTCACCGACGAGATGATGAAGAACCCAAAGAAGGAGTGGGGTAACGACATCCCCGATACTAAGGAGGCATACTGGTACAGATGCATGTTTGACGAGCACTTCCCCAGCTACTGTGCCGATACTGTTATGCGATGGACACCTACCTGGAGCAACCAGACGGATCCTTCTGGACGGTGAGTTTCCCTCTTCATGTTGTGCTAGATGCAAGACTAACATATCACAGTGCCATCGGTGTTCACGAGCAAAAGTACAGCCATGCTAAGTAGACAGTTCTTTCGGCATTATGGAACGGGGCTTATATGGTAGAAGCTATGGATCTTATTTCATGTCTCTTCTGGCGCTTATAGACTGCTTAGGGGTGAGATATACCCCATGGGGAGTCTGTCAAGGTTCTGTCTTCAGCACATCAATGTATCATTCTGCATGAACTTTATGATGCGCAACGTCGTGACGACTAACTATGGGATGTAATTAATCCTTTAGATTGGTGAACAAAATCTAGCTTCATGATACAACATTACCTCGCCAATGGCGCTCAAACACAGGTCTCTTTTTTTTGTACTGGGTATCCAAGACTGATGATGCAAGTACGTACACACACAAACTTTTTAGTAGATCATACCGTCATCCAGCGGTAGATGCAACAACGCCAACCGTAAGACACGAATGATCGTTTATAGACGCAGCAGAACGCATCAAGCCTCAAGGGCAGAAGATGCCTCGCCGTTACCGAAAACGCGGAATTGGACGAAGATAGTCACATCTTCGACCATTGTACCGAGAGAGCCGATGAGCCAAGGGAGGTTGGTGAGTATGTAGTCCTTTTCCTGCGAATGGAAGATAATCTGTGTGATGTTAGTCTGGTATTTCTAGCTATGAGTAACAGGGTGGGTGGACTTACTCCTGCGCCATAGGTAGCATTGCCCAGCAAACTCAACATGAAGAAGAGCAGCGACAAGCCTTCACAAGACCTCTCCCGCTGGTTCTTGATGATTTGAGGGATGCGCGCCCCAAGATAAGCCACTGCGCTCGCGTATCCCAAGATCATTGCGCCAACCGGGTTGTCCGAGGCATCCTCGGTGTTGTGCTGGGGTTGCGGGACCCAAACACCAGTCTTCCACGCGATAGCCCATCCCGCTGCGCCGACAACACAGACTCCCACGATGCTCAACGCGTTCTTTACCCACTCACTGGCACCGTCACCGACATCGGGGATTGTAGGGAGAGAGCTTGCGCGGCGCCTGCGGCTCGCAGCAGAATCGCGCCTGTGACTGCCAGGCAAGCCAATGTTGCTGCTGTCGCGGCGACCGAGCAAAGGCGCCTCGATGCTATTGGTAGACTGCGTGGAAGTCTTGCGATCGCCACGGCGCGAGTTTTTCATGTTGTAGTAAACGCATTGCGAGATGAGGACGAGGTCTGCGAAGCAGAAGTAGACGGCGAGGGCGATGACGGTAGGGACGAGACCGGCCCAGAGAGCCCCCGCGAGGTTCGTCACGTCGCCAATGAACCAGACGGCGAGGAAGGCGAGGGAGATGCCATCTGCAGAGCCAGATTTGTAGTTTTCAATTAGTTGTGGGACCTGCAGTTGGTGGTTAGATTAGAGTACGGTGATGTATGGTGTCGCGTGCCCGAAGATCTAGTTGCGGTTCCATGAATAGCACAGGCAGTATCAGAGATACATGGCGAAAGCCACCCATGTTTAGGGAGATGAGGACAACGAGGTTGTATCAATTGTTACTCACCAACAGGAAGATCCATGAAGCTAACGAGATTGAGCCGAAGACACCCGACAGCGCCTCGTGAGTAGTCAGCGGCAGACTGTGATGAGACATGACTGCAGCGAGCATGGTGCGTTACGGTATTTGCCCACACAGCGCGTCGTGCGACCTATACAAATAGACGCAATAATAGTTTTCTTCTGTTACAAGGGCGTGCAGGAAATCGTGCAGCAAGGCTTGACGATATGACGCAGGTCCAGACGGAGGGAATGCCGGAAGCAGACCAGTCCAGCCGAGGTAGCCTCTTAGGGAGTGGAGACGGGAACCGAAGTAGCAGATTGGAAAGATTGTTGACGAATGGTATTTGGTGATTTTGTAAGGCACCATGCGACCAGGCTGAAGACGAGGGAAGGGTCAAAAAGCAGCAGTGTGGGCTAGTAGTGCTGTAGTACGGGATTCGGGGTCATGTATGCCTATGGCAAATTGCTGGCGTTTCTGTTGAGGATGCACATTTTTCATTCGGGGTTTTCCTGGACTGCCTAGACTTTGCGATGCGCACTGCCATGGTTTGTTTTAAAACCCGAGGCGCGCCCGCGAGGCTTTCTATGAAGAATGTTTGCACTCGAACAATTGGTTGTCGACATGTTTACGGAATGCGCTTGGCTTGCACTGTAGGGTGTTGAACTCTTGTGAAGCGTGGCACAAGACTGAAGGCGGTGGCTTATACAAGGACACGCAACACTGCTATTCACGCGCCAAAGCCATGGAGCCACTGCATGCTCAGACTACTCACCGTCAACATGATTGATTATGCAAAGTCTTCGAAGGGGAAATGACTCGTCTGTTGCTGGCCGTTTTAGAGGGTCCGTCTGTCAAAGCTCTAGAACCCTTGTGGGCGGCTGAGTGCGCTGCAGGGCGTCGGGTCCGGCTTAGTGCGCTCTCCGGACCTAAATTTGGGTGTAGACGTGATCACTCGTCGCTCCACTTTCTCCTCGTCACCTTAGCAAGCACATCCACCGGCTTCCGGTTCGACACTCGCTCAGTCTTCTATTGTCACTTCACATTCGTGCCCTCGTTTATTCGCTTGATATATACATACACATAACTACAGGAGCCTACGCGCCTTTCACCCGTATCGCCCCCCCTTAATACAACTAATCGCCTGTTCGTGAAACGCGCGTCAGCTCCAGAGTAAAAACCAGTTACCACTCTCTGCCTGTTTCCTTCAACAACCCGCACAACATGTTGCCCAAGGCCTGGCTGTCGGTTTTTGTCCTCACTGTCGCATCGTCGGCCTTTACGCTGGAGGATCTTCACATGGACGGCATCAATCAGTACATCCACCAGGGCAAGAGGCAAGACGCCGAAGGCACCGGCGCCTCTTCAGCATCTGCCGCAGCCGCAACGTCATCAGCTGCACCGCCAGCTTCATCCGCCGCCCCTCCTGCCACATCGTCAGCCGCGCCACCAGCGACGTCAGCGACTCCTCAGCCAGAACCTTCAACCACGAACAATCCAGCACCTTCCGATGACCCCACATCTGACGCTCCTCCGGCTTCGACTCCTGCAGCAACACCAACTACCGATGGCGGTAACAACAATAACAACAACAATAGCAACAATAACAACGACAACACCCGAACGTCTGCAGAAGGCACAAGTGCTACCGGTGGTGGCGGGAGCGCTGGTAACTCAGCAACCCCTACCCGGGAGGCCAGCTCTTCCGTAAGGACAACAGCGGTTGTCAGGACTACACCTCTCGTTTCAACTTCCCTTTCAGAGTACACCAGGACCGTCACCTCGACTCTCGAGAATGGCCAAGTAACCACCGCAACCTCGACAGGCACCAGCACTTCCCTTGCCACCACTGGGCAAGCCGTTGTCACAGACCCACCTACTGCACAGGCAGGCGACAGCGACAATGGCGGTGGCATCAGCGATTCCAACAAGAAGGTCATTGGAGGCGTTGTCGGTGGTGTAGGCGGTGCCCTCCTCCTCGGTGGTATTGCTCTCGTCTTCTGGCGCATGAAGAAGCGTCAAGCGCGTGTCCACGAAGACGACGATGACCTCATGGCCGGCACTGGCTCAGCCCTTGGTGACAAGCCACAGAACGGCACTGGATCGTCGCCCTTCCAGTCGAACCTCGAGCAATACCACAACCCTGGAGGACGCCCCAATGCGGCTGCTAACTTCTAGGCGAAGCGCAGCCCGCAAAAAGTACATAGGCCTGTTGCGAGGGTCCGTTATGATACCAACGACTATCTGCGGAATTTGTCTGAACTGGAAACGATTTTGAGAGACGAGAGCAATATGGAGCTTGTACATACGGCGCAAACACGGCTTTAACAGTCGGATCTGGAGGTGGTGCTTTTATTACTGAATATGGTTTGCGTGAGTATGGTACATCACAGGTGCTGATTCGCGATGCAGATTAGTGTATACCGTCGCATCGTGGTCAGTCTGTACAAGATTGCACACATGTAAATTAGACGTATACCATCAATTCAGGAAGAGATAGCTGGCCACTTTCGTCCAAGCATTATTTTTTTCGTCCTGTCAGTGTCGTCGCACTTGCTTCGTTCACCTGTTTAACTTGTTGTAATCGAGCGTGGCATGTCTTTCTTGCCTTCTTTTGTTGTTTTAGCATAGTCATACCCCCCATAGCGAATTCGATCAGATTGTCAAAATCATTCATCTATTACATCATTACTCTCATGCGCTCCTTTATTCTCATACAGGGTGTTGTTCTTCCCTTCGAATGTCTACGTGTGCGCATGTCATGCGTGTCCAGGGGTTTGGCCATGGTCGTGTTTCAGCACTGTCGCAGCAACCACCACGATGCTTCCTAAACAAGCTTTGTGACCGCTGGGCCCCAAACTCGTTTGGCATGAGAAATGCATGTTCGGCGCTTCGGAGATGGAGGGGTTTGGCGTTACTTAGATGCAGTTGACCCCAGTGGGTGTTTTGAGGCTGGGATTTGGTCTTTTACTCTGGGTTTCTCCGTGAACACTGTTCGATATTCACACTCATTTGGCTGCGATTAGTTCTTTGTATATACAGGCAGTGCCGATATACTCTAATAGGATATTTACCGATTCTGGAATTAAGGAGGATTTACGTACGACATTTTTCACGCCTAGCGATAATCAGTACCGTCCTCTCTCACGCACAGCAACATCTTTAAACACCGACATTTTCGAGTACCGGCAAGAATCATTACCGATAACTTTTACGCCCGGCTATATCATTGAGCACCGCAATCGTTCCGTCTAGGCAGGATTCATTAACGGCGAGATTCACGTCCGGCAGTCTTCTCGACGGACAGGAACCACGCCCGGCACATCATCCTCAAGCATACTTCTCAACCGGGAACGATTAGTACGCAATCATGTTTCTCCCCACAGCTCTCCTTGCTCTGATCCACCTCGCACTCCCCGCCCTTTCCCACGCATCTCCACAACCCGCTCTCATCTCCTCAGACTGGGAAATGTCCTTGGTACCCCGCCATCAACTCTTCCTTCGTCAACTGTCCAACTTGCAGACCTTCGACGGCAACCTTGGTGGGACGCGTGCATCCGCCATCACAAATTCTGGAGACAAAGAACGTCCGTTCCAAGTCGACGGGGATACGTTTACCAGTTTCGATACTGCGGCACAGAGAAGTTGCGATAATCAATTTAAAGGGTGTAGTGATACTGCAAACAAGAGTGGAGGAGGTGGCGACAAGGGGAAGAAGGGGAAGAAGAGGCAGGATGGCAGCGGTCTGAGCGTGAACGACTGTGACGAGCAGAAAAGTGAGTCAAGCTTTTTCTTCCGTTTCTAAGACTTGGGAGGAAGTCGACTGTGAAGAGCGCAAGCATAGCTAACATTCTTGATAGATAAGTGCAACGATGCGCAGAAGAACGCGCAAGTCAAGGACTTTAATAGTGCAGTTGCGAGTACAAATATCGGGCCTGATCCAGACTTCCCAGACTTTGATCTCATCTGCGAAGGGTAGCCGAGGAAAAGAGATGGGTCATTTCGTAGTGTATGGGGACCGAGTTTGGTACTAGCTTTAGGAAGATGGAGGCTTATGCTGCATTGAGCGCATGAGTGTTAGGAATATGATAACGATATGATATCCCCGGAAGAATAAGACACATTTCTCTTGACACAACAAACTTGTATTTGAACTTGAAGTTTGTAGTTTCAGTGACCGCGTCACGTGGATACGCTCCACGCTAAATCAAGACATGTCTACTGCGACTTTTTTCCCATCTTTCCACCTACGAACTTTCTCCGCCAACACATCCTCACACGATGAAGTCCAGGATATGATACTATGACTACATTTGTTCGGTCTTCGCTGCTCATCTTGCATATTTCTATCAACGCATCACGGTTTACGATGCCTAGTACGCTTTTCTCTGTCTCCGTACGCCTAAGTCAATGGAATACCTTTCTGGGGACCATCTGAATTGCTCAATCCCTGGAACGCCGACAAAAGGCTGTCAGTGCCAATGGCACCAAAATCCCGCGCTATAACGGCGAAAGCGCTGCAATCACTACTCGTACATATCGGCGCACCATCATCAGGAACAAAGGCAGTACTCCAAGAGCGTTTCCAACGCGTTATCGGAAAGCCTCGACTTCCTGACAGCCAATCACCATGGAGAACATTAGAGTCCGCAAGCAAGAAATTCCGCATCATGAGCATCGATATGGGAATCAAGAATCTGGCGTTCTGTGAGGCAGAAGTTTCCTATCCGTTCACGAATAGCCTAGATGCGGGAATGGAGATTCTTAGATGGGAGAAGATCAATCTTACTAAAGCCACACATGATGACATTCACGAACGATCAGAAGTTACAACTACAGAGCAAGATACGGCGAGTGCTGATGAAGAGTCAGACCCATACTCTGTGGATGCTTTGTCCAAGACAGCGTATGGATTGCTCAGGAACACCATTCTGACAGGGTCACCAGATATCATCTTGATAGAAAAGCAGAGGTGGAGATCTGGCGGTAGCAGTGCAGTGCAACAGTGGACTCTCCGCGTCAACACCTTAGAAGGCATGTTGTGGGCGGTACTGCAAACTATGAATGCAGAGCGGCTGAATGGGGGAGCTGAAGCATTGGGTACAGGAAATGTGTACGAGGTCTTCAGTGCAGATCCGAAACGTGTGGGACAATACTGGCTCACTCGGGCGACTAGGAACTCTCCGGAAATGGACGAGAAGACCGATAGATCCAGGGATGGTCTAGAAGCGGGAAGCGGAGAGGAAGGAGACAAGTCAGTTGCAAAAAAGAAGCCCAGTCGAACCAAGGCAGAGAAACAAGCCAAGATCGCTCTCCTTCGCTCATGGCTCACTTCAACACCTGCTTCCACAGCATCTGTAACACGCGATTCGATACCAAGCATAATGTTCAGCATAACGCCAGGCGCCGAAGCTACCCGTGAAGCGCTGTGCGGACCACTAGAGTCAAGAAAGCCTAAGAAAGCTAAAAGAGTCTCAACAGATACACTTCCCACACAAGGTCAACTCAAGAAGCTGGATGATATCACAGACTGTTTCTTACAAGCTGCTGCATGGGTTAGTTGGGAGTCAAACCGCCTACAGCTTCAGGAGGTGTGGAAGCGGAAGAAGGGTGACGATGAAACTAGGTTAGAACTGACGGATGAGGTCTTGTTAGAGATGGTTCAGAAGATTGGGGAGTCTTGATACCAGTTGCTTGACCTTCCCATCAACCGCGAGCTCATGGCGACTAGACTAAGCAGACTAGAATACCTATAATGCGTGCGAGCTCAGCTGATGATTCGCCGAGCACTAGGACATACTGTATCGTGGTGCTAGAAGCGTATAAAAGGATATGCGTAATGATTACCTTGAAGCTCAAGGAATTATACCGATGTTAGAACCATGAGTAGCGACGAAGTAAGCTTGGTCGTGCTAACATCGCACACACGTTGGTTTTGCTTCGGTACAACATGCCTGAATCGGACAAGGAGAACCATGTCTGCACACCCCACTTGGCGTGTGACGTGGCAGCCTTCGCATGGAAACTTCACTCAACCGAACTTGATGACCATCTACATGGTGCTTCTAAGCACAACACGAGTGGTATATAATCGATCAATTTTGAGAAATTTGCCAGAAGTCTCTATTTCCGCTTGACGGTCTCGGTGGCGCAATGGTAGCGCGTTGGACTTCTACTAACTGTATCCATGGTTAATCCAAAGGCTGCGGGTTCGAGCCCCGCCCGAGATGCTTTTTTGCCTTTTTTTGCGTCATGCTCTCAATGTGTTGTTGGTTGCATGCTTCTTGTGTAAGAAGCGATGGAGTGAGTGGACTGGTGAGGTTTGCTAGACATGAGTTTTTGCTTGGTGGGGAGGCATATAAGAACATTAAAGCTTCGCAGGAGCCCGTCATCTATCACACTTCGCAAGTCATTCATCAAGGATAGTACATCTGACTTGAAATAAAGGTTGTTGTTGCTAGGATTGTCTATGCGCCGTGACACCAATAGCGCCATTTACATGCTCACTTTTACACATCCAAACTTATTGCACACGACTCAGTCAGTTAGCTCGGCACTCCGAGTGACTTCCTCCTTCATCTCCCTACCCTTTCTGGCCAGAAGGTTCAGTGCGCTACCAGCAAGCACAAAGCCACACTGATCTTGCGACAGAGTGTGCTTGGTCTTGACAACCTTCTCGCTACCATCCTTCTTCTTGAGGACAAGCTCAACCTCGCCCTTACCACCGCTCTTCAGTACGTCCAACAATCCCCTTGTGGCGACTTCGTCGCAAGCTTCGAACGCATCGTAGTCGGCTTCGTTGGCGAAAGTCAGAGGGACGATACCCTGCTTCTTGAGGTTGGTCTCGTGGATACGGGCGAAGGATTTGGCGAGGATGACACGACCACCAAGGTACCGGGGTTGCAAGGCAGCATGTTCACGTGCAGAGCCTTCACCGTAGTTGTGCTCTGCTACGACGAGCCATTCGATGCCCTGATCGCGCCACCTCTTTGCTAGTTCTGGGATCCCTGATGTTTTGCCATCTAAGTCGTAGGCGACGTTGACTTCATCTGTCTGCGCGTTGACAGCGCCGATAAGTGTGTTCTCAGAGATGTTGGGCAGATGGCCCTTGTACTTGAGCCATGGTCCAGCAGCCGAAATGGTGTCTGTTGTGCATTGTCCCTTGACCTTGTACAGTACCTTTAGGCCTGTGAAGTCGGAGTCAGGGAATGCTGGGAACGGATCCAGGAGCGCCAGGCGGGTAGAGGTGGGTGAGACAATAACATCTACGCTAGGGTCTGGGACACCCGGTGTAGGCATGAAGTCAGGATTACCGTCTGCAAAACCGGCAGAGGGGAGGTCAGAGCCCTTTGGTGGCGTGAACTTGAAAGGCTTGCCGTCTGGCGTCGGTATAGAATCAGTCATTGGGTTGAAGGTCGTGGAGCCAGAGTACGACATAGCGGTGATGAGCTCAGGAGAAGCCAGAAAGTTCATTGTTGCTCGGTTGCCGTCATTACGACCGGGGAAGTTGCGGTTGTATGAGGTCAAGATAGCGTTGGATTCGCCGTTCTTTACGTCGTCGGTACGCTTCCATTGTCCAATGCAAGGACGTTAAGGTTGTTAGCACTGGAAGTCCATCGAGGTATATTGACAAACTTACCCGCAAGCGTTCGCCAGCACAGTACCTCCAGCTTCAGTGAACGTCTGGAGGGTTTCATCCCGTTCCAACGTTGCACGGATTTGTTCGCTGCCAGGGGTAATGAAGAAATCCGCCTTGGGCTTAAGGCCAGCTGCCAATGCCTGCTTCACGATCTCTTCTGATCGGGTCATGTCCTGGTAAGAGCTGTTCGTGCAGCTACCAATGAGACCAGCGCCGAAGGTTTGTGGCCACCCCTTCTCTTCCACTACTGACTTGAACTTCGAAAGAGGTGTTGATAGATCAGGAGTAAATGGTCCGTTGATGTGTGGTTCAAGTTCTGAGAGGTTAATCTCAATAACCTTGTCGTAAGCGGCTTCCGCATCGGGACGGAGGAGGTTCTGCTGCATTGGTGAATTGGCAATCTTTTGAGCAGCCTCAGCGATCGGTCCTCGATGTGTGGCTTGGAGATAGGGGATGTGTGCAGGAGAGAAGGGGAAGAGCGAGGTAGTTGCGCCGACTTCGGCACCCATGTTGCTATAATGTGTTAGAACTTATGATGCGCGTGGAGCTTATATACGAGCCTTACCAAATAGTCGCCATACCAGTGCAGCTCAAAGACTGCACACCAGGTCCGAAGTACTCAATGATGAAACCAGTGCCACCCTAAGCATACATTAGCCTGGAATATCTCGCTTTACTCAAAACCACATACCCGGACGGTCAGCTCGCCAGCTAACTTCAAGATTACGTCCTTCGGGGAAGCCCATCCGCTGAGTTCTCCAGTGAGCTTCACACCCAGAATTTTAGGTGCCTTGAGCTCCCATGGCGCATCCACTAGGGCGTCCACTGCGTCCGCACCACCGACACCGATTGTGATTGATCCCAAACCTCCAGCATTCGGGGAGTGGCTGTCTGTGCCCAAGATCATCAAGCCAGGGGCACTGTAGTTCTCCAGCACAGACTGATGGATGATACCAGCGCCTGGTGGCCAGAATTCAATTCCGTATTTCTTCGCTGCCGACTCGAGGAAATCGAAGACCTCCTTGTTACCCGCAATCGATTGTGGAAGGTCGGTGTCAGCACCTTTTTCTCCCTGTGAAGTCTGATCAGCGAGGTGCTCATGGTATATCTTGTACGGCCTCGAGGGTGCTACTGACTACTATCATGTGGTCGCCTTATATATTTGGTCAGTATGTGCCTAGACGATGTTTCATTCGCAAGGGCTACTCACAATGTATACTAGCAGGGACCGCCGTGCTCGGCAGCCCGCAGCTCATGAACTGCAACAAAGCCATCTGGGCACTGGCATCCTGCATAGCAACGCGGTCCGGCTTCAATTTCAAGTTTGCCTGACCTCTGATGTTCCTTCCACCATTTGTGTTGTTCATAAGCGACTCCTCCGGACTCTCAAGATGCGAGTAGAGAATCTTCTCGGCCAAAGTCAATTGTCGTGAAGATCCCAGTACGCGCCGTACTTCTTCAAGGCGAGAGAGCAACTTGGCGTAGGGTGGGGTGCGGGAGGCGAGGTCGACATTACGGGCAGTGGGCGGGTCGTGGCTCGTGGCTAGACATCTTCGCGCTTGGAAGGACGATTGGCGCAGAGAGGAGAGTAGGTGAGGCTTTGGAGTTCTGTCAGCGTTCTGTGCCACTTGTACGTCCAGTGAAGAAATGCGACGGCGATGACTACAAAAGTCGCATCGAGTTTCAAGGCTGCTTGAATTGCCAATTGCACACAAGAACACTCACTCTGCAGTTGGCTGCTTGGCCGGCGCGAAGTATATTCGACCGCATCCTGTAGTTTGTCTGTGGCGTGTACGAATCATCATTTTCAAATGCTCCGAGGGACGATTCCGAGCGACTTCGCTCCGAGGCATGGACACCAAGACTAGGTCAACGCACGCGAGCCGGGCATGGGGAACCAACGACCGACCCCTGCTACTTCGACCAATCAAGCCACACGTCAAAGTCATCACCAAAAGTACATGGTATGATACGAAGCTGAACCATTTTAAAGCTGTATACTAAAGCAATGGCATCGGTATCCTGCATAAAGTGCCAACTCCAAATCGGCAGACTATTACCGTGCCCAAGACGGTGCTCCGTGCGCGTATCAAACAATGACGAAACTAAACGCGCCGAAGCGATAGAGGAACTCTTGCAACCAAATCCACCACACTGTGAGTCAATACGCAAAGGCAAATCGAACTAGGTTGAATCAATCAAGTCAAGTTGAAAGGCTGTCGTAAGCGCGAGATCATAGTCGTTGCTCCACACTTACAAGCCAGGAGGTGGGGGGACCGCTCCGTAGTTGGAGGGCGATGCAGCTGGTGGAGGCGGCGGCGGAGCAGAGCCATAGCCAGAAGCAGGTTCTGAAGGTGGTGGCGGAGGTGGTGCAGCCGCGCCAGCACCGGGAGCTGGAGACTGTGTCTGTCCATAACCAGTCTGAGCACCAGTCTGGCCGTAGTACGCAGCGTACTGCTGTTGCTGAAGTGCGAGATACGCCGCATACCCACCATACGCAGCATAAGGGTCAGCCTCTGGGTTTTGCTGGTAGTAAGCAATCCATGCTTGTGCAGCATTCGCGTCAAAGGCTTGTTGGTTGGTATCAGCGGTCGGTGTAGCAGCAGCAGGGGACATGATAGTCTCTTGTGCGCCGTAACCGTTGTGACCTCCCTGACTGCCGTAGCCACCACCGCCGTAGCCACCGCCCCCGCCGCTTCCTCCACCATATCCGTAGCTCTGGCTGCGATCGCGGTCACCACGGTCACCGTATCCGGGTCGTCCGCCACCATAGCCATCTCGGTCGCCGTAACGGTTGGGTGGTGGGCGCTCCTTGTACGCGTGGTAATCCGATTTTACCTTCTCGAGGAGCTCTTCACAAAGCTGCTTCGCTTGAGCTACACCTTCAGGACGAGGTCCACTAAAATCTGTCAGCAGTGCGAACAAGGGAATTGGCACCAGTGTACGAACGCGATGTGGAGATACATGGGCTCGTCGCTCTCCTGGCCGCTGTTTGGTTCCATGAAACCAGAACCGCGACCCTTGATCTGGACCTTGCAGCTTGTCTCCTGCTGGATGAATTTGACGTTATCGCCACCGCGACCGACAACCTGTGCGCGCAAGTTAAAGCCGCTAATGGGCTCGAGACCTACAGAGATCTTCTCTTCGGGCCACTTGCGCTAGAAACAGTTAGCAACATGTTTGCTGAGTTGACAAGGATATCGTACTCGACCAAACTCATCGCGCTCAAAGTTCTCGGGCTCCCTACGACGGAAGCGACGTTCGTCTACCAGGTTAGGAAGGTCTTCTTTCATCATCTCCTCGATCATTTCTACAGCCTTGTCCAGGCCTTCTTTGGAGGTGCTAGTAATACGGAGGTACAGCGGCGGGTTCTGTTGCGAGATTAGCATAGCCCATGAATGTGTGACTTGCTCACGTACAGTAGCAGTTGCCATGTTCTTGTCAGGGTAGTATTCTCCGCGAGTGGTTACATCTTGCATGTATAAGCAGGTATTCTAAAGGGTTAATGATTGTAATCGGGATATGCGTACCGGCGCCAGTCTCGTCTTTGATCTAGATGGCACATGGAGGTTAGCATTTGATAGATGGGTGGGGCGCTAGAAGATCAAGTAAGCTCTGACTCTCATAGAGAGATGCGCAAACAGGGACCAACTTCAGCCCCGCAACACGGTCACCAGAGGCGTAGCGCTGCAGAGCATGAAGAAGGCATGATCCTAGACGATCAGTGGACAGCAAAAACAGTTATTTACCCTCTTTTGTGTAGCTCCTTTGGTCAGTGTATAGCGGTTACGGAGATCATTGATCTCAATGTCTTTGATGTAGTCACCATCCTGCTGGTACGTCTCGTTGTTTATGGCCGCTGCGGAGTTGGAGGCAGGCGACTTGGCGACTGGAGGAGTAGCGGCCTGGAGTCTGTCAGCGACGGCCGCATATGGATGGGTAGAGTGGACATACAGAGCGAATAGGTGGCACGTCGACATGCTGGATGCCCTTCTTCGCCTGAATCTGCGCGTTGATCCTGGCAGCCGCAGCCGCCGCCCTCGCAGCAGCGTCGTTCTTGAAGTTGGACGATGCAGGGCTGTCTGTGCCTTCACGGGCGACAGGGCTACGGGCGCGATGCGACTCGGACTCCCTTCGCGACGGCGACCTAGAGCGACGGTCTGTATCGAAGCGCGAGCGTGCAGGGCGCTCGCCATCGTCGCTGTCGAAGCGCGATCGGGGACGGCGTTCGTCAGACATGGTGCAGTTGCTCGTAGTGATGGTCGACGTCTTGGTTGCGGTTGAGGCTCGCAGTTGTTGGTGTTGGAGATGAATCTTAGGCTCTGGCAGGAGCGACTCGCTTATTAGCGTGCCGCGGCTGGCCCTGCCTGTTCGCACCTACTCCGACAATCGGCCGGGGATTCTATTTCACTTTCTGGGGCTGCCCTCCAACTTGGACATTGACACCAAGCAGCCTCAACCGCCTTCACCCGTGACCACCTGTTCGTCATGGCTTCTCGGCGGGCAATGCTGCCTCTGCGCAGTCTGCTCAACAGACAATGCGCCGGCTCCCTCCGCCAGCAACAAAGAGCATCCAGCTCCTCGTCCACCCAGGCCTTGGCCTACAAGGCCCTTCACCGTCGCATCGCACCTCTTCCCACCGAGGACCGCCCTCCTGCCTGGTCAGCGCCGGCTGCCGTCAGCAACATCCTCTACGAAACCCCGCTCCCCTCCCAAGCTCCCCCAAAGAGTCACATCCTCAACTGTCTGGTACAAAACGAGCCCGGTGTGCTCTCCCGTGTCTCCGGTATCTTGGCCGCCCGTGGCTTCAACATCGACAGTCTGGTTGTCTGCAACACCGAGGTGGATGACCTCTCCCGCATGACAATTGTGCTGCAAGGACAAGATGGTGTTGTGGAGCAAGCCCGCCGCCAGCTCGAGGACCTGGTCCCAGTGTGGGCTGTGCTGGACTACACCCAATCGCCCCTCGTTCAGCGCGAACTTCTCCTTGCAAAGGTCTCTATTCTCGGCCCTGAGTACTTCGAAGAGCTGCTTGCGCACCACCGAGAGATGGCCCAGGCGCCTGACATGGAGGAGTCATATGAACCAGACATGACAGATGAGGAGCGCAACGCAATGGCGCAGGAGGCTGCTCGCGAGTCTCTGAGGAAAGATTACCACCCGACAAACCTGCCGGTGAGCCAGGCGCTCCGACACAAGCACGAGCATCTGCGCGCCATCACCTTCATGACTCATCAGTTCGGTGGAAAGGTGCTCGATATCAGCACAAACAACTGCATCGTAGAGGTATCGGCAAAGCCCACCAGGATTGATTCCTTCATGAAGTTGATTGCTCCTTTCGGAATCTTGGAATCTGCAAGGACCGGTAAGCAGGATCGGATATCCCGGTATAGCCAAATCGCTAATCGAGTACAGGACTCATGGCCCTACCGCGTTCCCCGCTCCACAACAGTGCTGAGGTCGAGGAGATGGAGGCACAGGACGTTGTTGATAACAGCCTGCTCCCTCCAGGCTAAATATCTTGAGGCACGGGTGGTATCGAGTTTGTTCAGTGTCAACATATGCGGGCGTTTGATGTACGTGTATAGTATAGCGTTCAATGGAGGCGAAGCATGGCTCATTCGTTTGAGACCAATCACATTTCTCTTTGAAGTAGTTTGAGACGTACTATGAGTGATGTATCTACATGCATATGATATGCCCCAATTCCTACCCCACGAGCCCAGTCGCTGTGCGTGAGGTTGAAGCAAACCACGGCGTTTTGACAAGTACCGAAGGGCGAGCCGGTAAAGCCTCGTGGAAAGAAGCAGTTGTTGAGATGAGACTAGTAACGTCTATTCATGCCAGAGTATACATTGCCCAGCCGGGTCATACTTAGTCAAATATCGGACCGGCGCATTCTCCCATTCGGACCGACCCCATCAACCACTACAGTACTACCAAACCTACATGTACCTCCATCTGCATCACCACCCGAAAAAAATTGTTCGACAATCTACTTTCCAACGACAAACATCCATCATTGTTCTAGTGGCCTCCAGACCATGTCGCAAATCCCTATTCCCACCGGTCTTCAAGAGGACTCGTTAGAGCACACAATCGAAATTCTCGCCAAGCAATTCAACGACGATGCGTTTCAACGCTACATTCTTTTAGATGAACTACAAGGATCAGAAAAAACCGACATAGGAGTTGAGTTGAATCAAGAGGTTTTTGGATTTGTAGTACCGGATTTCCTCAAGGGCGGAGCAAGGATGATCACAATTCCTGGAAGTGGTGTGGCTAGTGTGTGGTGAGTAAACCTATTTGACCATGAAATGTCACATATTTAAGAGATTGGATATTGAAAAGTCTTCTTATCTCGCGTCTAAGTCCACTGATACCGGTTCAGGCAACTAGAAGAAATCACAGAAACATACACCCCGGAGCCGCACAACCCACCCGCTGTGACCGAACTTAACTCACTGGCCCACCACGCAAGGCAGCGCGCTCTACCACCTCAAGCAACTCACGTGCTACATCTAGTCCTGGTAGCAAATGACCGCAGTCATCCTTCCGCTACCACGCCAGCCAAAGTGAGTGATCTCATTCGTCCGGTACTTGACATGGCAAAGGAAAAAGGTTGGCCAGTGGTCTTGGAGTCGACATCACCCAGGAGTAGGGACGTGTATGCGCATTTGGGATTTCAGATTCTGGAGGAGATCACAGTGGGAAAGGGAAAGGTTGATGGGGAGGGAAGAGGGAAGGATGGCGGTGAGGGAGTTTTGCTGTGGGCTATGATGAAGTGTTAAGGGGTGATGTATGTACCTGAAACTCTCCTCGGTATGTGCAGCACTGATATTGCACGTTTACTACGCTCCGCTTGTAGATCGATCGGGTGGCTATGGAGTTACTGTGGTATCAGGGGGTCTTGCTAAGTGCAAGGACCCGTAGGAATCGTATCGAGGTATAAGCTGTTGTATCAGCATTAGTGATACGCTTGGGAGATACCTCGACCGTTTCTCCACTTACACAAATCAACCGTAGAGCGATTGATAAGTCCTCCATATGAAGCAGGCAAGCAAGCAAGCGACGCGTCTGCCCCACAAACCTCAATCTTGAGTCAAAATCAGAAAGCGCATCAACTTACCACCGGCAGTATGACATCCAAGCTTGCCACAGTTTTCCGGACTTACATGCTACGTTCAGGTGTCGAAAACCACCCCAATCACCCACGTGGGCAGCATACGCACAGCGAGTGGCAGAAAGCCTTCCTGGTGTTCCAGACGTCTGGGCCTGGAGGCTGCAAGCGCCATGTCATAGGATCGTCCTAGTGATTCCTACATATGCAAGACCCTTGTTCGTTATAGCGGGACCGATATAGGCAGGTGAGCACACGACCTCTCACTATGCCACCATGCAGGGCTGGTATCATAGGAGACGCGCAGGCACGCATACAGACATTAAGACAAGCAACGCCAACGTGGCTTCCAAGTGCCGTAACCCGTGGAACTCGGCTATGCATATTGATCCTTTGGTAAAGTAAGACAGCTTGTCGGAGGTGTCCGATTGAAAGCGTACATCATACATCGTACATCGTACATGCGTCCGATTTAACATGCACTACATCCGTCTCTTCGTTACGAGTGATGTGAAAAGGTGCAGTTAGTGATAAAACATTAGCGGCTACCTTCATCATACATCCCGCATCCATCATGTTTGACTCACTGGTGTCTGTCTTTTAGCAAGTCCAGAGTCGTGTGGCTCCACGGAGTCACTCAATTCGAACAGCGCTACCGCGGCTCCACGGGCTTGCGGGCCATGGTGAAGGTCCACTTTGGCAATGGGTCGAAGTCCCTGCGACGGGTGGCCGGCGGCCGCAGTTGCTATCATGTAGAGAACAAGTACAAAGGTTCTCGCTGTTGTTTCTCGACTATCAAGTTAGGTAGGGTCGGCATTTCGGTGTTACTATGCCGAGGAGATCGGTTAACACAAAATATTTCTTCTCTGCATCCTGTGGCAGTGTTCATATGTGACACGCATTATAACCTTGTCTTCGGGTGGCATGTTGTCCCACAACCCGCCCCACGCAGGTGGGGATGCTTTATGTCGATGCAAGCTTTTCGTCTCCAATTTTACTCCAGATACCCTTCTCCACCAATCGGTATAGATCAATGACATTCTGACATCCCTCCTTCTGGTAACACTTCCTGCTGTTTGAGGATCTAGACTGACCGCATCTGGAAGCCACACTTGAGGCTTTGCTTTGGGACATGGAGCGCTGTTACGATCGCGCCACGACTGCCGATTGCCGCCTTGGACTTGAGATCATAATGCTTCTCCGCCACAGTGCAAACGTGTCTTGGCCAATGCCGGGTCGTTATCTGACGTACGGGAAATTCACATGCTTCCTAAGGTGGAGACATGAGACAATGAGCGTGTCCGGCTGCTAGCTGTAGTCGATCATACTCGTTGTCGATGTTGTGCTTTAGGCGTCCAAGCGAGAGAAAAAAATATCCCAGAATACCGAGGCTCGTTGTCCACGAAGCACATAGTTCCCTCTTCGTCATACGATAGCCGGTGTCTGAATGTTTAGTGGGCCATCTGGGATTCATGGCGGATATGGGTTGTGGGTAACGGTAACGATGATCCCTGCGCACGAACCTCCTGAATAGGATGACGCCGATGCAGGTTCCTTGGTAGCGTGAATCGCAGCCAGTTCTCTGCTATCGAACTCACAATCGGGCAGGAGTACTTACCTGGGTACATCCTTCCACCAGCGCCATGTCGCTCGGCCTCTTTCTCATCACTTTTTGGTATTGTTCTTGTATCTAAGTTCCCATATATCCCGGTTAGCAGCGCATCATCAGCCCAAGATCTTGGCACAACTGCGGCGCTATTATTACCCAGGTATCTTGATCCAATTGAGGGAAACGGTAAGCAGTCCGTCTGGCGCAATGTGCCGGCAATTCAACGGTGCAACGGTGCAATCGTTTTGCTATGCGAACGTGCGGTCGAAGGCCCATATATTGCACGGCCACGCTATCGTGAAGGCTTCTTATCTGACAGTGAATAGACCCACTCGCTCGCTTCCAAGGTTCCTGTGACGCAACCCAACAACGCGCTCCGCCCGATCCTCGCTCAACCGCTTTCACTGCTCAACCTGTTGGCATGAAGTACGGCGACACATTGAGACAGCGGTCCATACCAGAATGGGGCCATTGTGAGTACTACGGCTATGTCCTACTACGCGACGCGGAGCGCTCTCCGCTAACACATGTGCGCTTACAGACAACATCGACTACGACTACCTTAAAGACCTCATCAAACACCAGACGACGCCGGGCACGAACAAGGCTGTATCCATCCCAGGCCAGGGCGAGAGCACCGAGCGCGCATTCGGCGACACCTTCTTCAATGTCCTGTCGCAACAACATGATCGCATCAACCTCTTTGTGCGGAGCAAGAGCGGCGAGATTGAGCGGAGACTGGAGCACATTAGCAAGACCCTAGACCAGCTGCGCGCACGACGCGACCCGGCGAGCGGGCGTCTTCCTGCGCGGACTGTGGAGAGATATGCGAAGATCGATGCAGATGTCGCGAGGTACGCGGGTAGCATCGGAACACGCGACGGAAC
>Ga0058698_10000401_pt1 | contig 24613 bp, 37 predicted proteins | sample AgamicAsSfe_FD_67288 | JGI IMG/M metagenome (GOLD analysis project Ga0058698, IMG submission 67288) | Agave microbial communities from Guanajuato, Mexico - As.Sf.e | ecosystem: Host-associated > Plants > Phyllosphere > Phylloplane/Leaf | place: Guanajuato, Mexico | collected 2012-05-30
CACTAACAGACGAGGCTGGGTGTCTGTAAGCAGGCCTCTAAGAAGGCAGAGGCAATAAAGAAGCGTCAGGGCAGGGTCTTGGATATCTAGTCGAGACGAGGGAGACGCGTACGGGTAGCAGTGTGATTTAATTCTCGTAGCAATGTATTCTATATCGTCCAGCACACTTTATACAAGATACGACGCGCGTCCGACGTCGAAATTTCGCACAGCCCAGTCGTCGACTCCGCCCTCTGCCCGACCACTCCGACCGCCAAAAGCCTAATGCGGCCCCTTTGTCTTTGCCTCTGCCTCACTCACCACACCTGAGTGATAGCCAGATGGTCATCGGGAAGGGACCGCGATGCTATGCGCACGACTCCGGCACCCATCTTACCACACTTGCGTCCCATTAACACACCCGTTAAACCCCTCCTGCTGCCACATCTTGACACTCTTGATCTTCATCGTCGCGCCGCCGGTTTCCCAGGTCGGTAGCCATCTGTGGGCAGTTAGTCCGTGATCTTGCTCTTACCTTTTCTTTTACTCCTACTCTCGGAGCGAGAGAGAAAGGGGAGGGTGACGAGGAAGAGGAAGGGGAGGGCACAGAAAAAGAGGCAGAAAGGAGGAAGAAACAGAGGAAGAAAAAGAGGCAAAGGAAGGGAAGGAAGAAGAAGAGGAGGGGAAAAGACGTACTGATCCTGTCCATTCCAAAACTGCAATGGCGCTTCCGGACTACTGTCGACCCAAGGTTTTCCGCCTTCGCCGTCGGGAAACCAGGAGTTTCTGTTTGTGGCACACATGTTAGCACATATCCACACCTCCCTCACCATCACCACGTGCTTCCCATCACTCATCCCTACAAAGCCCCCTCAACCCAGCACAATATTCAAAGATGAAGAAAGAAAATAGTACTCACGTCCCCCCAACAGCAACGTTGATAATCAAATAGAAGTCCTGATCAAATGGCGTAGAATCCAGTCCCGTCTGTCCCCATGGATTCGTCACGGCAGAGTCAAATTTGCCGCGCTGCCAGAAGGGCATGTTGAAGTTGACAAAGGTCACTTGAAGCAGGCGAGAGTCCATGTAGGTGAAGAGGTATTTGGGCGTCCATTCGAGGCCGAAGGTGTGGTATTGGTCGGGCTGTGGGAGAGGGATGTTAGCGGGGGATTGTGGAGGGACGAAGAGGGTGGGAGAGAGGAGGCAAGGGAAGTTGGTGAGGGCGACAGGGGAACGGGAGAGAGAAGGTAGGCAGGGAAAGGGGACCACGTACGTATGCAGATAGCTTGGCTTGCTGCGTGCGCACATTCATCCAATAGCGGTCGTCGCCCGAATCCTGTAGTCTTGGTCAGCCTGTCATCAGCCTGGTGACACCGTCGTTCCACATACAGGACCCCAATGAATACTGCTCTTCATGATCCTGTCCCCCCCGCTAATATAACTAGCATTATTCCCCCAGCTCTCGATGATATCAATCTCGCCACTCCGCGGCCAATCTCCATAGACATTCTCCACCGGTAACATCCAAATCGCCGGCCACAGCCAATCGCCTGCCGGCATTTTCGCAGTCACCTCCACGCGACCGTACTTGATGGAGGCGCCACGGATGGTGTTGATGCGGCCAGATTTCACTGGGGGGACGATGCTGCCGTTAAAGGTGTTGGTGATGGCTACGCAGCTGGCCCAGATGTCGGAGGTGGCGGTGCAGGAGTTGCGGAGGTCGAGGGTGTAGTTGTTGTTTATTAGGGCGGCGTCTTGGAGCGAGGGGCGGATGTAGAGTTGGCCGTCTTGGATAAAGACGTTTTCTTCATCGTCGGTTGTGACTTCGAATTCGTGGTTGCTGCAGAGATCAGAACTGTTCTCTGGAGAAGCTGCGAAGCAGACATGACTTACCCAAAACCATTCGTCTGCACCTCCTTCATCCAGACATTCTCGTTGAACCCATTACTCCAATCCTCGTCCAAAATATTACAGTAATTCGCATTCACAATGACGCGAGTTTTATTCCAGATAAGCAACGTCGCCACCATGAGTCCCAGAAGTGCTCCGATAATAGGCAAAAGGTACCCGATCCAGTCGAACCCTTGTTTTTGCAGCCAGGCAATGTCAAGCTCCTTCCTGTTGATCCGTCGAGAACGAAAGTACTTCGACGCCTTGGGAGGTCCCTTGTCAGTCAAGCCTTTCACGTAGGCTGTTGAAGAGGTTGAAAAGGATGATGCAGACGGCTTTTCCAGTCGTGTGCTGAGATCTGCCAGGTGCTTTGCAAGCGATGACCGTAGTGTCGCAGTCGATATCCGGCGCGATTGTGAGCCTCGCGGCGTTGGTGCCGCTGTCGAGGGGGAGGAAGCCTTTTCATCGTTTACAGATTCCACAGATACACTCGGACGCTTTTTCTGGAGCTTGTTGCCATTGCTGCTGGCATTCCACAGGGAGTTGTCACGCATGGTGGATGAGAGTATATCACGGTCTGACGAGAGTACGGTGACACTTCACGGGCACGATGAAGAGTTGGCAATAATTCGAACTCTATCGCTTCCTGAAGAGCATGAATGGTACACAGGGCAAACAGACACAGATATTGGTGAATACGGCATCAAAGCTGATGCACACCCCTTTGGGCAAAGCATGGGTTACAGGAGTCGAGTTGGACGGAGCGAGTGTGCCGAGATGACATGTCTCGGAGGAATACTGAGGGGGACAACCTGGATTGAGCCGACCACCGACCATCATTCGTACACCTGATACTATGGCGGCGTTCTCTGCCGAGCAAGACGAACACTCAGCCCAGAATTGGTCCTTGCCAAGATCAGAACCACCACACGTGGCGAATCACGTAGGAAGCAATACCGATGTCGTGCAGCGTGGTGTTGTGTTGTGAAGCCCGGGCTTGGCCTTTTGCTTGATCAGGTCATATCAGTAATATTGACCAGATGCTGCTTTTGCAAACGAGGAAAACGATACAGTACACTGCTGAGTAAGGGGAATAGAGTTAGTCAACAGTGCTATCGAAGGCCACTGTAGGCGGATACGAGGGAGGGAAAGCAAAGATGGCGTTGTTGGGGCTCGAGTATGCCACGAGTCGTGCCGTTTGCTTATCGATAGGGTGGACAGAGCGTGCGTCTCATCAGACAGCCAGACTCCACCAAGGTTGCGGAGGCAACAAAAGTCTCAACATACAATTCGAGAGCGTGTCGAGTTGAAGAGCCTCGGTCGGAGACGACAGGCTCTAGGAGTCGCTCGAGCAGTGTATACGTGAGTCCTCATCAACGCCACCCTCCAAGCATGGGAGCGAGGGAGTTCCATATTGAGATGACGTTTGGAGAAGATCAAGATGTGATAGATGTACAGTCTTCTCGAGCTCGCCTTGGTTAGAGTAGCACACCCTCGGAGAAGATGTCGACGAGATGATCAATGAAAGCCATGTCGAATAATCGCATCATTGCGACAACAAGAGAAGCCCATGCTTCACCTCGACTTGCCGCTCTTCCCCCGGGCCCCCGGGCACTGCCGATATATGAGACTCGATGGGAATGTGCCCCTCGTATCGCTTTGTCCAGAAGGCTTCGGAGGCGGGCCCACCACCATTGGACTCGTGTGTCTCCCATGCCACCGCCTTGCTCAGCCAGAGTTCCAAACTCAGTCTCCATACAGTTCATGCAAGCTTTGCCCTGCACGGGTTGACAGTTGAGCTGTACAAAAGAACAAGCTCCTCATTTTCTTTGTCACCCTCTTCAATGTGCTGTGCAGGAAAGATCTATCGTTCGTGATCTCGCACTTGCGCTCGCTGTGGCTACCATACTCTAATCATCACCACTCATTTCAGTCGCATTGCTGGCCATTGTTGACACTACGCTCGCTTCAAACCACTCGCCACACAACATCCCAAATACTGACCACCAAATAACCTTAATTCTCGCCATCGAATCAGCTTAACATGTCTCCCACTTCACCCACCACATTCAGTTGGGGCTCTAGCTCTCATGATGTGTTCGGCGTCAACGCGCCAACAATAAAACGACGTGGATCGTCGCCACAGTTATCGCCAATCGACGGCAAATCAACAAACTGGCCACCGATAGGCTCCTCTCCCACTGACGACAGAGGCCGCAGACCCTCAGCTGTACCAATACCTACAGCTGACGACCCAAACAACAGATCGCAGTCTGTGAATGCAGTTCCGAGACGTCCCTCATCGGCACACTCGCGCCGCAACTCATCATCATGGAAGCAACGGACGAGATCCATTGCGGGTGTAGGAGGCGCCGGGAGACGTGCGTCTTTGTTCAGACAGGGATCTGTGGGCAATCTGGCTGCGGAGACAGCAGACGCGGAGATTCCAGAAGCGCTACAGACGAAATGTAACATCATGGTGCAGCATCTGTACCATCAGCTACGAGAGCGCCTTTGGTTATCGGATCGCCCTGTTGATGAGGGTGTGGTGCTGAAGATCAACCGAGACGCATACACCTGCTGTCCAGGCACTTTGGCATATCAACAGGACGGATTTCTGGAAGCTATTGAAGGCTTGAATGTCAAGGTGAGCCAACGAATTAGTGTAATCGAGATTATGCTAACCCTTCTCCCAGGTGGCTGTCACCATCTCTACCGAGGTCATCAGCCTTTTCCTCTCCAGCCGGGAAGCCACCTTCATCCCTCTCGGCAACGGCCTTCGACTTCAAGTTCTCCCAACCATGTCTGCACTCCCTTCCTGCCAAAAGCATCAATTTGCCGCTTTCATTGCGGATCGCGGCTGTCTCGTGATCTGGGATGATGACCCTCGCTATGTGCTGGACAGGGCATCCAAGCTGGTCAACGAGATCGTTATGCTCATCTGGGAAGACGGTCTTGAGACAGACGATCATCCGCCTGAAAAAAAGCCAGAAGTCACCGTGTCCGCCGTGGAGAAAGATAGTGCTTCTTTCTCGGTGGACATTGAGCATGGCTACGAGATTGCGCCTCGTCGACGAGTGGCATGGCAGCCAATTGCTGTGGGTATCACTTGTATCTTGCTCCTCCTCTCTACTGGTACCGGGTATGGTCAAGTTGTGGAAGAAATCTACTTCGATCGCCAATTCGCTCGCCTGCTTCTGATTGTCGTCATGCCTATCCAATTATGGGTGTCCTTGGTAAGTCAAGATGCGTAGACGATAATCACTAGCACAAGTCTAACATGAGCACAGTTCTTCTTTCAGTCCATGGTCTGCTCGGTTCTTCAGATGTTCGGACCTATTTCACAACTGAAGCGAAACACAAAGTTCTTCTCAGGCGAGAAGCCGAAGCAAAGACCACGGGCTCCAGGAACACAACTACCCCACGTCACAATTCAGATGCCGGTGTACAAAGAAGGTCTGCAGGCTGTGATTGAGCCTACTATTGTCTCAATCAAAGCTGCCATATCAACATATGAGATGCAAGGTGGAACAGCCAGTGTGTTTATCAACGATGATGGTATGCAGCTTCTCGATGCAGAAGGTGCACAAGCTCGACGGGACTTTTACGATGAGCATGGTATCGGATGGGTTGCACGACCGAAACATAACCCCACTCCAGCTGCGAATGAGGAACTGTTCTTGCGAAGAGGCAAGTTCAAGAAAGGTAGGCTTTCGCTTTGACATCAATGGTCTGATTCAGCTAATGTTGTCTAGCTTCAAACATGAACTACGCCATGTGGGTTAGTACCAGGGTAGAAGACAAGCTATCAAAAGTCGACCGTCACCCCGATTGGAACGAAGAGGATGAAACGAATGCATACTATGAAGTGCTAGCAGAGGTGATTGACGAAGACGAAGGCAGGACCTGGGCAAACGGAAACATCCGCATAGGCGATTACATCCTGATCATCGACTCTGACACTCGTGTGCCCCTAGACTGGTAGGTTTCCATACCTGACATCAAGTTTGCAAATACTGACACCCACCAGCTTCCTCGACGCAACGACCGAGATGGAAGAATCCCCAGAAGTCGCCATAATCCAATACGTCTCCGGCGTAATGAACGTGACCTCCTCCTTCTTCGAATCCGCAATCTCCAACTTCACCCGTCTCGTGTACACCCAGATCAAGTTCGCTGTTGCCAACGGCGATGTGGCCCCCTTTGTTGGCCACAATGCTGTTCTCCGCTGGTCTGCTATCCAGTCAATCGGCTATGACTGCGAGCTTGATAATCGCGAAAAGTTCTGGTCGGAAGATACAGTCTCTGAGGACTTTGATATTGCGCTGAGGTTGCAAGGTCTTGGATGGGTGTTGAGGTTGGGTGCGTACACAGGCGAAGGATTTCAGGAAGGTGTCAGTCTCACAGTATACGACGAGCTTGCACGATGTACGTTACCATCTCCTCCTCTCCCTCACATCCACTCACGCACACCTTCCCAACTAATACAATCCACAGGGGAAAAATACGCCTACGGCTGCTCCGAACTCCTCTTCTACCCAATCAAAGACTGGTGGAGCATGGGCGTCATCACGCCCCTCTTCAAGCGCTTCCTACGCAACAAAAACATGCCGCTCAGTGCCAAGATCACTATCATGAGTTATGTGGGAACGTACTACGCCATCGGGTCGGCGGCGCTGCTGACGTTGCTGAATTACTTCCTTGTGGGGTGGTTGAATGGGTGGTTGGACCATTTTTACATGAGCAGGTATGTTCTTGCCAAGTTGATGGCATTGCTCTCTGGCTAATCGTTTCGTTTTCTGCAGTTTCCGGATTTACTTCGCCATGTACATTGTCTTTACAGGTGAGCAGCAGGTCTTCCATTCAATAACTACCACGAGTCTGACAGTTCTATTCAGGTGCCGGCAACGTCTCCCTAGCCGTCCTGCGCTACCGCACCGGCGAAGGCAAGCTCTTCCCATGTCTCTGGGATGCATTCAAATGGGTACCACTGATGACGATCTTTTTGGGTGGTAAGTTGCCTTTCCCAATGCAGTCGTGAACCAACGCAGTCATGAATGTACCATTGTTCCTGTCTCCCATCAACCAGAGTGAAACTAAGAACTCGGCTGACAAACACATCCACAACAGGCATATCCATCCACGTCGGTCAGGCCATCCTCTCCCACCTCTTCTCCCGCGACATGTCCTGGGGCGCCACCAGCAAGGAAGTCGACGACGTATCCTTTGTCGACGAGATTCCGAGGGTGTTGAAGAACTTCAAGGTATGTCTACTCGATCCACATTTCCACATCCCATCTTTTCTCTCTCCTCTACTCTCTCGTCCGATTACAGCCACGAATAATAGCTAATTGACGTATCGGGATGTAGTGGACATTCGCCCTCTGCATCCTCTGCCTCGCCATGATGATCGTGCTGGGGACTGGCATCGGCGTTATCCCCGAAATGTGGCGTATCACCGAGATCATCGCCGTGTGGCCACTGCTTTCGATCGTCCTTGGTCATCTCACGCTTCCGCTGTTGCTGAACCCGGGGTTGATGCGGTTTACGTGGTAGATGATTGGTTGTGTGGTTCGAGAATGAAACGGACTGAAAGGTGACGAGAACGACGCAACAATGCCCTACCCGAGCGATTGAAAGTAACATGAATCGCCCGACGAAACCAGCGATGAGCAAGCCACTGTAGGCAAAGGGGAGCGCATCGCCCGAGCCAAGGTAAGGCAAGGCGAGGTTGACGAACCGGCGAGAAAGGCAGGAGGATTTTTGCCATTTCTGTGGCAGGGCACACTAGGCGCAGCGGGGCTGTGCGTTGACTTGCAAGATACTACAGACAGAAGCCTCGAAAAGCACAGACCGAGTGGCTTTCTGGTACTCAGCATGCTGGTCCTGGCTCTGAGTAAGAGCAGGCCAGTACGCGAGGAGGCGAGGCGGCTGATGGCTGACCGCGCGCCATTGGTAACTGAAATTATAGACATAGACATAGACATAGACATAGACATAGACAAGCAGGTTGAGACTGTTCGACGCGGCGGGGCACGACGTAGGATGTGGTAGACTTTGTACATACGTATGTTCATACCTTTTACGGTCCCTCCCACTCTACACATTGTGCACGCGAAGCACACTTGCATGATGTTGTAGACCTCGCGTTCATTCCGTCCGTCATTCTTGGGAGAGTATGGTCGAGGACTTGCATTGATGAAGTGGCGAGGGCAGTGATGAACAAGCAAGGATATCACTGGCTAGCAGTATATCCAGTTCTAGAGAAGGAAGGCTGACTGGGCCAACGTGATGGCCTTGTGGCCTGGAATGAAGACTTGTGAAAAAGGGACTCCCATATTGTACTACCAACAGAGGTCGTAGATGAAATAGGCAATGACGACAAAGTCACAAAGCTCGCAGATAACGCCGGATTTCTTATGCCCTGCTGTCTCCTCATGTCAAGAAGCCTGACAGTTGTGCAAGCAACTTGAGAGACTCTCGCATTCTCAGCACTTGCCTGGCCCAGTGTTTCCTTTTTGTGGCCACATCCTCTGCGCCCACCACCCATACTTAGACTCGGCCTCATCTTTCCTCTGCTCCTTCTCAACCACACACCTCCTCTCTCACTCTCCCCACACTTCCTTCCAACTCTTCAGATATCATCAATATCAATATCCTTGTCATCACTATCACTCCTATCCTCATCAAACTCAAACCCAATACCTCCCTCCTCTCCTCCCTCGCCAAAGTCCGTCGTCTCGTTGATCTTCGCACTCTCCGGCAACTCGCCATACGCCTTCAGACTCCTCGCCTCATCCGCACTGTACTTGAGCAGCACGTCGCCCTTCTCATCCTGATAGTCGCGCAGGGAGAGCAGGATGATGTCGCCTTGGTTGATCCACACCTTTTTGCGCAGCTTGCCGCGGATGTGCGCGAGGCGCTTCTCGCCATCGAAGCAGAGGGCTTCGAGACGGCCGTTGCCGAGCATTTTGAGGACTTGGGCATATTCTGGGGAGAAAAATGGGCGTTAGTTGGACGGAGATGTTGGGAACAGCAGTGAAGTGGCGGGCTGGAAAAAGACAAAGCGACAGCGCGTTCGCGGCAGTTACCCAAACGCATTGCGCAGATGCATGTCCCGTTGGCGGCCGCGGACTGCTAACGCTCAACACGGTCGCGCAGCGGATCTCGTCACGGGCGAGAGCACGACTCCGACAAAACGCACCTTGGCCTTCCTCCTTGAATGTGAGTTCACGCTTCTCATTGTCGTTCTCGTTCTTTCCTCTTCTCCGGTTTTTACCACCCTGGCTGTGCGTCAGTCTTGCTCATATTCATCTTTTCGGCGTAACACCGCCGCGTTTGCCTGCGCATCGTCCGGGCTCGCGTGCGGATGTGATATGTACCTTTCCCTTGTCTGCAGAGCGAGGCTGACGTTAGCACATGATCTTTCGCACAATGCGGCGTTATGCGCAGCATCCGAGGCCACGTACTCTTAGGCATGCTGGGCTATTTGATACGGTCTTGAGTATATGTGTTCCTGTAGGCCTTCAGTGGCGATAGCGGTGTGTATAGGTGAAGACGAGGGTTGGAGGGTGAAGTGTTTGTTATATAGGAAGTGAATATACTCCATCCCGCTCTTTGAAGTTTGACGTCGCTGGAGGGCGTCCATGACTCGCGCGGTATGACGCATCTGGCAGACTGTGATAATAATAAATATCAAAGCACGGGTCACAGTCATGCTGAACAATACTGCCTTCATGAGGCTCGAAGTCTAGATATGAGCGAATGTGCTCTTCTTCCATTTCTCGGCTGTACATCGTGAATCACAAGAGACCAAAATGTCCAAATCAATCTCCCCACGCCTCTCACTAACGACCTTCCGCCCCAACTACTCTCCCAAATACAATCCCAAAATGCATCAATCGCCCTTCCTTTCTGGCTCTACTAAGCTCAAGCTCCCCGAGAACCGTGACCGCCGCTCAGCTAGCAAGCCGCAGACGTCCGGGCAAGGTCTGTCTTGGTCAATCCTGAAGATCCCGAACGCACGATGTTCAAAGTCTGTGGTGCGGAATTGGGCTGCGCGGAGGGTGAGGGCGGCGTTTGAGGAGGCTTTGCGGCAGGGTGGGTTGGGCAAGGATGGGACGGTGTTGGTAGCGAAGTGTGATGAGGAGGGGTCGCTGGACGGGCAGGAGGACGGGCAAGAGGACGTGGAGCGAGCCGATAGGCGGATTCTGGCGCAGTCGCAGCATGCAGAAGGAAACCCGATAAGAGCAATCTCCGGCAGTCTGCTCCTGCGTGTGGAAGCCGCTACGGTCACAGCAAGCACGGAGACTGTAAATAAGGATGCGGAGACAGTGGTGAAGTGGTTGCTGAAGCAGCAGCAGCACGGGAAGGGGTTACGTAGCTCCGAGCCTGTGCCGAGGTCATGGCAGTCAGGCATCAGGCGCGTGGGCTGATTGAGCTTCGTCTTTGGCAGAGCAGGACAGATGCTTGGAAGCAACACGAACTTTTCCACTAGCCAAGACTATGCGTGCTCCTCTTGCGCGTTCGAACGAGAAGCCACACAAGAGAGCGAGGAGTGTGCCTCAGATGACGATACACCGTAACGAACAGCATAGAGACGTACTGGTGATCCCACAACCGGATTCGTTGTGGTGAGGGAGCACGAAGAATGATGCCGGCACTTTCAGTATCAGTGCCAGAGGCAACGTGTGTCACGGGAACAGATCCGGATTAGACATCTGCCTGATCAATAGACGAGCGTTCCGTCGGAGCGGCGCTCAAGTGATGGATATGACTGACGTAGCGAGGGAAAGGCGCGAACAGGCGATTGTGATGACATGTAAGTCGCGGATCACGTGGGAAGATACTGCTGTGGTGAAGAGGGTGATGAAGTGGTTTCGAGTGTGAACCTGATGCATTGTGGATGCATTCTTTCAAACACAGCTCTGACGTTCCTGCTGCTCCTCCTACGCCGGTTTCTCTTCCTGCCGCCGCTTTGCCAAGACTGCTTCGGACTCTTGCTCCTCCATTCCTGGGCTGTTTCGCCTCCCTTTCCTAACACTTGACTTCCACTGCCCAATCTATTTCACCAATTCCGTAATCTTCTGCTCAATTGACGACGCATCCAGTCCTGTATAGCGCATTAGCAATGTGTGCTTCGTCTCTTGCATTCTTTCAGCTTTTCCAACTACATCCTCGCTTCTTGTGTTGCTCTTCCCGACCATGTTCCGTCCAAGTTCCAAGTCATGTTCGTGGCTCCTCCTTCTCCTAATCTTCCCAGTCCCCTTTCCCAGTCCCATTCTCTCCATTGCCTCCTCCGCTCTTTGCCTCTCTCCTCCTCAATCATGCAGACATACCTTTCAACGGCACCATCTTTTCCCTTCCATATTCATATCGCGCCCACACCTTTGGCTCCACATCCATCGCTTCCCGTATCAGGATCGGCGTCTGTGGGTTCTTTGATTTCATGGTAGGATATGCGCGGACGAGGAAGGATCTGTAGATTGGCACAGCCGAGGGCTCATGTTAGTCACGGAACATTTTGCGGTGTGCGCAAGTCGAGGCTGATGTTGCAGGACAGGTATAAAAGGTGTGCGAGGGCCGAGCGGGAGTGTGGTTCGGGTTGAGTCCAGCTGGTCGGAGAAGGGAGCGGACAAAGAGACATGAAGGTGTTTCGGATCGGAGAAGAGTGGGGTGGAGAAAGGCGTACCTCGCAGCAGCGCTGTGTTCAGACGTCTGGCATAGATGGAAGCGCAGCTCTTTCAAACCTTGCTTGAAAACGTATTTGCCGGACATAGCTGGGGTATGTTACTCGTCGATGATGTTGCATGCGGGCTTGGAGAAGTCAATGCGGATGTCGGTGGCGGAGATGAGTCCGACACGATAGTGAGGTGGAAATATATAACGAAAGCATCACCACCCGCTCACAAACCCACCAAAAATGTTATTACAGGTCTAGGTCAAGATGAACGTGTTTTGCTAGACGAACCGCGTCACGTATCCATGACAATGCCAAGATCGAGATATATATGAAATGTCGCCACATTGACGTAATCTTGACAATGACTCCTCTACATAACCTGATAGCAATGCCAACACCCTTCTCCCTTTCTATCTGTACCTCTGTACATGATCCGATCACGATCTTGCCAATCAACCTTCCGGTAGCTTCTTTGCCAAATCCGTGTCCCGAGATCCCACCTTATGTGGATGATGCTGAAAGCGATACCGATCACAGTCGCCTCATCGAGGGGCCAACGACTGTCCCAGGCCTTGGGGGCCAGTATAGATAAATACAGCAGTGATGCTCGTACGACAAAAGGCGAGCACAGAAGGCCATGATAGCGTACTATGAAAGTGATATATTATTCTATCTCATCTCTCGCCTACGCACTGCTGTCAAACTGACACATTGCGTTGTCTTCACTAAACACCAAAACACCTTAGCTCAATTCCGCTACGAGCTAGTAACACGACTGTCAAGTTCTGTCTTCACCGAAAACAAGGCATCTAAGCTCAATGCTACTGCGAGCCGGTGCATCGCTGCGTATAGTAGGGTCATTGAAGCCCGAGTGTGGTGCCGCTGGAGAGAGGGGTAAACACTTCGATTATACCAGTTTGGGGACATGGAACGTACTGTAAGCAACACCTTCCTTGTTGTTATAGACCTTGAGAAGCATGACGTCGTTGTTAGTCATACCTGAACGGTAATACCAACGTTGTTCCTCTGATGGACGGCATTCGTACGCTTCCTCTGCGTACATAGGGAAGACAACATCGATTGGCATCAAGTCTGCGGGTTTGACCGAAGTGAACGAGCAGACACCCAGGGGATAAGCCTCCACAATTGGATTGATTGGACGCCAAAGACTGTAGATATTAGCCATGGTCGAAGTAAAGTGTCGGTAAGTATACTTAATGAGTCTACATCTCTCTTCAAGCAGATTGTCAGCTTCCTCACCCATATGAAGCTTGATTCGGCCGATTGCAGAGCGCGGTGTCTGGTCTAATTTGCAAGATCAGCGAAAGTATCTTTATCGCCAGCAGGCTCTTACCACAATGAACACGTCGCGAAACCTCACCGTAGCCACTGACATTCAGCTCACTCCTGAAAGCAAAGTCAAAGACCACCACCCTCTTCGCATGAAGGTGTTCGCGAAGCCACTCGGTCAGAGTGGCCATATAAGCTCGTATACTGGTCTGAGTGTTCTCTACAGTGCGTGAGCCCTGGAAAGCATCGGCAACAAATTGAAAGCCGTCTTTGTCGAGAGTAAAGCCGTCCTCTCGGCCTCTGATGTCTGCAATATTGACTGGACAAGTCACCCCAGTGAAGGTCATCTGAGGCACATTGGGATCGAATGGAGGCACGCGTGTGACATAAGGTTTGATATTGTCGAAATTGGGGAGTAAGACGGTGTACTGGAGATATGTCCGGAGTAGGCCAGTCAAAGGAATACTATCATACGAGACAGTACGTGTGGCTCTCTCCTAGTCGGCTGTTAGCTTGGGATGTCCAGATGCTCATAGAAAGAGACTGGAGGGAATAGAGTTTAGATACTTTGTAGTTTGTGTAATCATCAGGCCATCGCATAGGCCAGCCGACCCAAGGCTTGTCGAACAAGTCATTCGAAAATTCCCACGTGTTCCAGGGCCCGGGGTGCTCAGGTCCGCATGGCCACCAAGCTTTCCAGGGCTGACATCGTGAGTCTTCAACCGACCTCACGTCTTGTTGCTGTGTTGCTTCAATGAAGACACGGGGCATGTTGATGGGTTGACCGCTAAGCGACTGACAGTAAGAAGCAAGCGGACTTGGATAAAGGGTAGGTAAAGCAGTAGCAGCAGTTGGCAAGACTCGAGGTTCTTATACTCACTATAGTAACTTGTGTAACCAACCTGTCAACTCCGGAAAGTGACTTCTGGCTGAAGAGGGGTATGGCTCCTGAGTCCATGTCTCAAGGTACATCTCAGTCCACACAACAGTTGTTGAGCTTCGATTGGTGCCGTTCCCAAGCCGATACTTTCCTGCCAATGCAGTGTACAAGGTCGCACGACCTTGGCATATGCTCCAAGCAGGTTTATTCATGCTTACTGCATGCAAGTAGATGTTCATACAAGTCACTATCTTACCTGGAGCAAGTAGTGCTACACCACATTTCACAGAAACTGTCTTTTCACAGCCTCATACGACCTTCTGGTTCATCGACTGACTCGCTCGTTTAGCACTGTTCAGGCGTTCATCTCATCAGCAGCCTGCAGGACACTTGGACCCTTGTTTCGCTAAATCGCGGCATCAGTTTTTCTGTGATTACGCTCTTTACATAGACCCAGACACCTTCTGCTACAGTCGGAACCACGATGTCAGACCCTCTATTCGATGAGCTTTATGAACGCGTTGCCGAGGCCATGAGCAAATACGACGGCTCCCACGACATGACGCATATCAAGGTGAACGCGATCGTTGTTTCATATCCGCGCTCAGCTGATAAGATATACAGCGCGTAATGCGCAATGCCGAGTTGATCTTGGAGAGAGAGCAAAAGGCCAACTCGACATACACGTACGACGTCTCTCTCGTCCGCTATGGCGTGCTGATGCATGATGTCGGGGACAAGAAGTACGCACTTCCAGGTACGTGTCACTCCTCCTCTATGATTGATTCTCCGATCTCACTCTTGCTCACCTGTGTGTAGGCCAAGACGTGAACAGCATGGTCTTTGGCATGATCATGTCAGCTGTCAACAGAGGAGTAGATTTCCACACCTTCGCAACCCGAGTTCAAGCCATCGCCACTGGTGTCTCGTACACTTCCGAAATCGCCAACCCTGAAAAGGTGACAGATCTGATCAAACAGATCCCAGAGCTTGCAATCGTGCAGGTATGTCTTGTGCAGCCGCTACGAATGCGCGTCAGTCCAAGCTGATCAACGACAAAGGACGCCGACCGCCTTGACTCAATCGGTGCGCTCGGGCTCGGCCGCACCTTCATGTACAGCGGCTCGCATGATCTGCCACTTCAAGCGTCGCGCGATCTCATCGATTCGAGGTTGTGTTTGCTCAAGGATCGCATGAAGACAAAGACGGGAAGAGAGATGGCGCAGACAAGGACGGCAAGATTGGTGCAGTTCAGAGAGTGGTGGGACGAGGAGTGTGGTGCGTGAGTGCATGTACAAATCGTCGGCAAGGTTCTGCTTGGACAGTATGGAGGTTGGGAAGGTAACGCATTTGAGAGAAGCTGACCTTCTCGTGAGAAGTGTTTGGGAACTAGACTACATAGTTGCCTTGACGCAGGATACTTCATTACGTGTCACGAGGGCACCAAACAAGCTAATGACAACAACTAATAACGACCCCCACGATAGTCCTCCTTGTACAAATCGTGTTCCAGCATACTCGCCTCCAACGCCTTCCGCATATCTTCATCGTCTTCATCGTCATCATTTCGATCTTTTGCCACAGTGGCACGACCTTCACCTTTGTCCTGATGCTGTAGCTCCAGCAGACTCTGCTTCTTGACGTACTCCATCACAATCTCTTCTTCCGTCTTCTCCCGTGCCGTCTTCTCACCTAACTGCGGGTATTGTCGTGCCTCGAATGCGCTCTGCGTGGTGCCAGCAAGATGTGCTTGATCATAGGCCGGAGGATGCTGGACGCCTGAAGTACCACCAGCTCCGGATTTCGAGGATGCCGTCGTGTCTGCAGATTGCTCTTTTTGGCGGTCTATCTGCTTAACTCGATCATCCTTGTCCGCGTCCCACTCACTGTCGCTGGGGCGTGTGGACATGTCGTGGGCGGCTTTACGATCTTCCATATTCTGTTGCTGCCGCACCCTTGAACTACCTCGACTCGTCTTCTCAGGTTTCTGCTTCTTCTTGAGGTCTTTCTGGATGAGCCGCCACCTGTCGATGACGTCTTGCTTCTCTGCTTCTGAGCTCTGCATCCACTCCTCATATCCTTGTGCTACCCTCGATGTGATGATGTAGTTCTGCACATTGCTGCCCAGGCGGTTCTGCACCTCTTTGACTACTCCCTTCATGAAGTGACCAGCAATACCGAAGAGAGCTGCGCCCGGCTTGGTAGCCAGCCCTCCAAGGCCTTTACCGAGGCCTTTGAAGAAGCCGCTGGTACCCTCGCGCCTCGCTCCGTGCCATGGCTGAGTGACAAGTCCGGAGATACCATCGTACATGCCAAAGCCAAACTCTCTGCCGGTTGCTATCACTCCTGACTTCAGATCATGGACGCGTTCTTGAGGACGTACAGTATCGTCATTCCACAGCCTGGGTGCGTTGTGGAAACCCTTGGTGATCGCGATAGCCGCTTCCAGCGGACTCATCAAGGCCGCTTTCGCAACCCCGACAACGCCTCTGTCCGATGAAACACCGCCTAGGTTGATCATATCCTTGTCCTGATGGCTGAGAGGCTGATCACTACGGCCGCCAAGTCGACGTCGACTAGTGTTATCACGTTTGCTGGCAGATTGATCCTGCTCGTTGTTGGATCTGAGAGGAGATTTGGACGATGACGAATTGGGAGATTCAGGATCAAGAGCTCTACCACGCGAATCTTGCACTTTCGAACTTGTCTCGTTTTGTGGCGGCGAGACCATGCCATTCGACTTGCTATCTGCCTGGACGTCGCCAGCTCCGTCTCCTGGTTTAGGCGTTGACAAATGCGACCGACGCCGACTCGGCTTGAATGGAGCCTGCAGAGCTTTTACCGTTTCGGAAGGGATGGTCGTAAAGCCCACCACCGCGCTGCTGAAAGCTCCGATTGTCGCCATCGAGAGTCCGCTGACAGGATCAACAGGACCAAGGTCAATATCATATTCCTGTGGTCTGAAAAGCTTCAGATCGTGAAAATCCACAAGTTTTGCGTTCGCCAATGTACAGGCGGCGAAGGCACTGAGCAGCACTTTCGTCCGCTTGAGACGCCACACAGCGGCGCGAGATGGTGTGATGGTACAGCGGAGCCGATCAGCTTGGAGAGACCCATGAAACGACTCAGCGCCTGTTTCGCTGCCTCGCTCCTGTGCAATCTGGGTTGCGACTTCCTTGGCACGTTCGAGGACCTCGGGTGTCAAGCAGAAGGTGATCGCATCAGCTAGCTTCTCAGCCGTGAGCTGTTTGTTGGGAATTGGATCAGGACCAGCACCTGATCGTGCGACTGCGGCGCCCCAGAAATGCTGATCTCCAAAGAAGGGAACGACCACAGTTGGTCGACCAGCAGTGATGCCTGCCGCAGTCGTGCCTGCGCCCCCATGGTGGACGACGCATGAGACGTGGTTGAAAAGCCACTCGTGCGGGACATCTCCCAACACAAAGACTTTGTCCACGAGGTCGCTCGGAATACGAAGTTCTTCCGTGCTCATTCCCCATCCTTTCGAGACAAGCACACGTTGACCGGTCTTCCTCGCGGCTTCGAAGATGAGCTCAACCATGGCATGAGGATCGGACAAGACAATACTGCCGAAACCTATATAAACAGGAGGCCGACCAGCAGCAAGGAATGCCCGAAGCTCGAGATCCGGGTCGTAGTCAGATGATGGATCGAGGAAGAAGAAACCAGCAATGGATATATGAGAACCCCAATCCTTTGGATGTGGCAGTAGAGCTGGAGACCAGCAGTAAGTATGGGGGATCTTCAGCCTCTGTATCATAGTGGGAGCCCAGATCAGAGAAACTGGATCCAGTCCAAGACACTTCGCGCGAAACCGATTGATTATATCACCTAGGCCCTGCCATAGAAGAACTTCAACCATAGCATAACTGATATAGTTTGTAACTTGAGGGTCAGCATTGGTGGATTGGATGTTAGCCAGTGGGTGAGGGAAAGCCTGCGTTGGTGAATATGGCATTGGATTCATGATGTGAAGAGGAATGCCCAGCTTCTCAGCGCAGTGGATATGAGCAAAGCTTGGAGGATTGGCGATGATACAGTCCCTGTGATTAAGACGTCAGCGAATAGCGCCTCCTCGCGAAAAAGGACTCGCTCACGCAACAAATGGTCTATGTGCAAGGTCATTTTCGTGATCGCCTGCGGGCATCCCATCACCGGCTTGGTAACATGACCGCCAGCAGCCTTGGATGTAGTCGGCAACGTCTCTTCTTCGCCTGCCAACGTCTCCACCGACCACGCTTCGGAAACCTGGCATAAGACCAGGATTCTGCACCATATAGGCCATCAAACGGGAAGGGTCACCGCCAATACTGAAGAACTCAAGCCCATGCCCCTGCACAAATCCTTTGAAGGTAGGATGCGTGGCCAGACGAACGCGATGGCCATAAGTGTCTTTCAAGACTTTGCCTAGAGCGATGAAAGGTTGAACATCGCCGCGAGTTCCCACGATCTGGATGACGATGTTCAAGGGAGGAGGTTTCGGGCTCCCTACTGTGCCCTCAGAGAGGAAACTGGTGTCTATATTGATTGGTGGAGCGTCGCCTCGAGCACTCTGTACGTATTCACTGAGATCGGGAGCGAAGATCTGGGATAAACGGCGGTTGAGTTGATTGATGCGGATGTTAACGCGACCGTCGTCTGCCACAATTGCAGTCGTGCCTAGGCCGTCCTTTTCTGCTCGGATCTCACCGTAAGTAGCACCATAAGCAGGCGGGGGCAGCTCGTCCTCGACTTCGGAAGAGAGAAGGTTTGTGTTGTCGAGCATGACCTCGCCATCTGCAATGTCCGTAGCGTGACTTTCACTGACCGCAGCAGCTTGTGCTTGCTCAAGTATAGCTTCCTGCACTGTTTCGACATCAACTGTACCTTGCGTTGAGGGTAATTGGGGAGCCATGGTGCGAGTGTGCGATGATGTCGCAGAAAAGCGGAATCACTTCAATTGAGTACGCTGGCGGAGATGGCGATGAATCTGGAGATGAAGATGGAGATGGTGATGAGCGAAGATGATTCGTGAAGGGCTTCAAGTACTTCCGTGAGAAGGGAGAAGCTCGGACATTGACAACTTGAGGCAGTGCTCCAAGCTTATGGCTCCATCGAGATAGCAGCTCGAGCTGGAGCTCTCTACAACACAAGGCGTGACAACCCCACGTGTGACGTGTGATGGTCCGTGGGTGCCGCACGTGACATTCGTACGTCGTGCTAAATCGCGTCTCATCACGTGACCAGTCTAGAACGAAGGGCCACTCTTGGCGCTTGGCGCTGGAGGCAACCTGCCAATGCTATGATGTCCCATTCTCGTTCATCTCCATCTCCCGCTCCATCTCCATTCCCCATCTCCATCCATATGCGCTCGATTGTCGATAATATAGAGAGCATAGACCGTGACTGTGACCGTGACCGAAGCAGCCTGCAGCCTGCTTGATCTCTTTCAGCTGCGTGGTGTCACCCATTACCCATTTGAACCCTGTGAAGCTCATCCTGCCCACCAACATGGCGACAGCTACTGTAACCAGCTATGTGACGCACACTGTCACTTCCGCCGCCGCCAGTGCGTCGAGTACCAATCGAAGTCCTCCACAGGGAGGTATCATCGAGGGCGGTAATCCTTCAGTATACGATCCGAAGAATCCAATCATCATGTTCATCATCCAGGTCTGCTCGAGCTTGCTCACTCGCGCGGAATGTACATACTGATCGATGTTCAAGGCAGGCATCGTCATCATCTCCTGTCGCCTTCTCCACTGGCCACTTTCAAAGCTCAGACAGCCGCGAGTCATAGCAGAAGTCATCGTGGGTATATTGCTCGGTCCGTCTGTGTTTGGAAGGATTCCTGGCTTCACAGCTGCAATATTCCCTGCAGCTTCGATCCCAAACTTTACCCTCGTCGCCAATCTTGGTCTAGTACTCTTCCTGTTCCTCGTAGGACTGGAAGTTGACTTGAGATACCTTGCCAGTAATTGGAGGATTGCAGCTAGTGTGGGCCTGGCGGGAATGGCCATTCCATTCGGACTTGGCTGTGGGATCTCATATGGTCTGTATCATTCGTTTCGAGAAGACTCTGGACTCAAACCGATCAGTTTCGGCACGTATATGCTTTTCATTGCTATTGCCATGGCCATTACTGTAAGTGCACACTAGAACATCATGATACCATTATACTTTACTGATATTTCAGGCCTTTCCTGTCCTCTGTCGTATTCTCACAGAGCTCAAACTCCTGAGTACACCGGTCGGAGTCATCGTGCTGTCAGCTGGCGTTGGTAACGACGTTGTCGGCTGGATATTGCTGGCACTCTGTGTGGCATTGGTCAATGCTGCGAATGGAATTACAGCGCTCTACGTGCTACTCACAGCCCTGGGGTTTACCCTGTTCCTGACCTTTGTCGTCAGACGTGCTTTCTTGTTGGTGCTGAGAAGGACAAGAAGCTTGGAAGAAGGCCCGACGCAGCCAGTCGTTGCGCTGACACTCCTAATCTGTCTAGCTTCGGCCTTCTTTACAGGCGTCATCGGTATTCATCCCATCTTCGGTGCTTTCCTCGCAGGTCTCATTATGCCACACGAAGGAGGTTTCGCGATCAAGACAGCCGAAAAGATTGAAGATCTTGTCAGCACGCTGTTCCTACCACTTTATTTTGCACTTTCTGGTTTGAGCACAAATCTTGGACTACTTGACTCTGGCATTACTTGGGCCTATGTCATTGGTGTCACCGCCTGTGCGTTCTTTGGCAAGATGATTGGCGGCACCAGTGCTGCGCGGCTCAACGGAATGGTGTGGCGAGAAAGCTTCACTATTGGTGCCTTGATGAGTTGCAAAGGCCTTGTCGAACTAATCGTCCTGAACATAGGGCTCAACGCAAAGATTCTTTCACAGCGTACGTTCACTATCTTCGTTGTCATGGCACTTGTTACCACTTTCGCCACCACTCCACTCACCGCCGCTCTATATCCACCATGGTATCAGAAAAAGCTGGAAGCTTGGAAACGAGGAGAGATTGACTGGGACACGGGCAAGCCAATTGGTGCAAGTGAAGATAGCTCACCAGGCGACAATGTTGCCTTTGAGAAGGCAGAAGCATCACAGATCCGCAAGGTCCTCGTCTACCTACGCCTGGACAGTATGCCCGGCATTCTCACGCTCACATCTCTTCTTGGTGGTGCCAATCAGCACATAGACACAGATGGCGAGGCGGCTGATCGCGATCAGGGCAAGGTCCAGTCGGCATCCCGCACTACACGTAATGACACCCCATCGCGTCATATTTCACTCCACGGTCTACGTCTGGTCCACCTCAGTGAACGTGACTCTTCTGTCATGAAAGTTGCCGACTCATCCACCTCGATCTTCGACCCTGTCGTCAACACATTCCGTGCATTCGGTAGTCTGAATTCAGTACCCACTTCGGGCGAAGTTGCTATTGTACCCGAAGCATATTTCGCGGACACACTCGTCTCTTGCGCATCCGACGTCAATGCCAGCCTGATCCTCTTGCCTTGGACGGAAACAGGCACAATATCAGAGTATCAAACACTGTCAGCTGACGAGGCACCCAACAAAGCGGCCCCGGCAAGGACGACAATAGGACCATATGCAGATCTCATGCATGAAGTCCTCTCCACAGCTGCTGGAAGCATACACATAGGTGTATTTGTGAATACTCGCTCCGCCAGCCATGCAGCAACGACCAGGACAGTCAAACCTCGCCAGCTTTCTCGCTCCTTTAGTGGGTTAAGTACAAGCGGCCATCATGAAGACAGATCAGTTGAAAGCTCCTACCCACGAGGCCAGAATTCGCACAAGATCTTCGTGCCATACTTTGGCACGGCAGATGATCGTCTTGCTATCAGGTTTGTGCTACAGCTTGCACTGAACCCCGGGGTGTCCGTCCTCATTCTTCACTACAAGCTGTCAGACGACGAGATCGAAAATGAGCCGGAGTGGTCACAAGAGCAAAGTCAAGGCAGCAGCCGTGCAAATGGGTCTGCAAAGATACCCAAAGCACAGCATATTCCTCTCCATGACCGCAACGCGACATTCCTGGCCTCAATGCTTGCTTCACTATCGACTGATGCTCGCATGCGAGTCCACACCGAGGATGCGGTCTCGACGAGCAAGGTTGGGAGCGATGTCGCAGCGCGTGTACGAACATACTTGACGACCAGTTTGCCAGATGGGAGGTCGAGTCCACAGGGAGAGGAGGGCTTCGTAGTGGTTGGAAGGAACGAGGGCGTTAGCTCAGGACGGAGCATGTCCCAGAGCATCGATGTGCCGTGTCTAGGTTCACTGGGGAACGCAATACTTGCTGCGGATGATTTGGAGACAAGTCTATTGGTTATACAGGCCGCCGCTTCAACGTCGTATTAGAGTATAGTAGGCAGATATCTCTTCGCGATTTCCTCCTGTACATTGGGAATCCTACAAAGACCGGTGCAAGTGCCCTTCTGTCCGGGGCACCAAGTCCGAACCAATGCCTATTCGGGTTAGTGGTTCCTCAGCGACGATCACACGGCGCAATCTGGGGTCCGAATCCTCAGGACAACATTGTCCTCATATCAACAACAGGGTCCCCCCTTCCATACCACCTGTCCCACGCTCGCCTCTTGTTTCATAATGGTCTCTCTCTCCACAGTGCTCGCTTACAACACACATGCTACCATTTCCCCTCCTACTCATCTGACATGCGTCTTCATCGGCGCGACCGCAGGCATCGGCCTTGCGACCCTGCACCGCCTCGCTAGCATCGTGCGCTCCTCAACTTTCCACATCCTCGGACGATCAGCAACGCGTTTCGACGCCGCGCAGCGTGAGCAGCTCGAGAGTCTTGACAGGGGCAACAAGTTTGTGTTCTGGGAGACGGAGATCACGTTGTTGGCGCAGCTTGACGCGACGTGCAAGGGTATTGGCGCGCAGGAGGAAAAGGTGGATGTGCTGTTCTTGAGTGCTGGGATGTTGCCTTTTAACGGACCGTCTTGTATGTGTTTGTTGTCGCTTTCTCTCATCTTCCTCCCTCATGTGCTGTGGCTCATTCTTAACTTCGCAATATGGCAGAAGCTTAGTAGGGGCTTGGAGTCCTCTGCACGCCTGTATCATCGATTATTCTTCTCCTGTGATCTGCACGCTCGTCAAGCGTGCTATGAAATGATTGAGACTGATCCATGGACATGTTCACTAACACCAATCCCTCTCCTCTCACATCAGACACCACAGAAAACCTAGACGAATGCTTCGTCCTCTCATACTACTCCCGCATGCGTGCCGTCTCCAACCTCCTCCCGCTTCTCCGCCGCGCCCGTGAAGCCCGCATACTCAGCGTCCTCAACGCCGGCAAAGAAGCCAGCATGTATGAAACCGACCTCGGCCTCTCCAACCCAGACTCCTGGTCGTTGATGCGTACGGTCAACAACACAACAACCATGCACACTTTGGCGTTGGACCACCTTGCCGCGCAACCGCAGAATGCCAAAGTTGTCTTCATGCACGCGTATCCTGGATGGGTGAAGACGGGTATCTTCAAGCACTTGGAACCGACGCAGGACGCTGGTTTATTGTGGATGGGGTGTTTGGCGGTCTTGAGGCAGGTAGCCAAGGGTGCAATATGGTGGGGTGGTATCACACCCGAAGAGTGTGGGGAGAGGCAGGTTTTCCAGCTGTTGGCTGAGCAGTTCGAAGTAGGAGAGGGTGTCAAGAGGGAGTGTATTCTACTAGGCTGGCAGAGTGATGTGGTCGAAGGAAATGCTGTGCTCGAGGGCTATAGGAAGGACGGGTGGCCGGCGCGAGTATGGGGCTTTACCGAAGACGTCTTCCAAAGGGTGTGCAGTTCAGCTAGTTTACGTCCCTGATGATTGCTTCTTCAAAAAAAAGTCCTTTTGCAGTGTGAATAAGATCATTAAGTGCCCTTCATCCCATGCTACCGCATTCCTCAAGCATATCTAATTACCAACGACGATCGAGTTCAGTGCCTGCCTTCCAAACTCTTTTACCTTCTCCACAAGCCCCTCAGTCCATACCAAGTGCGGCGAGTGCCCGCATGGAGCTCGGTATACGGTCATCTTCACTCCAGGACGTGTGCTCTGCATAGCGACCATGCTTTCCTGGTAAGCTGCGGGGAGCGCTTGGTCCTGCTCACAGATGAGATAAGCACAAGAGACCTCGGTGTAAGGGTCCTCGTTGAGCACGGTCGTGAAGACTGGAGAGGCAGTCATGGTTTTCTCGTATCGTGCGGCGGTAGCCTCATCCAGTCCATTGAAGAAATAAGTTGCCGCTTCCTTGGTCGATAAGAGGCCAGTGAAGCCATGTCGCTGGGGCTCAATCAATGCACGCCCGAACCGGGATCGAGACAGGACTTACGTGGACTTTGGTCCATGGTGGGATGATTGGCGCGCTGCCATCTTTCGGCTGGAAGAAGGTATGTACAGACTCATTGATAGGGATCAGGAACGCACACTCAAAGAAGATGCCGACGATACCACCAGTCTCGCCTTTGGCCTCTCGAACCTTAGCCTGGAGCTCTAGCTTAGTGATGTATGCGGCTACAAAGCCACCGGAGGAGTGTCCAAGGACGACAATATATTTTCCGTGGCTGATAATCTCGTTCAACACATTCTCGAGAACAGCCGCATCTTCAGCGGGCTGCGGATAGCCTTGCGGCGGTGGTAGAGAGTCGTAGTCTAGCTTTTCAGGGTCGCCGATGTTCAGTTTCGTGAGGTCGGAGGTCGGAAGCTGCGGGCAGTACGCTACGATGCCTTAAGCTTTCAAGGCTTCCACGAAAGGTTTAGGGTCAGGGGTTCAATTAGCCTCTCTGATTAACGGCTAGTAGCCAACCATATATATCTTAAGCTTAGGGGTTCAATTAGCTCTCTAATCAACGGCTAGT
>Ga0058698_10000403_pt1 | contig 24544 bp, 20 predicted proteins | sample AgamicAsSfe_FD_67288 | JGI IMG/M metagenome (GOLD analysis project Ga0058698, IMG submission 67288) | Agave microbial communities from Guanajuato, Mexico - As.Sf.e | ecosystem: Host-associated > Plants > Phyllosphere > Phylloplane/Leaf | place: Guanajuato, Mexico | collected 2012-05-30
TACAACAGCTGAAATTCGCTGGTGGTCACCCACCCAACTACTACGCAGCCGGTAGAATGCTTAAGTACGCCAGAGCGGACGGGATGGCCTGTTCTCATTCTCCTGTGGTCGTATGTGCTATAAATACTTTTAGAATTGAATATAGACATTTAACGTACTTTGCTGCTCTCGCGTATGGCGTAACAGAACTTCAAATCTCGAGAGTTTGCAACATCAAGTATAGCATAGCATAGGAAGCGGTATCATCATGTTAGTTTCTAGGTGCTTGACATGTCGACTATAAGTGAACCCCATTAGCACTCCCTCCTTTAATCACATTACAGTGCCTCCGCGCCGCTCCGACCCAGACTCACTTAAGGCAACTGCATAAACACCTCCTTCAGGACATCGTAATTCGGCGTCCCGAGCCCTGTAATGGGGTCCCAGCCAGGCGTGCAATTGAAAGCATAGGTCAATCCGCAACCCTGGTTGGCACCAATCGTGATATCGTGAAAGGCCTGGGGATTGCTTTAAAAGGTAAGGTTCACGAACCCGAGGGTAGCCTTACCGGCGGTGAGACGCTCTTTGTTGAGGAGGTTGATGACGGAGGCCACGGAGGGTGCGGCCATGGAGATACCTCCCTCACGGATCAGAGTGTCGTCGGCGTAGACTGTGGGAGGTATTAGCAAGAAGGTTGATGGAAAATGGGAAGGTGGAGGACGCACGGTGTGTCCACGCTCCTTTAGCTGCGACATCAGGATAAGCGCGCCCGTCGCGATTGTACAGACCGCCATTAGCGCCAGATTTCTTCCCCTTCGTCGTAGAATAGTAAGGATAACCGGGGTCATAATTGGCAAGATAGTTGCTCACGCCGGTCTGCTGGTACTCAGGTCTCGCAAACACATTGCCGAAGCCAGCTCCAGACGTGTAGGGGACCGTGGGCGCGGTTTTAGGGTTGATAGACAGCCATCTCAGGGTCCTTGCTGTAGCTGGACACGTTTGCACGGATTGTAGTTGCGCCGACGGAGAGGACGGAAGGGCAATCGTTCCAGGAGGCGGGAGAGAAGACGGTGGGTTTGCCGGAGGTGTCGTTGAGGCAGCCGTTGGTGTTGTTGTAGGCGCCGGGGTAAACGGAGACGCCGTGGTCGCCGGAGGCGAAGACGACTGTTGTGCCTGTGGAGGAAAGGTTAGTGAGATCGGGCATAAAGGGAGAAGGAGAAGAAGAAGGAGAAGGCACGGACCTTGCAAACCGAGCTTCGTCCGCTCATTACACTGGCGCTCGACGTAATTGACGAGGAAATATTCACCACCTAAGGATAGATGAGCTCATAAGCAATCGTAATATTCTACAACGCCTCAACAACAGCAGTCTTCTCCGCCACGGGCCCGTCCCCACCATCGACTGAGCTAAGCTCAGGGATTGTGTCAACTGGAATATACGGCGCACAGTTCTCAATCCCCAGTTCTATATCAGCCTTGTCGTAGTTCTCGCCACCCTCGTAGATGCCGAGAGCGTTGTTCGGTTTGACTTTGAGAAGTGGACCATATTAACAGATAACAGGTGGAGGCTTGGGGAGGTTGACTTCTCCAGTACTATCACACAGTAAGCCTTCGTGAGGGAGGAGCAACACCTCTATATCTACGCAGCCCAAATGTCGAGTATTTCGAGTATGCCATTTTGTTACTCATCAGCGTCATGGACTAGCCTCAAGCCACGCCTCAGTGGTAGAAGTACCAGTGTGGTCGATAAGCTTTGCATTAGCTTGTGCATCGCACGTTCCCCCTCACCTGCCGTGTGCATCAGATCATCAGACGAGAGCCATGCTTCGAACCGTTCACGATAGCGGATGCCATGTCAGGGACAAGCTTCACAAGCTTTTGCTTGTCCAGACTGAGGCTTGCGAGGCTTCAAGTGCACATTCTGCTTAAGCTCATCGCGCCTGAGAGTGAGTTCTTCGACACTAGACAGCAAATGTCAAGAACCAGGCGTCCCAGACACATCGAGCACGCACAGAACGCACGAGCACAGAGCAATCGCCGATCACACAATAAGGGCACTAGATATCAGGTAAGCATTGCTCGCTAGTGAAGACAAGGAGATGGATGTGGTCAAACACTATTGCCAGGAAAAGAAGCTGAAGATTTGGCAAACAGAAGAGCCGATCGAATACACCCTAAACTCCACCTGATGCCGCCATCCATGCAGTTCATATCACGTATCTTTCGCGTCCCATCGGATCAAGGACCTCCCTCAACCCCTGCTCAAGCTTCACCCACGTCGTATGTCATGCTAATGCCCATCGCCGCCAACTCCACATCAAGATATTTCAACACACCCGGCACTGCAACGACCGTCACATTATCGCCCGCGACCCATTTCTGGCCCTGTCCATCCTCCCACATCTCGCTCTTCGGCGTCCAGCTTTGCGCTCTCGTCGAGCACTTCCTACACCGTACAATGCCCGTACCAGCCTGTCTGCTCTTCGAGTCGTATGCGCCCACAGTCGGCTGCGTGCTCAGGAAGGAGCCGCACGTCCTACAGATCCAGGCTTTGGTGTAATCGGAGCAGTTCATGAGGCGGTCGCGGAGCAGGAAGGAGGTACCGTGCGCGATGAGAGAGTCGCGCTCCATCTCTCCCACACGGATACCACCACCCTTGCTGCGACCCTTGACGGGCTGACCGGTCATGCTATTGATGGGGCCGGTTGTGCGTACTTGGAACTTGTCATTGACCATGTGACGGAGCCGCTGGTAGTAGACGACACCGATATAGATGTCGGCGGCGAGTTCAGTGCCAGTGATCCCACTGTACATGGGTTCGTTGCCGTAATAGTTGTAGCCAGCGGCTTGTAGTTGATTGCCGAAGAACTCGACGGCGGTATTGCCTTTCTTGTCCTCGAACTTCCACGGTGTACTGTCCTGGGCAAATCCGTGCAGCGCACCTGCTTTACCAGCCAGAGACTCGACGAACATGCCGATCGTCATGCGTGAAGGGAAGGCGTGAGGGTTGATGATGACGTCTGGGACAATGCCGGACTCTGAGAATGGCATGTCCTTGGTGGGCCACTTCTGACTGCAGACCCCCTTCTGTCCGTGGCGAGAGGAGAATTTGTCGCCGATGACGGGACTTCGGGGGATGCGGTATTTGATGCTGATGATGGTATTCGGGGTATTGCCCTCTTCCGAGCCGATGATGCGGACCTCTTCGATATGTCCATCTTCGTTGTCCTTGTACTTCTGGAAGTGAGTGATGCCGTCCTTATTCTTGAGCTCGTTCGATGCTGGATCCCACTCGACCTCATGGTATGCAGCAACATTGTCTCCATACTGCACTAGAGCTCCGATCATAGGTAGACCATCTTCATCAATCTTCACGCGTTGAGCTGCTTTGACGTAGCCTCCAGGCGCGAAACCATATATTTTTGTGACCGTACGCATAGATCGAACCTTGACGGCCTCTTCTTGAAGGTCGTACTTTTTTGTTTTGTATATTGTACCATATCCGAACCCTCGTTCGTGAGCGTTCTTATTCAATATCATGGCGTCGTCCATATCGTATCCAGTGTATGAGATGACAGCAACAACAGCGTTAGTTCCTTGAGGGAAGTTGTCCAATCCATATTCATTGTGCTTCGGTGGCCGTACTACTGGTGTCTGAGGACTTTGTATCCTGTACATCTTGTTGTCTGTGCGGTGTGCTAGTGCAGTGGCTGGGGTTCCCATAGTCTGCTTACCCATTTGACATCTGTCTTTGATTAGCACTGTGCCACATAACAACTTTGTGGGCTGCTTACTGGTACATGTTACGTGGCGATTGGTTGAAGTCTGAGAAAGGTGTCATATTCGCGACGATTGAGAGAATGTTGGTAGGATCAAACTCCACATGTGTCGAGTCTCCGGAGACAATCTCAGGCTCGGTGCATGCAATTGACATGAAAGGCTGCTCAAATGGACCCACGTAGTCCAGCTTGTCGAGTGGAAGGTACTTAACTGGTCTGTACATGCGAGCTGGATGTGCATACATGTAGAGTCCTGGATACTGACCGCCATTTGAATTGGGAATGTAACCAATCTCAAGGTCTTTTGGAACGCCATTTGTGCCATCGACCTTCCAGTAACGCAGTGTATCGTGAATCACCACAGCTTGCTTTGGGTTACAGAAGCCGAGGATGCGTCCATCCAGCTGCACCGAGACACTTTCGGACAGTGACGCATGAGAGCCACCGCTGACACCCATGCTCGCTAATAAAGTCGGAATATTTGAGGTGTTAGATGGCCGTATCGCAATGAAACACTTGTGCGCGAGGTGATTTAGCAATCCGCAGGGCGATCCATCGGGAGTATGAACTGGACAGAGGTATCCCCAGCTCTCAGGTAGCAGCTTTCTGACTGTTGTAGTCTTCAGTTGTGCGAAGAAACTACCTCTGTGAACACAGCGGAAGTGACTGATGAAGCGGTAGAAGTTTAGCTTTTCAGCAATAATCGTAAAGCCACTAGTCTGCTGAAGATCGAGGCCACTTGAACTAACAACATTGCCAGTGGAAAGGAAATAGTTGAGCTTCTGGCCGATATCAATCTGAGCTCTTGGCAGAAGGCGCGCATTGAAATACTTCATAAAATCCGGGTCGTCAAATGTCTTGAAGCCTTCCTTTCGCCCGAACTCGGTATATGCCGTGCGAATCATGTACAGGAATTCCTCAAGTTGCTCCTTGACGATCGTGCCGTACAAGAAACCACCAAGAAGCATTTCCTGGTTCGATACTGCATCAGGGTTGTCTTCAGCGCATTCTCCTTGCACAAATGCATATAATTTCCGGATCATGAACAGTATCATCTGGAATTTGTCGTTATCCTGTGCTTCTGTCACGTCCACGTTTCCGAGATGTGGTAATACGATCTTGCGCAAGAATTCCGTGCCAGCTTCATAGCCTGGCATATCCCCAGGAAGTCCAAGAACCACTCTGAACTTATCACCCAGATATGCTCTCGTCTTCGCCTTGCCTTGCATATTGAAGACCTTGAATGTCCTCAACAGCATCTCCACGCGGTCAATAACGAATTGCTGCTCTTCCATTCCTTTCGTTCCCGCAGTGCCCACGATACCCTCGAAGATCTCCCTATCATTCGTTTCGCTAAGTGCTTTGAGAATCATGACAACCGGTACAAGATATTCGCTCTTTCGCCAAGAGAACCTGAATGTCACATTGCCGTCCTTCAGATAGTGTAGCACGTTTGTTTGTGATGACTCGTCGGGGCGTACTGAGCGAAGTTGTATACCCTTCTTCGTGTAGCTGTCTCCTCTGTTTTCGAAAGAGCCTCGCTCAATTGCCATGGGATAGTTTCTTTTGTTGACAACAAGCAGTCGCACGAGCTTCTCAAGTCCGTTCACAATGAAATATCCTCCTAGTTCTTCCGACTCTTCCTTGTTGTACACAAGCTGGTCCGGGGACATCTTCTCGAGATGACATCTGTTGGACTTCAACATCAACGGCAGGAACCCCATATCTCTAATATACTCCTGCCACTCTCCATCGTTGATCTTAACCTCCCATCGTATCCTCAAGCGGCCTCGATATGTGGAGTGCCTTTCTCGGCATTCAGCTGGATAGATCTCTCTATTTTGTGTCGAGAATTTGTTGGAAGGCGGTAGCACCGATTTGTCCAGAAAGTACTCTTTTATCCGAACATGTAGTCGATTCTTGACCGTCCCGTCGTATGTTGCAAAGTCTCCTTCCGTAAAGATCTTGGTCCCGATGTCCTTGATACCCTGTTCCAGGTACCCTCCTTTCTCGAAGACTGCATTGAACGAGTCTATGTGCGGTCGTACGGCTTCTTGCAAGGCGGGGTAAGCTGTGTGGTCTTTCGGTGGCGATCGGAAGAGCTTCTCTCTTCTCACAGTGTTGAAATCGTTCGACCACTTCGTGTCGGTCGGGGCGGGCGCCATTGTGTGAGTTCGGAAATTGGTGGAAGAGATGACTACTGCGTTATAGCATACTTTACGCTGTCTGTCTCAATCCTGGCTGCTCTCTACAAGATTCTGCGTCACGGTGTTTCAGAAGCTACAGCTGCCGCTGTTGTCTTCTCCAAACATTTTTTGAAACACCAATCGTTATTTCCGTAAAAGCCGAGCGTATGGGATGACAGCACCGTCTTATCTCGTGACCTCAAAGACAAACACAAGACCACCACCTAAGACAAGACCTGCTGCCGCCTGCTGCTGTTGAAAGATCCTACATCGTGCTATTGACTGTGAAGACTGCGAAAGCAACTAACCTATTTAATCCTTTGACAAAGAAAAACACTTATTCTGCACATTTTCTTACCCACCCTGAAGGAAACAAGCCCAAATGGCGTGGTTCTTCACACGTTTCTGGACGTACTTGCTACAACTATTCTGGTTCGTGTGACTCTGGTGATACTCGATCGCTCCCGAATGGTACACATACTCATGTGTTCCTAGGGCGAAGGAGATGGATATTGCGTTTGTTGGACTACAAAATGCTGGGAAAACATCACTACTAAGAGTATTATCGGTATGTTTTCCTCAGAGTCATGGCAAACACGCGTGTACTGACCTCTTCAGGGCGGAGAATTCACAATTGAGTATGCTCAAGGCCATACCTGACGGGCCAACAACGGTACTGACTGCTCAGGGCATTACCAACTGTCGGTTTCAATTTGAAGAAAGTAACTCGTGGTCATGTGACATTAAAATGGTGAGCACTTTCGCCAGCTACAGTAGATCTAATCAGCTCACATCTTCCGCTAGCTGGGACCTGGGTGGTCAAGTTCGGTTCCGAAATATGTGGGAACGATACTGTCGTGGCGCCACTGCTATAGTGTACACGACCTTCCCAACTCTCTCATAACATGCAGCGCCAACTAACACGCAACAGCTTCGTTGTCGACTCTGCCGACCATCCAGCATTACCAGTAGCGAAGGAAGAGCTCGGGATACTCCTCGAGAAGCCTGCATTGGAAGGCATCCCGCTACTTGTTCTTGGTAACAAGTCTGATCTGGAGGAGAAAATGTCGGTGGACGAGCTGATTGACGGCTTGGGGCTGAAATCAGTCACGCATCGCGAAGTCAGCTGTTATGGGATTAGTGCGAAGGAAGATATAAACTTGGATGCTGTTCTGCAGTGGCTCATTGCAAGGGCGAAGGGTACACATTGAGGTCATTGAGAATAGTGAAGCAATCAAAAGGATAAAAATCCCTTGTAGCGAGTGCTGCTTGTTATTTGACACGCTACGAACTAATCCCAGAACGCAAGCCTGAGTATGATCTTTACGACACACTTCCCTGGACTCTGTCCAGTCTTGATGAGTCTGAACAAAAATACCTACGGCACTCTCCCAAAGGATTTCCTGGACTCGGTCTTAATCTATACAACCGTTCTGAAGAAATAACTTCTGTCTTACAAAGACGTTGAACGGATAAGACAAAGTCAGTGGAGCACAAGTTCAAGTAGAATATCGACGACACTTTCCACGACTTGGCTCCCTTGACCTTTTTGTCTGCAAGGGTATTTCTCATCCTACGGAATTATGAGTATCGAAAAGAGATAAACTCAAGAGATGAACCGCAGAAGTGCTTGTACGGCTCTTCACAGTCTCACAACCTCTGACCTTTTCTTGCGAATTGACGTTCAGTCTCGAAACTTATCAGAGTACCTGGAGAGAACAGAATCGCGAGACACTAGTCGAGATGGATTTCTACGGCACTCTCCACGACTAATTTTTTTTCCTCTTTGATCTTGCTTGCAGAAAATCAAAGGCTATCTGTACGGTACTCTCCACGAGTTTTCCTCCTTGACCTCAGTTTCCATGAAAGTACTTCTTCTCTCACGAAAATGTTGAGTGGAAAGGATATGGCGTTAAGACCTAAATCGAGGTAAATACTGTAGGGCACTCTCCACGACTTTTTCTCCACAACTTTTTGGCAAGTTTACTTTTGGCTTCGCACGATTAGCATCGAGAGAATAGGTTATGGTATTGAGGTGGAAGGTGAATTCCTTCATCAACGGCACTCTCCATGACGGATTTTGTCTGACTTTCGTTCTCGATCTGGTCAATTGAACTTGATGCAAGAGACGTGGAGAAAGAATGCTTGATATATTTGTACATAGTTCACATACCGTGCACAGCTGTGTTCGTTCCCGCCACTCTCTCCATTCTAGACACTTAAGTCCCATCTTCAACCTTACCCACCCTGACCGCTGCGGCCGCCGCATTCTCAATCTCCCACTTAAACTCTTTCAGTGCTCTTATTTCCGAGCTCATGAAAAGTCCTCCAATCAATCCATCGATGACCCCGGCCGCGAAGCCTAATGTCGATAGCACTAGCAGCAGGAAGCAGAGCCATGGCGCAGGCGCAAACCACACGCCGACAAAGCAACCGAGAGAGAACACCACAGAGCCCACGAAGTGCCCCAGGCGAAACCGTCGCTGTCGTCGTTCACGGTCGGTGTAGGTGGCAATCATGGCAAGAATTTCGGAGGAGAGAGAGGCGGGGAGAGGGGATGTTATGGGGTCGATGGTAAGGGTGGTGGTGTTTGAGTTGGTCGAGCGCGTTTCGAGGTGTGTGGCGACTCCGTCCGCTGTGGTTTTGTGCTTGTCCATTTGATCGTCTGAACCAGATTGCCACTGCCATGCCAACGTCGCCTCCACAGAGAAGTGATCACTAAGAGAGCACCGCAAAGTTGGATGTCGTGCTGTCATGCCCACATGCACATCCTCGACATGCCACCTCCTTGAATCCTGCCCATTAATCTTCGGCTCGCCAGCTCCAAAGAAAACATAGTCCAGCCGTCGTCCCTTGGGATCTTCCCCAAGCATATCGACAACTTGGTCTGCCCCCTTCGCCAATCGTTTCTGCTCGTCCTTCGGCCACCGCCACGTATTCGCTGGTCCATCACACGTTGCACCATTATCAGTAAGGTTATGCTGCACAGAGGGCATCGGGCGGCCACGTGCTGCTTCGACAGGACTATCTGCGGCGCCCACGGAAGAGTGTGGAAATGCTACACGCCAGATGTCGCGTACAGGGGCTTGTGATTCGATGAGACGGTGTGCGAGCGAGAGAGGTACCATGTTGAAGTCGCCGAGGCCAATAACGAGATGTCCGCGTTCGGCGGCGCCGCGCATGAGTTTGGCAATCTCCCAGGCTTGAGCTGTGCGGTGGCAGAGGTAGGAATCGTTGGGCTCGGTTTCGTATGGTGCATGTAGCTAGGAGGTTGTGTCAGATGCTGGACTAGGGGTGTGGTTCTAGGTTGAACTTGACATACATGTGTACAGAAGACTTCGGCCACATCTTGCTTCCTAGGCCCTATCCGTACTTTCGCGCAGGCAACACCTTTACCGACATACCAATCGCCGCGGAAGAAAGCGGTTGGGCGACCATTGAGTGGGTATTTCACCATATTGCTTTCTTCTATTGGCCATCTCGATAGAATGGCAAGTCCGCCTCCGAAACAGCCGCTATGATAGAATTTGCCATAAGGTAGGAAGTGATTCGTCAGTTCGCGGATTGCGAGGTAGTCCTGCTGTGTCCAGCATTCTTGCAGACCGACAATGTCAGGCTTTGGGTGTAGTGCAGCTATCTGCTTGCCAATCTCGAGGAGGCGTTCATATCGGTATGTCGCGAGGTATTTGAGACCCCAGCAGTTGTAGGAGAAGACGCGGATTGATCGAGGGTATTCATCAGCATAGTCTTGTGCAGAAGTCGTCGTATAGCGAGTGGCTTCTTGGTTTAGCTCTGTCGATTACAATCAGTGGCAGCTCGACGGGAGGCTATGATAGTGACATTGATCAAGGGGAATTGTACCTACGGCAACGTGATCTGTTGAAGTTCGCCCCATCTTGGAGCTGGTGTTTGTGGTCGAGGTAAAGATGACGATGATGGATTGTGTTCAATGGTGAAACCGCCGGCGTGAGCTCCGGCGCAGGAACCTCGCCGATCGTCTACGACCTACAGTACACCGACGCATTTCAATCATGTCGCGCAGCCACTCTCACTCATCGCGCGAAGTCTCAGTAGATGGCGAACGATCCCCGAAGCGGCGTCGACTCGAGGCTGACGGCGACGATGTTCACAGTGCGCGTCTCTCGCCAACACGCGCAACAGCAATCAGCACGCCAGGGTGGTCTCCAATAACAGCATCAACTCCCGCACAGATCAACGACAATGATAGTCCGGACACTCACGACGACACCTTCCTACGCGAACCACGACCTCTACCACGACAACGAGCTCTATTATCAGTCACACCAAGTCTAGTAGGTACACCGCGGCAAACTTCACCTGATCCATCTGGCTTTCTCGAGAGTCCTCGACCGCGGCTTGACCTATCGCGGTCGCCGTCAGTGTCAGGACGCTCAAATACGCCCGCGACGCAACTTGAGGACCACCAACCGAAATCTTCGCCAAATCCATCGCATGCTACCGAGCCAGATGTTAAGCAAGATCACCATCCCACCGGCGACGTCCACTATCGTCCTCAGCTCATCCTGCGCGGCCACAAACGCGCCGTCTCGGCAGTGAAGTTCTCGCCAGATGGTAATTGGATAGCCAGCTGCTGTAAGCTTGCCCAACCTCGCACCCCCTCCTCCAACCGCTCACCCACTAACACCCCTCCACCAGCCTCCGACGCAACCGCCCATATCTGGTCCGCCCACACCGGCGCTCCCATCCACACCTTAACGGGCCACCTCGCCGGCCTCTCCTGCCTCGCCTGGTCCCCTGACTCCCTCACCCTCGCCACCGGCTCCGACGACAAATCCATCCGTCTCTGGTCCGCGCTCACCGGCCGGCCCCATCCCTCTCCCCTCCTCGGCCACCACAACCACGTCTACTCCCTCGCCTTCTCACCCTCAGGAAACATGCTCGTGTCTGGGTCCTACGACGAAGCCGTATTCCTGTGGGATGTGCGCACGGGTCGCGTGATGCGGTCTTTACCCGCACATTCGGACCCGGTGGGTGGTGTGGACTTTAGTGCGGATGGCACGTTGGTTGTTAGTTGTAGTAGTGATGGATTGATACGCGTGTGGGACACGGCGAGTGGGCAGTGTTTGAGGACGTTCTTTCACGAGGACACGCCGCCGGTGGTGAGTGTGCGGTTTAGTCCGAACGGAAGGTTCATTGCCACGTGGATGCTGGATAGTAGCGTGAGGATGTGGAATTATGTCGAAGGAAGATGCGTCAAGACGTATAAGGGGCATATGAATACAAAGTATAGTTTGCAGGGGGCGATTGGAACGTATGGGGGGGATGAGGCTGGAGGAGAGGAAGGGAAAGATGGCAAGGCGATGGTGGCGAGTGGGAGTGAGGATGGCGCGATTGTGTTGTGGGATGTGAACAGCAAGGCGGTACTGCAGCGATTGGAGGGACACGAGGGACCGGTGATGGGCGTGGATGTGGATGGAACGGGAATGAAGATTGTCAGCTGTGGCATGGACAAGACTATAAGGCTGTGGCGGAATAGTGATCGTGGGCAGACGTTGAAGCGTGTCAAAGATACTGGTGACTCGAGTGGATATTGAGCAACTTATTTCCAGACCAGGCATCTTTCCCCAGCATCACGCTCGTATTCGTTGTACTCGTCTTCGCTGTGAGTAGCAGGAATGGTGCCACTACCTCTTCCAATCGTCGCTTACCCGCGGCTGATTTTAAAGTCGCGCCATGCTGTGATCTTGCCTCTAAGTGGCTTCTCGAGATACTGTCAAGCATTTCGACTCTTGAAGTGGAAGCGTCACCGAATGCTTGTACAGCCGTCGATTGTCAAAGACGTATCAGTGACTGCGAGCCTCGACCCATTTCGCCGGTCTTCCTGTCGCTGATCCACTCAGCTAAACAAAATCGCCACTTCCTCGCTCGTTCGTGGAAAGAGTTCCCTTAATAACAGTCCCTTCTCTTCACCACCATCCGCTCCACCAGCGTTTCCCGCTTGCTCCCGTTCCTGCTCCTGCAGCTCATCTGCAGCATCCAGCCACATCACCACATCGTCAAACACGACCCTAAATTCACTAGCAGCCTCTCTGACAATCGTGCTCATCAAGCTCTTGTCCTGTAGTCTGCCGATGTGCTCTTCCGCATCACTGATAGCACCTGGGAGGAAGTCGTCGAGCGTTTGTGCTACTTCGTGGAGGGCGTCCCCGGAGAACGCTGGCAGGGCGAGGAGACTGTGCAGTGCGGCAACGTCGTCGGGAGAGGCGTTGAGCTGGCGGAGTTCGGTGTCCAGTAATGTCAGTCCCGAGTTCTCGAGCATAGAGATCAGAAGAACGTGGCGCAGGCCCGCTGTGTGCGAGGCTATGGCGGCATCAAGGTCGGAGAGAGCAGAGCCCGCAAAGCTGCGAAAGAGATTCAGAGTGGCCCGCGTTGTCTGAAGACAGTTGATGATGAATACTGCTGAAGCTGGAGGTTGCAGAGTATCTGCTAGACTGCTACAGAGGACTGTATATGGTGTCAATGTCTCAGCTAGCACGACCGTGAGAGCATCTTCGGAGGCCGATAATGATGCAGCCGACGTCTCGTAGCTTGTCAGGAGTGCACGCAACTCCGCCAGTGCATCTGCTAGGAAGTCCGGCGCAGACAGATCCGCGGGCACAGTCGCGTCGGATGAGACCAAGTCCAGGTTCATGCGCATGGAAGTTTGGAATTGCAAGACGGCAGCAGCTTGCATCTCGTCCAATGTAGCGATAAGATCCACGCTCTCGATGAGACGTGTGAAGATACTTCGGTAGAATGCGATGAGATTGGAGACTTTATATGCCAACACAGCGTCATCATGGTTCTGCAAAACCTGGTCTAAACGTTGTCGTAACAGCTGCGCAGCACCAGCCAGGCCACGGTCCACTAGCCGGCCTAAAGTCTTCCTGCCATCGAAGGTCTCTTCTGCTTCGTCCGCTGCAGTCCTTGACCAAGCTTCGCTTTCTAGACCTTCGCGAATGCCTCGGGCAATCTCATCACCCTCGGCGACGAAGAGTCCTTCCAAAGTTTCTCGCTCCGAGACTGCAGACGAATGTATCCAAGCAAGCATATCGCCGACATAGCGTAGAGGTTCGTGCATGGAAAACTCGATAGGGCGAGACATCTCGCTACCACTCGCCATGCTGCCTGTCAAGGCCCCATAGAATGCATCTGATAATGTCCTTTCTCGTGATTCAGCAAATGTATCGAGGCAATTCTGAAACAATGCGGGTCGTTCTGCAAGCATTCGCACTGCCCTACGGATTGAGACATTAAGCTGCGGGTTTTCCAGATCAAGCGACTTGAACTCTCTCTGCACCCAGCGATATAGTTTCTGGAAAGCCGCAGTCAGGTGCTTTGAGCTTTGTTCGAGGATCTCAAGGCCGAGTCGCTGGTTCTCGCCACCGAGGAGAACTTGGCAGTCTTTGTGTATACGTTTGACCTTGACCAGCACGGCGAAGAAGCTATCGTTCACTGGCTCCGCAGTCGAGGTTAGCACGAGCAGTTCGCTTTCTGTAAGCACAAAGTGTGCCGTGAATGCCTGTAGTAGTTGCTTCTTCGTGTACACTTGCTTCTGCTTGTCAAGAAGCGCGTCGGCTTCGTCTAGCATCGGTGCGGTCTCTCTTTTCGCAGCTAGGACATGCTCACGCATTTCTGCGACAGTCCTTTGCAGATTTGAGAGTGCATCACCAACACTTCGAAGTTGCCCAGCAACATTGCCGAAGTCGTGGATGATCTCGAAGTTGCTCTTGATGGCTTCTGCTTGTAAATCAAGACGAAGATTGCGGCGAGTGCTCGATGTATTTTGTATGTGTCTGGAATCCAGAGCCTCGAGGGAATCACGAATCTCGATGTTTGCAAGAGATGATGACAGAATCGTGGTTATTTTGGTTGTGAGAGTGCCGAGACGTGGTGTTTGACCATCACTGCCTGCGAGTGTTGTGCTTGCCATGTTATCGTGCAGCCATGCACTTTACCAAGCTATACTCGACCTCCAAGAGTAATATTTGTTTAGAGGAAGTGTTCCTCTCAATTACTTCACAACCCAAGATGATCAGGTGCTAATATGGTTTGTATGGCATAATTATCATTTTCACCGGTGAGTATGAGGAGAGAGTAGCTCGTTGTACGTGGAAGTAGGAGGTCGATACTGAATGTGGTCGTTTCCTCCGATTTCTCCACGTCCTGTCTCCACTTCACCAAGATCCATCTTTTGAGCGATCTTCACATCCTCGAACACCACCAGTGGACCACAATGAGCACAAACACACCGACAACTGATAGCTTCCTAGCAGAAGTCTCCAGCCTTCTCCGTCAGAAGAACAGTACACAGCTCCAGGATGTGCTCATCATCGAACCTCCGTTCACTCCACTGTATCAGCAGATTGTGCAAGAGCTGAGACGTGCATTCCCCAAAGGCAAGGAGGACGCGCTCGAGAAGAAGTGCAGCAATGCTTTGCCGGAAGCACGAGATGGCGAGGATGATTCACCTTGGACGGCATTCATCAAGTTTATTGTTCAATATTTCGCGTTTTTACGCGATGTGAATGTAGAGCAATTGCTAGACACGTTCAACCTGCTATGTGAACTTGTGCAGTGAGTTTCGAGATTATCACCAACTGTGATATATGTGCTTATGTCGTTCTTAGGAAGTGCAACAGTGCACTCGTGCATCCAATACTTGGTGTTTTGATTCTGCCAACTGTGATCTCATTCTCGCGAATGCTTTCACGTCTAGCAATCGGCTTGGACAAGCAACCAGAGCTCATAGCGCATCTCAATCGTGGCTCGACCGATGAGGGCGAGGCAATGGAGACACTACCAGAGCGCGCGGCAAACATTGTTCGACAAGCTTTCGTCACCTGTCTCAACGATCGGGCCAGCGGAGTCAAAGATGGCAAGCCTGAGGGTAAGAAGATTGGCATTTACAAAGCAGCAAACCTCTGTCTCAAGATCTTGTTCCAATGCCGCAAGACACGTAATGCTGAGCAACTCTTCGTGAACATTGACAATCAATCTCCTCCACTGGCTACCTACCCTAAAGCAGAGCGAGTAACATATCTATACTACTTGGGACGCTACCTCTTCTCTGTCAACCACTTCTATCGAGCGAAACAAGCCCTGCAGGAGGCCCACAGCAATTGTCGGAATTCATGCCTGCAGCAGAAACGTCTAATCCTGGTCCATCTGATTGCCTCTAACATCATCCTGGGACGGTTTCCCGCAGCAAGCTTGTACCAACGACCAGAGGCGGTCGGTCTTGCAGACATATTCCACCCGATATGCAAGTCAATAGCAAGTGGTGACCTCGTCTCATTCCGGCACCTGCTAAGTTACGATGCGCCATATACTAGCTGGTTCCTCAGATTTCGCATCTTACTGCCACTACGCACTCGTGGAGAGGTGCTTGTCTGGAGGAGTCTGATTAGGAAGACCTTTTTGATAAATGGCTCCCATGGGGACACAACATCGAAAAAGGCGCCGACGGTTGCGTTACAGGATGTGTTGCTTCTCTATCGGACGTTGGAGCAACGTCTAGACACTCAAAGGCATAAAAGTTACGTCGACCCGGATTTGGATGGTATCGATGAAGACAGTGGAAGATCCCTCGAACCGGACATGCTTCAGATTGAGAGCATATTCTCCTCGCTGGTAGAACAAGGACTGTTGAATGGCTACATATCTCACCGACAGCTAAGGTTTGCAATACAAGGTGCAAAGCAGAGAGGTGGGCCTTTGATAGCTGGCTTTCCTGTGCCATACAAAGTCATTAGCAGCAACTGCGATGAGCATGTCCCAGGCTGGAAGCAGCAAGCAGCACGAACAGGACAGTCACGATTTGGACCTGGCATGGTGGTGAATCTGTCCGGAGCTCGACCTGCCGGTTCTGGTGGATGATGGTGACATGTCACGACTTTCGAACAGTTGTGCGGCAGCATGAGGACTCTGATCAAGCTCGCGACACTCCTGGAGCAGAGCAAGAAAGCTCAACAGCATATGAGTTTCGGATCACAGCATGAAGCAGAAATCCTTACTCGTCTTCTAATCCATCGGCATATGTGAAGAGCCGAGCCATGACGGTAGTGGCAGACGCAGAAGCGCGAAGTATGCACGAGCATGCACCTAACCACAAGTTTCAGATACGATCGAGAGATGTTTGAAGTCCTGAGATCGGGAAACCTTGCTTGCGACAAAGGCTTGCCTGATAAACAAGCCTGATCCTTGCAACTCACCACGCGAGCGAGCGGGCGATCGGTGATGTGTGCGAGAAGTCTAAATCGAAGCGGGCGGGAGAAGTCCACCGGCCATGGTTCAGTCCACGTGGATGATACACAGCACGCCCTCGGAGGCTGGATGAGGCGGAAGAATTGGACGAGCGTCAATTCTTCAGATTACACAGCACCAGCGTCTAGCAGATTACTCGCCTCCTAGGATCTGTCGTCCGATGATACAATTGTACCACGTCGGACTGGCTGCTATTTCGGAGCTGTATTGGCGGCGCGCAGGCCATCGGGTTCCAGAAAAGCAAATAGACTACCGACTAGAAGCAATTTATGGCATTAGTTTCTCGTTAGTCTTGGATTACGGCTGGAAAGTGCCTTTAGCGCCTTACGGAACTGCCGTTCGATCTCTGCTCGAGACTATCGTCACACCGCCATGATCTTAAATCTAACTACACACCCTATAGCTCAAGACTGCTGTGCAAATAGTGATACTGTAGTCCATTCGGTATGAAGGATAAGGAACCGATGCAGCTATTAGCCCAGTATTACAGTGCATAGCTCGCGATGTATATATATATTCGTGAAATAATGCAAGTAGTTGCTTTGCTAGGCACTGGATAGGAGGTGTAAGCAGATAGATATAGGGGTGCGTAGGCAGCTATTCGGTTGATTTGCTCTCACTGCGCACCACCACCAGCCTCAGCGCATCGGCTAGCAAGTACATCGCCGAGCAACAGGATGCTGCTGCGCTCATCTTCTGACGATCCCGAGGAGCAGTAGAGGCCTTCTAGCTGTCGTCCTGGGCTCGGCTTGCATAACCCTGTCGAGATAGACCGAGATGGCATTCGGCGCAAACACTACTGGCTCGAAGAGAATGCCGTCCATAAGAGCATCTCAGCGCTCTTCCGAAGGGCAGCATTTCCAAGTCAGCAATATTGGACAGAATGGCGCTATATACCTAAAGTAAGAACCTGACTGGCATGCGCATCCACCGCGCGAATCTAGCATAGCTAGTAAGGTCTTTGCGCAAACTAACTGAGCCCTTAGACCAGTTAGTCGACCATCACAGCAATACTCAGGATCTCCATGGATGCTCCCACCAGATGTCGAGATAACGAAGGAACAGTCAAGTGGACAAGATAATGCCTGGGAATTTGACAGCGTGTTTTCTTCGCCGGACAGGACATGGACTCCCCGACATGCGCAAACGAAACACACAATAAAGACGTCCGGCGCATCGCACCTTCCTGTTCGCCCTCACTCGCCAACCCCGCGCAGCAATCAGGTTATGAAGCAGAGCCCTCGCAATAACAATAATGTCACCGTCGTCAGACAGGCTATATCTACACCCGCAAAAACAACCGGCTTTCAGCTTCTCGAGGTACCAATACCGCACTATCGGCTGGGTGTGCCACAGTTCAATGGGAAAGGAAGCGCTACAATAAGAAGCTCCATAGGCTCGTCCATCGCATCTGGATACGACAGGTCGTCGGTAATCTCGTCGACACAGCAAGACTACGACATCATGTTTCCCGAACCTCCCAAATTCCGAGTCGAGACTCCAAAACCCACAAGACAGGCGCTGCAGAAAGAGGAAGGGAATGTTCTGGAAAGATCAGACAGTGTCCGAACTATAACTCAGCGATCTCCAGCCGATGTCAGAGAACAACCGCAATGGCCATTGATCACGCTTACACCATATGTCTCAAATCCGCAAATGCCTGCTCCGCCGGCTACATTGCAGCGCAACTCGAGAACGGTGGAGAACACTGGCGCGACACCTACGGGACTTATGGCTCAAATCACATCTCCTTCCGACTACATTGGTCACTCAGAGCTTCAGCATGACTTCTTCCTCACTTTCCGTACTTACATCAAGCCGAGCGTCTTGCTGGAATACCTCTTTGCTCGATTGGAATGGTCAATAAGGGCAGACAGTGCTTTTGCACAACAAGTCAAGGTCAGGGTCTTTACGGCGATGCGATACTGGCTTATGAACTATTTTCTCGAGGATTTTGTGATAGACTACGAGCTACGCTGCCAATTTTGCGAAGAGGCCAACAACCTCTGGCACAGAATCAAGACGCTGTCAACAAAAGAAGGAGACTTTAGCATTCGTGAAATCAAGCGAGTATACCGATATCAGCTGAAGCTCTATTGGGACATGCCGAGGAGCTTGGATCCTGATGCTGTATTATATCCAGGTGGAAAGCTCGGCTCAAGAAATCCAATGCTCGGTAATGCGGTTACAAAGGAGCAGAAGGATCTTGAAGCTGGAGGCTTTCCATACCGCAATGCACCACAAAGACGCCAATTCCAGTCAATTCCTGAGAATGACCCTACAGCAGAACTCGATGCGAATACCGTCACCACTGGCTCGGTTGCGCCCGACGAAAAGGTCACTCTGCGCCCAAGGCATCAGTATCGGAATAGTGATCAAAGTGTCGATGTTGCCTGGTGTGCCATGCCGAAGAAGGCCCTGCGCAAATTATCACACTCCAAGCCTTCAGCGGGGCCACAGTCACTAGGGCCACGGCCAGTCACGCCGGAGATGCTTGCAAGATACCCTCAGCCGCAGCCACGATCACAATCACAGCCGGAGTTGCAACCGTCACAGCCAACTGTACAGTCTCGTATGTCGCAGGTGCAGGCATATACACCAAGATGTCCATTCCAGAGCGATGTCAGTTCCAGCAGTGTCGGCGGACACTATGGCTCACCTTCCGTGGTCAACGAGGCATCGCCTGCGCCTACTGGTATTTCTGTTACTGGCAGTCTTGTTCGTGGAATGGGTATCCAGCCCATGTCTCCGCAAATCGTGCTACAACCTGATACGTATATCATGCGTAGTATGGCTCCTTCTTTCGTGGATCCATTCTCGAATACACCAACGAGACATAGACCAAGCGATGCTTCAACAAGACCAAGCATACTGAGCACGATGAAGAGAGCATTGAGTACACGTAAACACAGCAACGCCACGATCGAATCTCAGCGTAGCCGGAACTTCTCAAGAGCCTCTGGCCGTCAGTCAGCTACACCGTCGCGCCTGGCTTCCAGCACACCAGTACCGGGCAGTGTGTCCGAAGAGATACCTCGGATCGATATACTTGCTGCACAATTGCTCGAGAGCTTCGAGAAGGCTATGCGCGGCGAGAATCCTCGGGACGTGTCAGCTGTTAGTGCAATTGCAGAGATGAATATGATTACCCAGAAGTCAGGAACGGCAGAAGTGCCTGCAGTAATACCAGAAGTTGCAGATGACCGCCAGTCGGCCATTCTTAGCTCACCGCAAAATCCTGACGTTCGTCAGCATGTCGACCTTGTCAAGCCTGAACCTGACTTTCTGCCACTCGATAAAGAAATTGAGGTCGAGCATGCGCCAGCGACTTCGCCACGAAAAAGGGCTAATCATCGCCATGCTCTCTCTGCAGAATCTACTACCTTTTCTGACTGGTCAGCTGATATCCGCGTTTCTCAACAGGCAGGTCTTGACCGTGCACTATCAGAACACAACAGTAACAGTACCACTACCGATCTGCCAATAGACATCACTTCCCGCTTCAACGATGCACCAATCATAGAGGAACCGGCTGAAGCCATACCCGAACCTGCTCCGGCTAATTCGTTGTATCTGCGGAATTACAACACGTTCTCATATGGCTTGTCGCACGATTCGACAACGCAGAAGAGCTTAGATGGGGATACTGTAGGAACAGACGTTACAGATACTATGACTGATGACCCGTTCTATCTTGAGCGGATTACAAGCCCACAACTCAAACGCCAACCGGGTGGGGATCTCCGAGCTCATGATCATGTCCGAAGTCTTATGATCCCCGCTCATACTCAATCGCTTTACTCACAAGACAGCAAGTCTCATGTACCTTCCATGTCATCACTGGCAGCTCCAGAGCTTTCCAAGAACATCAACAAGCATTCTTCGACCTTTGCACTGTTGACATCTCATTCCTCGACGCAAATGGCCAACATGGATCCTGAGTTTGTGGCAGCTGCTGCCAATCTTGCTGCATTGCCTGACGAGCAAGACGATGGCGGTATCGAGGCGACATTGCGCAAATTGGAAGGTCGTGGTGACATGCCTGACTTTGAAGAGCTCACCCCTGCACAGCGAGAGGAAGCGCTGAACATGTTTCGTCTTAGCATGGCTGAGTTTCGACCAGACTCGGCTCAAGCTACACAGGATGATATCAGACGCCATCGTGAGGAGGAGGTTGACGGTAACACAATTACCGAGCCACCACATGAGCAAGGCATGGCAGCACAGGAGTCCTTTACAACAGGTACTACTCAGCATCATGCACGCGGTGCTTCGAGCACAAGAAACTCCATTGCCGAATCAATGACCTCGTATTCTTCGACACCTCTCATTGAACGAGGAGCGCACAGTTTGGTACCTCACAGGACTATCTCGCCTTGCCCGCAGCCTGAGATTGCCGAGGCGTCACACTCGAGTCCAAGGGACGAGTCTTATGTTACTGCCATGGAATCTGAGCTTGTGTCAAGTAATGGTGCAGATGATATTAGCCCTTTGACCCACGATGAAGAATCAACGAGTGGTTCAGTGATTGTCCATGATTCACCCGAGTATAGACGCTCATCAAATCAGGGATCTTTCTTGCTCGATCGTGAGCAGAGCCTTCGTAGCTTACAACCTATGCCACCGCACATTGAAGAAGCTTACGATGACGAGGTTGGCAGTCCTGCATTACACAGCCCTGGCATGCAAAGTTTCTACGATGACGCAGACTCGATACACGACGGCGAAATTATGCCACATCCTTTCAGTCATCCCAAGACACCACCTCGTCTGTCTGGGACCATGGCACGAGAGGTGCAAATCGCTGCAAAAATCCCTGCTCCGATCCTGAGTCAGCCTGAAACAGAATGGAAAGGACCTCGCCACATCCCTCTCCAGGAGCGAGTGGATTTCCACAAGCAATCGTCTCACATTCCTCTGCAAGATCGAGTTGATCAACACGTACAGTCTTCGGCCAAGGAGCTAAGATCAACCTCAGATGGGACGATTCGAGCACCACATGCTATACATGCACCACCTCCGCGACCTTTGTTCTCTTCTGCACCGAATCACTACCCGTTCGTGCTTGCCTATGATGCGAATGTGCTTGCTCAGCAATTCACTCTCATCGAAAAGGACGCCCTCAGCGATATCACGTGGCGTGAGCTCGTAGAAAGTCACTGGAGTCAGACAGAAGATCCGCATCGTAATTGGGTCGACTACCTTCACTCGTTCTCGTCGAGTCCCGAGGAGATTTATACAAAGGGGGGCATTGACGTCTGCACGACTCGATTCAATCTCATGGTCCAGTGGGTCACATCGGAAATCCTCCTCACGCAAGACCTCCAAGAAAGAGTAGCCTGCATAGTCAAATTCATCCAGATCGCCGTCGAATGCCGCAAGCTCCGCAACTGGGCAACGTGTATTCAGCTCACCATGGCGCTGACCAATTCCCGCATTCAGCGTCTCGGACGAACATGGTCTCTCGTTCTCGACCATGACAGACAAGAGCTACAAACTCTCGACATGCTGATCCTACCTGCACGCAACTTCAGCAACATCCGCACGGAGCAAGATCGGTTCCGCGTCAAGTCTGATCGTGCGAATGAAGACAAGAAACTTGCAACGGGCCACCCCTCACTCAACGGTGCCAGCGGTATTGGCTGTATCCCATGGATGGCGCTGTACACGCGCGATCTCGTTGCGAACGCGCAGAAGCCTGAATATCTCAAGGGTGCAATGGCAGTCACCGCTGACGGCGTCGTGCTCAACTTTCCCAGGGACGAGAAGCCGTATACTGCTGGTGGCGATCAGGAGTTCGAGCAGGAAAAGGTCATCAACGTGGAGAGGATGAGGACGGTGGCTAGTATTGTGCGGCACTTTGTGGACATGAAGAGGGCGAGTGAGGAGTATGTCTTGAGACAGGTGCCGGAATTGTTGAGTCGGTGCTTATGGATCGCGGCGCTGAGTGAGGAGGAGCTGGATAGGAGGGCAAAGATACTGGAGTAAGAAGGAGGGTACATGAGGAAGGGAGGTAGAGCAAGGAGTACAGAGGAGGCTTGTATAGATACTGGGGCTCGGCAGATGCGTTGTGGATAGTGCTGTGTGCTGCCGGGCTTGGATGGATGAATGATGATGAACATGACAATGGAAAGGATGGGTGGGCGGATATTGAGAATAGAAAGGCACATACTTCTTGTATCTTATCATGTATAGTATAGAGAACCTGTCATTTACCTTACTGTCTCACGCACGAGGACCCATTCTGTCCATGGAGATGGTGCCAGAGCTTTACGACTTTCTATCTTTAGACCCCTTTGTGCAAAAGTATTGCTGCATGATGAAGACTGTGAATGCGAGAGTATATCCCACTACTGTATGCTTCTGATGAGACTGTCGACGGCACTCTCCATGGGGTTCAGCCTTTGACCTTTTTCCGCGAAAGGATTTCTGTTTCCGAAGACTTTCGATCGATGGAGGACAAAGCTACTAATATATAAATGCAAAGTAGACTGTCGACGGCACTCTCCACGACAATGTCCAATATCGATTCAATAGCTCCATGTATTACACAGAAGGTTATACTCACTAGAGTTATGTGATTCGGCCTTGATCTTATACCCTGGAGCTGCCTCCAAATTTGCACCCTCGAGGTCTTGAAGTACTCCCTTGATAGCCGGTCTTAAGATTGATAATCCTGCAACGATACCATGTTGCGAGGTTGTAATCATTTCCATAGTGCAATTGTCAGCCTTTCGTCATAGCGACGACTTGTCTGACGACACAGAATATGGCATCAAGCGAGATTGCGACGTGACCAAGAGCACAGAAAGTGAGCAAAGCAGCGCCATGTCCGAGCTCGATGCGGATAAACAACTGGATCTGGTGAGCGAGAGCGACAAGGAGCATATCAGGCGCATAAAGATGCTGCCGAGTCGACTGTGTGGTATAGATGCTCTGATCGATGGTCTAAATCCTCGAGATCTGGTCAAGCAGATTCATTAGAGTATCTATGCATTAACGAAGAAAGCTTGAGACTTCTCGCCCGTAGCTTCATGATCTTGAGGCAACCTTAGATGGGGAGAATCATGAATGATACATGCTACATAACGTCAGTATAACTGGCTGAGATGTAGTATATACATGCTACGATCAGGTCGGGTGTGTTGCTCTTTCTCATGATCATTCATATCTATTTGATTCTGACTTGCTGCTCCTTCATGTCGTGTAGGATGGAGGTGCAAGTGTCATACTCTGCTAGAAGGAGAGACAGGGAAATCGCGAGCATGTTCATGTATGACTAGTATAGTCGTTGTCCACGCTGCCAAGTCTTGCGCAATTGAGTGGTCACGTGGTGTATCCTACCCAGCTTCCGCCAAGGATGGTGCCTCACGTCATCGACTGCAACCATTCTATCACTGCGCCTCACACCTCGTACCTTCTGATTCCTTAGCACTTAGCATAGCCTTCCTTTATCGCCACTGCTTCGGCCTACCTGCGCCTACAAGAAGCTCAATCGTTTGCGCAGCCTCACGCACTTGCGACACACAATCCTCACTTCCGGAACGTCTTTCGAGTTGCCCGGTCGCCTATCAACACATCACCATCTACATCAATCACATACATCACACTCAACATGCCTGCCCTCGCCCTTTCCTTCCCTTCCGCCGACGCGCTCTCTTCAACCGCCAGCACCACAATGTCCACTCTCCTCAGCAAGCGCCAATACTACGGATATGGCTACAACTACGGAAACTCGCGCTGGGGTAATTGGGGTCGCTGGGTCCTCCTTGCCGTCATCATCGTCGTCGCTCTGATCGCCTTCTTTCTCGTTTCCTGCTTGAATGCGCGTCGGAGGAGGAAGCAGGGTGTCACGCCAATGTATGGCACTAGTTGGATGGCGCCGCAGCATGGTGCTGTGAGTTTTGAGTCACTTCGTAACAACCATAGCTACGTCTGCTGATGAGTAATGATAGGTCAACTACTACGGCCCCAATGGCGGAAACACCCAACAGCCGCTTAATGACAACAACCCCAATGACTACGCCCCGCCATCTTACAATCCGGCACCGAACGGTAACGCAGGTTACTATAGCGGACAGCAGAACGGGATTGAGCTGCAGCAGCCGGGTCAGACGTATCAGCCGCAGAGGGGTACTGAGGAGACGTATGCACCGCCTGCTGGACCCCCACCGACAAAGAAAAAAGGGCTGTTCAGATAGAGGAATGTGATGAGGAGAGACGTGGTATGGGTGTCGATGGATGGAGGATGGGGAATGGTGGATCGTGATTATTGGGGTGCGATTGGGAGGGTGCGATTGGGAGGGTGCGATT